>OATJ01000404.1_pt1 | contig 27538 bp, 20 predicted proteins | sample 1516661 | NCBI WGS metagenome assembly OATJ01 (sample SAMEA2579951, study PRJEB22360) | human gut metagenome
CGATATCCCCTACGGGCCCCCTGGGGGCAGCCAGCCATAACGGAAGAGGCGCCCTCGGGCGTGGAGCCCATGGCGGCACCGCCGGCGGCAATATTGGGGCAGCTCACGTTGATCTCGTAGCCGGCAGCCCAGGGGCACAGCTCGACATACATCTCGAGCGCGCGGACAAACTCGTCAACGGAGTGGCCGGCAACCTGACAGATGACCTGGCAGCCGTCCTTGGACAGCTGTTCGAGCCACGGACCGGACTCGCGGGCAAAGGCGGCCACGCCGGGGTTCTGAAGGCCCACGGAGTTGATCATACCGCCGGGAATCTCGGCCATGCGGGGCGCGGGATTGCCGGGCCAGGGCTCGGCTGCGCAACCCTTGGTGGTGATGGCACCCAGCTGGGAGACATCAAAGAAGTTCTGGAACTGCCAGCCGTAACCAAAAGTACCGGCTGCGGTGTTGATGGGGTTTTGCATCTTGACGCCGCCGAAATCGACGGCCATGTTCACGGTACCCACTAGAAGACCACCACCTTGGAAGCATCGAACACGGGGCCGCACATGCAGGCGCCCTTCATACCGTCGACCGTCTCGACGTTGCAGGTGTTGCAGGCGCCAAAGCCGCAGCTCATCATGCGCTCGAGCGACACCTCGCAGTACGCACCGGCCTCGGCGGCAGCGGCGGCGACTTTCTTCATCATGACGGCGGGACCGCAGCTGGCCACGTAGTCGTAGCCGCCCTCGCCGAGCAGATCGGCTGCCGGATCGGTGCAAAAACCGTGCGTACCCAGCGTACCGTCGTCGGTGCACACGTTAACCGTGGCGCCCAGCGCGCGGAACTCATCGATGCCCACGGCCTTGGACGCGGTGCCAAAGCCCAAGCACACGTCGACGGCCACACCCTGCTCGGCAAGCTTACCGGCCAGGCAGAGGACAGGCGGAACGCCGATGCCACCGGCGACAAGCAAGGCCTTCCTGGTGCCCTCGGGTACCATCCAGCCGCGGCCACCGGGGCCCAGCAGGTTAGAGGTGGAGCCAGGTCCCATCTGGGACAAACGACGGGTATCGTCGCCCACGACGGCGTACCACAACTCGACGGTGCCGGCCTCGGCGTCGGCGCGGTAGTAGCTCAGGGGCACGCGAAGCAGCGAGGACGCATCACCGGGCACGGCGATGTTCACAAACTGACCGGGCTTGAGCGCACTTGCAAGCTTGGGGGCCGAGATGACGAGCGAGAAGATGCCGTCGGCGATCTCCCGGTTCGAGACGACCTCGAAGTCGTGCATGCGTGCAGTGGAAGGTGTGGGCATAGACGCTCCAATCCCCCATGCGGTTGCATGGTCCAAACGAACAGAAAGCGCGGCACCGCAAGGGCGCCGCGCACAAAAGCGATAAGGCTATGCTAGCAGATGCAGCCGTCGGCAAGCGTCTGTTTACCGCCGACAAACACATCGGTGGCTCGACCGGTGAGCGTACGGCCGGCAAAACCGGAGTTCTCGGCGCGCGACTCGTAACCGTCCTCGCCGACCGTCCAGGTTACGGAGGGGTCGAACACGGTCAGGTCGGCAACGGAGCCCGCCTTGACCTGAACCTGGTCGAGGCCCAGGATCTCACGCGGTTTGATGGCCATGAGCTCGACCATGCGGCCCATGCTCATCTTGCCCGTGTTGACCAGCTCGGTGAGCACGAGCGACAGCGAGGTCTCGAGGCCGATCATGCCAAAGGGTGCGAGCTCGAACTCGCGGGCCTTCTCCCACGGGGTGTGGGGAGCGTGATCGGTGACGATAGCGTCGACGGTGCCGTCGATGACGCCCTGACGGATGGCCTCGGCATCTTCCTCGGTACGCAGCGGCGGATTGACCTTGAGCGAGGTGTTGTAGGTCTCGTCCAAGTCGTTCTCGGTCAGGAACATGTGGTGCGGGGTGGCCTCGCAGGTTACCTGGACACCGGCGGCCTTACCGGCACGCACGATCTCCAGACCATGGGCGGTGGAGATGTGCTGAATGTGCAGCTTGGCACCGGTCAGCTTGGCGATCTCGATGTCGCGGGCGATCTGGAGCTCCTCGCCGACAGCCGGCCAACCCTCGAGGGCCAGACGGGTCGAGACCTTGCCCTCGTTGATCTGGCCGTGGCCGACCAGGTCCTCGTCCTGGCAGTGGCTCATGAAGACCTTGCCGAACATCTTGCCGTAGTCCATGCAGCGACGGAGCATGCCCGCGCCCTGCACGCCGCGACCGTCATCGGTGAAGGCGACGGCGCCGTGGGCGACCATATCGCCCATCTCGGACATGGCCTCGCCCTTAAGACCGCGGGTCATGGCGCCCGACGGATAGACGCGGCAGTGGCCGACCTCGGCAGCGCGGGACTTGACGAACTCCACGACGGTGCCGTTATCGGTGACGGGATCGGTGTTGGGCATGGCGCACACGCCGGTAAAGCCGCCCTTGGCAGCTGCGCGGGTGCCGCTCTCGATGTCCTCTTTGACCTCGTAGCCGGGCTCGCGAAGGTGAACGTGCATATCCACCAGGCCGGGGACGAGGTACTTGCCGGAAAGGTCGCGGACCTCGGCTCCCTCGACGGCGAGATTCTCGCCGACCTCGGCGATCTTGTCGCCGTCAATCAGGACGTCAACGACACCGTCAAGCTCGACGGACGGGTCGACGACGTGGGCATTCTTAAGAAGCAAGGCCATTATCGGCACCTCCAAGCAGCAGATACAGGATAGCCATACGCACGCAGATACCGGCGTAGACCTGCTCCAGGATGACGGAGCGTTGCGGGTGGTCGGCCATATAGGAGTCGAACTCGACGCCGCGGTTGATGGGGCCCGGGTGGCAGATGATCGCGTCGGGCTTCATGAGCTTCTCGCGGTCCTTAGTCAGGCCGAAGAGCTTGTGGTACTCGCGAATGGTCGGGAACGGGGCACCCTCGAGGCGCTCCTGCTGCACGCGCAGCATGTAGACGACGTCCAGCTCGGGCAGGACGGAATCGAGGTCGCTCGTCACGTGGTCGCAGCCCAGGACCTCGGGCGCCGGCGGCAGCAGCGTGCCGGGGGCGACGGCGTAGGTCTCGCAGCCCATGATCTTAAGGGCGGGGATCAGCGAGCCGCAAACGCGAGAGTGGGCGATATCGCCGACGACGGCGACCTTCAGACCGTGGAAGTCACCCTTGTGCTCCCAGATGGTGTACAGGTCGAGCAGGGCCTGCGTGGGATGGTTGTGCTTGCCGTCACCGGCGCAGATGACGCTCGCGGGCGAGTTCTGGGTGACGATGTAGGGAGCACCGGCGTGCTTATCGCGTACGACGATGCAGTCGATCTTATAGGCGTTGAGGGTCTCGACGGTATCGACGAGGCTCTCGCCCTTGACCGTGGAGGTCGAGGAGCCGCCAAAGTTGAGGCTGTCGGCCGAAAGACGCTTCTCGGCGAGCTCGAAGGAGCTGCGGGTGCGCGTCGAGGGCTCGTTGAACATGTTGACGATGGTCTTGCCCTTGAGCGTGGGGACCTTCTTGATCGCACGCTCGTTGACCTCGGAGAACGCCTTGGCGGTCTCGAGGATGAGCTTGATGTCCTCTTCGGAGTACTCGGTAATGTCGATCAGGTGCTTATGGTTGAACGCCACGGTACTACTCACCTCCCAGCGGCGCAGAACCCACATGGGAGCCCGGCGCGACGTCGTTGATCTCGACAGCGGTACGGCCGTCGACTTCCTTCATATATAGGTGCACGTTCTCCTCGTGCGACGAGGGAACGTTCTTGCCGACAAAGTCCGGCGAGATGGGAAGCTCGCGGTGACCGCGGTCAACGAGAACTGCCAGCTCAATGCGGCTCGGACGGCCCAGATCCATGACGGCGTCCAGAGCGGCGCGAATGGTACGGCCCGTGTACAGGATGTCGTCCACCAGCACGACGCGCTTGCCGTCGACGCTAAAGGGAATGTTGGTGGCGTGGATCGCGGGAGCGAAATTGGTCGCATAGTCATCGCGATAGAAGCTGATGTCGAGGCTACCGAGCGGAACTTCGACGCCCTCGATCTCCTTGATCTCCTCAGCGAGCTTCTTTGCCAGAAGGTCGCCGCGCGTGACGATGCCGACCAGAGCGAGGTCTTCACAGCCCTCGTTGCGCTCGAGAATCTCGTGCGCGATGCGGGTCATCGCTCGATTGACGGCGGTCTCGTCCATGATAACCGCCTTGGGGGAAGTCGTGCCCATCGATCTCCTTCCTCACATGTCTTGACTGCTGACACAGTCAAAAAAATAGATGCCCGACCGCTCAAAGCGGACCAGACACCCACAGGAAGGGCTGCTCATTGGCAGCTATGTAATTCCATGTGGGTATCTCGTACCCCTTTAATGGTCAAGGGATAGTGTAGCCAACCTCGAGCTTAATTGCGAGCATAAATACAGAGCAATCCGTAAACGGAGCCCAAAGCCCAATAAACCTATATATATTTGTGGGACGAGCTTGAAAACGCACGCACGAGCTGGCATAATCCCCTCTGCTGCACGCAAATCGGATCTACGTCCAGGGCCGTGGCGTGGGCACTATCGCCAAAAGAGGAATATCTCTGTGTAGATTACGCACAGGGAGCGACTTCTGTGCTATAGTTCAGGCTTGTTTGTTAACGCGACATGTTCGTTTGTCGCCCAAGGAGGGTCAGTTATGTCCAAAGTTTGCGAAGTTTGCGGTAAGCACCCCGTTGCCGGTCGCTCCATCAGCCACTCTCACCGCGTCACCAACCGTAAGTTCCGCCCCAACATCCAGCGCGTCTACGTCGTCGTCGATGGTCACCGTCGCAAGATGAACGTTTGCTCCACCTGCCTAAAGTCCGGCAAGGTTGCGCGCTCCTAAATTAGGTCTTACCAACAAGTACCTCGGACTCTCCGGGTCAAAGACCTCGCGTTCATATAGAACTATAAGAAACCGCTTTCTTTTGAGAAGGCGGTTTCTTTTCTATCTATCCAGGAATGCAAAACCAGAGTGAAAATGAACTACGTCCCAAATCTTGGACGCCCTAAATAGCGACTAGGCCGCGAGGGCCTGATTCCGGTACTCCTCCGGGGTCAGGCCCTTCAATCTTACCTGCCTCCGGCTCGTGTTCCAGTGGACCATGTATTCCTCCAGGTCGCGTTTGAAATCCTCGAACGTCCTCCACTCGCGGCCCCTGTAGAACTCGTCCTTGACGTGGCCGAAGAGCTGCTCGGTGGCGGCATTGTCGATGCAGTTCGCCTTCCTGGACATGCTCTGGACGATGCCGGCGGCCTCTAGCCTGGATGTGTACGAGGCGTGCTGGTACTGCCAGCCCCGGTCCGAGTGCATGGTCGGGGCGGCGCCCTCGGGGATCTTGGACAGCAGCCCGTCGAGCATCCTCACCTGCTGGCCCATGTCGGGCGTGGTCGATATGTCGCTCGCCACGATCTCCTTGGTGCAGAAGTCCAGCGTCGGGGCCCAGTAGGCCTTGCCGCCAGCCACCTTGAACTCGGTGACGTCCGTCCCCAGCTTCTGCCACGGGGCCCCGGCGTCGAAATCCCTCGCGATCACGTTCTCGAACGTCCTGCCGACGACGCCCCTGCACGAGTTGTACCTGTGGTAGGCCGTCTCGCGTCTGATCCCGCAGCGAATCCCCATCTCGCGCATCATCTTGAGCACGGTCTTGTCGGCTTTCACGGCCCCCTCTTCCGCCCTGAGGCACATCGCTATCTGCCGGTGCCCGCAGCCGTTGGCGGTGCGCGAGAAGATCTCGGCGGCCACCGGCGGCCTTCTGCTCGTATGTGTATCTGCCCCGCTTTCCGTCCATGCGCAGCAGCACCTCGCTCCCGAATGCGCGGTATATCTCCTGCCATCTTCTCACGGCTTCCGCGGGAAGCGAAAGGGCAATCGCGGCAGATTTATACCCGTGCCCGAGCCCGAAGAGCCCTATGGCCGCCTTCCTGGCCTCGACATCATGCTTCACCCTCAAATCAACGCGCATAAAGAAAGCCTCCCATTTCTCATGTCCAAGAAATGGGAGGCAGTTCACCAAGCCATGGCGGCCATTATTTATTTATCGTTCCGCCTCTTCTTGCGGTTGTATTCGAGCAGCAAACCTAAAGAAGTCAAAGCTGATCCGACAACTGCCAGCGGAAGAACCGGCAGCAGTCTCTCCCCTGTCGAAGCCAGAGAACCCGGCTCGGTGGTCTTGGTCTGGGAGGCGGGGTCGGCCTTGGTGTCGCCGCCGTTCTCGTCGAAGGTCACGGTGACGTCGCGGGGCACCCACTTCCACTGGGCGTAGACGGTCGTGGACTTGGAGACCTCGGTCTTGTCGGTGAACTGATCGCCCGACCCGTCCCTCTCGGTGTTCCAGCCGGCGAACGCCCAGCCCTTGCGGGTCGGGGCGGTCTTGGGCAGCGCGAAGGTGTAACTGTCCTTATCTGCAGTCTTATCTTGCAAAAACTTTTGAGGATAAGCAGAATCGCCTGCGCCATTATCATCAAAAGTCAGCGATAACTTTGCTGCGACCTGCCACATGTGAAAATCATCAGTACCGTCGGCATCCCTGACGCGCTTAAGGTAATAGCCCTCGCCAACCGCATCCTCGTTGCCAAGAATAAAAGTGCTTTGCTTAGGTGCATCACCACTAGCTTTGGAGAGTACGTAGTTATCTCCGAGTGACGGCAGTTTCAAATTCTGCCAATTGTTCGGATCCACCGTATTAACAGTAGTCTTCCCTGACGATTCCCCTTTTACAATAAGGGGAATGTCACCGCCATCATCCGTGCCATCATAGTTATTAGTGACAGCTGGCAGTCTAATTTCAGCGTCATCGCCACGGTAATTTCCTTGGAATAATGCGGGTGCCATTAAGGCAAGTGTGCCCTTATTAATAACGGCACCTTTCAAATTACTTGAACCGTGATCGATGAGAATGCCCTTACTGCCAATAGAGGTGGTTCCCTTAACGAAAATATCGTTATAGTTTTTCGCAGTATTGTATTGTTGCTCCCAAGTACCATTGATATCGGCATAACCATATACGTAGGCTTGAGAGCCAGCTGTCGTCAAAACGCTGCCCTCATCTACCCGAAGGCCATTGTCTTCAATTAATTCATAGCTAGAAGCATTGTTGCAGCCAAATTTGGTCGTTACATTTGTATTCGATTGACCAGTAATAGCGATCTTATTTACAGAAGAAATCGTACCGGCCGTAATTTCAGATTTATCAGTAACATTCAAAGCAGATGCGTACTTAATATAAGGAATCTCAGCCACAGTCCCTGCAATATTGATTGTGGGAGAAGAAGACCCCTTGGGAAGCCCATAGTACACACCCGTAACGCCCGTAGCTATTTCCGGTCGTCCAGTAATATTAATGAAGGAACCGTCAGAAATCGATACATTCTTGTTCGAAGTCAACGAAACGTAGCCAACACTGCCGCTATTCAGACTGATAGATAGCTTTCCTCCAGCCTTTACGCTCGATCCCTCATCCGACGAATTGGTCAGGTCGTTCTCGCAGAAAACATACCCATGAGAATCGCCCGCTTCATCCCTCAGCTCAACACCAGAAGCGTTCACGGCGATATCACCGTTTACAGCACTCCACTCTGCTCCATAAATAGAGCCAACATGGGAGCCGTGGACATTAACGGAAATAGATCCACCAACGTTCGCTTTCTTCGAACCTTCAATATATGGGACATCATTGGGTATCGATCCACCCTTATCCCAGCCCCAAACATTCTCGTAAGCATCGATAACGACATCGCCATCGACCTCATAAACTCCATCCGGGATCATCTGTCCTGCGCCAGTTATTGACCAATTACCATTAAGACGAAGCGTTTTGTCGGTGTTTTCATAAGTACTGCTGCCCGCAATAATATGAATGTTGCCTTTAATAGGCGCAGGGTCACCAAAATGACCGCAAATTTCATTTACCCGACCCGAGCGAACATCAAGCGTCACGTTGCCGCGCATCTCGCAACCGTAAGTGCCTTCGATAGCAGGAGAAACTTCGGAGTTGGCATTGTCGTAAACAAGCGTGGCGTTACCACCTACATAAACAGCAGGAGAGCCGTTTCCATCGCCGCTCGAGCCATCGCCGCGCATGCAACCGGGATTAACGTGATTACCGCTAGCCATGCTAAGGTTACCGCTGATCTCAAGATAGGTGTCATGCTCGACGGACCCTTGATATGAACCACCAATGACGTCATGAAGGCCAGCGCCACTACCAGGATTGATATACCCAGACGCGGCTATCACCACATGTGTGTGGTCGACAGTCGACTTATAGCCGCCGCCATAAAGTGTTCTAGAGAGCTTGAGATCGCAGTTACGAGTGAACACAGTATCGAAACCATTGCAATAGAATTTATCTAGACCAACAACTTCGACGTTGTCAAAAGTACAAGGTCCGGAAAGCATGGCACGGCTGGAGAAGCGCAAGGTTGCGTGATTATCACCGTCACTCGTCACGGTAATCTTCTTGTTAGCAACGCCGAAATTCGAAACGTAATCTTCTTGGGTCGGCACCACAAAAGACGAGCCGCCTTTTAGGACAAGTCTGATCTCCGATAAATTATCAGAGGAGATTTTATTCAGCGCCTCCTCAAATGTTGATTGATCATTGACTTGATAAACACCAGATTCTGCTGCATCAGAATTCGATTCATCAGATGTTTCATTCACATTCACATCGTTTGACTGCTTATCCGAGACATCAGATTCAGGTTTTTGATCATCACTTAAAACCGAATTGTCGTTAGACGAAGCCTCGACCGAACCCCCCCCCCGACACAGAGGCACTATCAGTAGATTCATTAGACAGATTCTCCGAAGTCGTGTTTTGCTGAGGGTCAGCATTCACTATTACATCAGCAAATACGCCCGTAGGGATCGTATTAAACACGAACAAAAAGGAGACGAGCCAAACAAGAGCTCGCCTGCAGCGTGGCAATCTCACAAACCGACCTTTCCACTTACCTGACATGAACCGGTAAGGGCGACAAAATGCCCAGAGGGAAAGGCATATATTTCACTCTTACTGAATGTGCCGTCTGACACATGGGGTTTAGTTTATTACCAGTGTTTTGTCTGACAAGAGAACGCGTTTATTGCCATGAAATAGAAACGATCCATAATATGTGTAACGACCAGCCGGAATTAATCGATGTGCATTAATTTCCTAAGACCTAATAAACAAACAATGAACAAACTCCACACCATAGCCATGGGGAAACTAGGAATTCGCCGGGATAAAACGTTCGGCTTTTTAGCTAAATGGTTAAAACGCTTCAGTTTATTGAAGCGTTTTAGTGTGCCTTTTAGAGGAATCTTACCGTTCGCCGAATAATTTCTTGCTATCATGCAAGGCGTAGGGTAAATCTCCGATCGCAAGGAGACACAAATGGTGAAAAAGTCACCGGAAAACACTACTCCCGCAATTGTGGACAACGTAGAGGCGCTTGAGGCTAAGCTCGCTCAGATGCGAGAGGCCCAGGCGCTTTTTGCTACGTACACGCAGGAGCAGGTCGACAAGATCTTCTATGAGGCCGCCATGGCCGCCAACAAGGCTCGTATCCCGTTGGCGAAGATGGCCATCGAGGAGACCGGCCGCGGCGTTCTTGAGGACAAGGTCATCAAGAACCACTACGCCGCAGAGTACATCTACAACGCTTACAAGAACACCAAGACCTGTGGTGTCCTGGAGCGCGACGAGGCTTACGGCATCACCAAGATCGCCGAGCCCATCGGCATCGTGGGCGCCGTCATTCCGACGACCAACCCCACCTCCACCGCGATCTTCAAGACGCTGATCTGCCTGAAGACCCGCAACGCCATCATCATCTCCCCGCACCCGGCTGCCGCCAAGTGCACCATCGCCGCCGCCAAGCTCGTGCTTGACGCCGCCGTCAAGGCCGGCGCCCCCGAGGGCATCATCGGCTGGGTCGATGTCCCCTCCATCGAGCTGACCAACATGGTCATGCGCGACGTCGACATCATCCTCGCCACCGGTGGCCCGGGCATGGTCAAGGCCGCTTACTCCTCGGGCAAGCCCGCCCTGGGCGTTGGCGCCGGTAACACCCCGGTCGTCATCGACGACACCGCCGACGTGCTGCTCGCCGTCAACTCCATCATCCACTCCAAGACCTTCGACAACGGCATGATCTGCGCTTCCGAGCAGTCCGTGACTGTCATCGACAGCATCTATGACCAGGTTAAGGCCGAGTTCCAGAAGCGCGGCTGCTACTTCGTCAAGCAGGGTGCCGAGATGGAGGCCCTGCGTGCCGCCATGTTCAAGAACGGCGCTCTCGATCACCGCATCCCCGGCATGGCCGCTGCCAAGATCGCCGAGCTCGCCGGCATCGAGGTTCCCGCCAAGACCAAGATCCTGATCGCCGAGGTCACCTCAACCGACCCCGCCAAGGAGGAGTTCTCCCACGAGAAGCTCTCCCCGGTCCTGGCCATGTACCACGCCAAGGACTTCCAGGAGGCCGTCGACAAGGCCGAGCACCTGGTGCTCGCCGGTGGCCCGGGCCACACCGCCTCTCTGTACGTGCACCCCGCCCAGGCCGAGAAGATCAGCCTGTTCGAGCACGTCATGAAGGCCTGCCGTATCGTCATCAACACCCCGTCCTCGCACGGCGGCATCGGTGACCTGTACAACTTTGGCATGAAGCCGTCTCTGACCCTGGGCTGCGGCTCCTGGGGCGGCAACTCCGTCTCCGAGAACGTTGGGGTGAAGCACTTGATCAACGTTAAGACTGTGGCCGAGCGCCGTGAGAACATGCTGTGGTTCCGCGCTCCCGAGAAGGTCTACTTCAAGAAGGGTTCCACGCCCGTCGCCCTCGACGAGCTGGGCAACGTCATGGGCAAGAAGCGCGCCTTCATCGTTACCGACCAGTTCCTCTTCAAGAATGGCAACACCCGCGCCATCGAGGCCAAGCTCGACGAGATGGGCATCGCCCACGACTGCTTCTACGACGTCGAGCCCGATCCGTCGCTGCAGTGCGCACGTCGCGGCGCCAAGCAGATGGCTCTCTTTGAGCCGGACGTCATCATCGCCGTCGGCGGTGGCTCCGCTATGGACGCCGGCAAGATCATGTGGATGATGTACGAGCACCCCGAGTGCAAGTTTGAGGACATGGCCATGGACTTCATGGACATCCGCAAGCGTATCTTCACCTTCCCCGAGATGGGCAAGAAGGCCTACTTCGTCGCCGTCCCGACCTCCTCGGGTACCGGCTCCGAGTGCACGCCGTTCGCCATCATCACCGACAAGGAGACCGGCATCAAGTGGCCGCTCGCCGACTACGCGCTGCTCCCCAACATGGCTATCGTCGACGCCGACAACTGCATGACCGCCCCGCGCGGCCTGACCGCTGCCTCCGGCATCGACGTCATGACCCACGCCATCGAGTCCTACGTCTCCATCATGGCTTCCGACTACACCAAGGGCCTCTCCGAGCGCGCTGCCAAGCTCGTCTTTGAGAACCTGCCCTCCAGCTTCACGAACGGCGCCAAGGACCCGCACTCCCGCGAGGAGATGCACAACGCCTCCTGCATGGCCGGTATGGCCTTCGCCAACGCCTTCCTGGGCCTCAACCACTCCATGGCTCACAAGCTCGGCGCTTTCCATCACCTGCCCCACGGCATCGCTAACGCCGTCATCCTGACCCGCGTCATGCGCTACAACGCCGCTGAGGCCCCCGTCAAGATGGGCACGTTCTCCCAGTATCCTTACCCCAACGCGCTGCACAACTACGCCGAGATGGCCAAGTACTGCGGTATCGAGGGCAAGGACGACAAGGAGGTCTTCGAGAACTTCATCACGAAGCTCGAGGAGCTCAAGGACTTTATCGGCGTCAAGAACACCATCGCCGACTACGGTGTTGACGAGCAGTACTTCCTCGACACCCTCGACGAGATGACCGAGCAGGCATTCAACGACCAGTGCACCGGCGCCAACCCGCGCTACCCGCTCATGAGCGAGATCAAGGAGCTCTACCTGGACGCCTACTACGGCCGCGAGCCTCAGGACTACGCCGTCTGCTAGTTTTAGCACGGTTTTTAACGGCGGGGGTGCACGGGTGTTTCACACACCCCCGCCGTCGCTTCTATCGCATCGTTGAAAGGATGCAACCATGCTGCTACCCGATTCCAAGACCGAGCTCGTCCGCCGTGGCAACAAGGTCGTTTACGACCTGGGCGACAAGATTGTCAAGGTCTTTAACGAGACCAAGCCTGTCTCCGACGTGTTCAACGAGGCTTTGAATCTTGCCCGCATCAATGAGTGCGGCATCCGCAGCCCCAAGGCGCTCGAGGTTTCCCAGCTCGAGAACGCCAATGGCTGGGCGCTCGTGACCGAGAAGGTTCCGGGCACCACCCTTGCCGAGAAGATGACTGCCGAGCCCCAGCGCTTTGGTGAGTACCTCGAGATGTTCGTCGACCTCCAGATCGAGATCCACGGCTACACCTCCCCGCTGCTCAACCGTCAGCGCGACAAGTACGCCCGCATGATCGACAGCCTTGATCAGCTCAATGCCACCACGCGCTACAACCTTCAGGAGCGTCTGGACGGCATGACCAAGGAGTTCAAGGTCTGCCACGGCGACTTCAACCCCTCCAACGTCATCGTCGGCGACGACGGCCAGCTCTATGTGTGCGACTGGGCACACGCCACCCAGGGCTCCCCTGCTGCCGACGTTGCCACCACCTACCTGCTCTTTGCCCTCAACAGCAAGGATCAGGCTGAGGCCTACCTGGAGCTCTACTGCGACCGCGCCGACATGCCCATGCAGGTCGTGCGTCAGTGGACGAGCATCGTCGCCGCTTCCGAGCTCGCTCGTAAGCGCAACGTGAACGATGAGTTCCTGAAGAACTGGATCGACGTCGTCGATTATCAGTAATATCTGAGCGATTTATTTCGCATCGGAGGCACAAGGAAAACCCCGCAGCTCGCATGGGCTGTGGGGTTTTCCTTTTAGATATCGAGGATGCCACAAGATAAAAGGACGGCCCCGCATCTCCCCGATCTGGAGAAATGCGGGGCCGTCCCGTATATCGAACTACAAGCGAAATCGTCGATTAACGGCGTGCTGCCTTCACAAGCTCGGCGACCTTGGCGACGACCTCGTCGATCGCCACATCCTCGCGCTCACCCGTGGCACGGTCCTTAAGCTCAACGGTGCCATTCTTAAGGCCACGCTTACCCAGAACGACCTGATACGGGAAGCCCATAAGGTCGTTGTCGGCAAACTTAAAGCCGGGACGCTCGTCGCGGTCGTCGACGACAACCTCGATACCCTCGGCGCACAGGCCATCAACGATCTGCTCGCAGACGGTAGCGCACTCCTCCTTCTTGGGATCGAGCGGAATCACCGCGACCTCGTACGGGGCAACGGAGACCGGCCAGACGATACCGTGCTCGTCGTTGTGCTGCTCCACGACGGCAGCGAGCGAGCGGGACACACCAACGCCGTAGCAGCCCATGATGAGCGGCTTCTCCTTGCCGTCCTCGTCCATAAAGGTGGCACCCATGGCCTCGGAATACTTGGTGCCCAGCTGGAAGACCTGAGAGACCTCGATGCCGCGGGCAGCGGAGAGCGGCTTGCCGCAGTGCGGGCAGGGGTCGCCAGCGACAACGGTGACCAGATCGGCCCACTCATCGACAGTAAAGTCGCGCTCGGGGCAGGCACCGGTAAAGTGATAATCGACCTCGTTGGCACCGCAGGCCCACTGCTTGGAATCGCGCAGGCTCTCGTCGCACACCAGACGAATGCCATCGGGCAGGTTAACCGGTCCGATAAAGCCCTTGTGCAGACCGTTCGCCTGAAGCTCCTCGTCGGTCATCATGCGATAGCCCTTGCCAAAGACGTGCTCGGCCTTGCAATCGTTGAGCTCGTGATCGCCCGGAACAATGGCCACGACCGGCTTGCCCTCGGCGTCGATGAGTGCCAGCGACTTGCGCGTGCCGTTCTCGGGGAACCCAAAGAACTTAGCAACTGCCTCAATGGTGCCCATGCCCGGAGTCTCAACCTTGGTGAGCGTACCGTCACCAGGACCCTCGGTCACGACGACCTTGGTGCTTGCCGCCTCGTCATCGGCAGCAAAGCCGCAATCGTCGCAGTAGACGAGCGAAGCCTCGCCGGCGTCGGCCAAAGCCATGTACTCGACGGAGGTATCGCCACCGATCTCACCGGAGTCGGCAACAACGGGCAGGGCCTTGATATAGCAGCGCTCGCAGATGTTAGCGTAGGCCTGCTTCATCTTGTCATACTCCTCCTGCAGGCTCTCCTGCGTGGCGGAGAAGCTGTAGGCGTCCTTCATGATGAACTCGCGACCGCGCATCAGGCCAAAGCGGGGGCGGAACTCGTCGCGGAACTTATCCTGGATGTGGTAGAGGTTAACGGGTAGCTGCTTGTAGGAGCGCAGCTCATTGCGCACTAGGGCCGTGACGGTCTCCTCGTGCGTGGGGCCCAGGACGAACTCGCGACCATGACGGTCGTCAAAGCGCACAAGCTCCTTGCCATAGGCGTCGATGCGGCCGGACTCACGCCACAACTCGGCATCGACCATAATAGGCATCATAAGCTCCTGGGCGCCGGCAGCGTCCATCTCGTCGCGCACGATGTTCTCGATCTTGCGAATCGAGCGCCAAGCAAGCGGCAGGTAGGAATACAGACCGGCGGCCTCCTTGCGGATCATGCCAGCACGGAGCAGCAGACGGTGGCTGGAGAGCTCAGCGTCCGCCGGATCCTCTTTAAGCGTCGGCGCATAGAGCTTAGACATATACATTGCTCGGGTCATTTATTTCTCCTCAATAAGCTTGTCGACCTCTGCCATAAGCGCGTCGACAATTTGGTCCTCAGCTACTTTACCAATGATCTGGCCATGCGAAAAGAGCAAGGCCTGACCACGTCCGCAAGCAACGCCCAGGTCGGCATCAGAAGCCTCACCGGGGCCATTAACGGCACATCCCATGACGGCAATCGAAAGCGGCGCGGCATAGTTCTTAAGCCGCTCGGTTACTTCCTCGGCGATGGGAATCAGGTTAACCTGGCAGCGGGCGCACGTGGGGCACGAGACAATCTCGGGACCACGGCGACGCAGGCCCAGCGACTGCAGAATACCCCAGGCGACCGGCGGCTCCTCGACCGGATCGGCCGTGAGCGACACACGCATGGTGTCGCCAATGCCTTCGGAAAGCAAGATACCCAAGCCTACAGAGCTCTTGATGGTGCCCTGGAGCTTGGTACCCGCCTCGGTTACGCCCAGGTGAAGCGGAACGTGGGGAATCTCACGCGACAGGGCTCGATAGGTATCGAGCGTCGTTTGCACGCTATGAGCCTTGGCCGAAAGCACAATGTTCGTAAAACCGCGGTCCTCAAAGTGCTTGACGAAGCGCTCGCTCGACATCACGAGCTTTTCGGGCTGCGTGAGGTCGTCGCGCTCGGCGATATCCTGCTCAAGCGAACCGGCATTGACGCCGATACGAATCGCGCACCCAGCGGCGCCCGCGGCATCGATCACGGCATCGACCTTAGCCCAATCGCCGATATTGCCGGGATTGATGCGAAGCTTGGCGGCACCAGCCTCGACGGCGCCGATGGCGAGCTTATGGTTAAAGTGAATATCGGCGACGATCGGCACCGGAGACTCGGCACAGATGGTGCGGAAACCCTCAAGCGCGGCCTCGGTGGGCACGCTCACACGCACGATATCGCAGCCAGCCTGCGCCAACGCGCACACTTGCGCAAGCGTTGCCTGGGCGTCAGCGGTATCGGTGCAGGTCATGGATTGGACCACCACCGGCGCGCCGCCACCGATCTGCACACCGCCCACATGCACGGGGCGCGTCAACTCGCGAGGCAAAGGATGGGATAAAGACAATCCAAACACTCCCCTACAGGATAAATCGAAGGACGTCGGAACGAAGCATATAGACAAACAGCAGCGCAAAGAGCGCGATGCCCACATAGCTCACAATCGTCTGGACCTTGAGCGGAAGCTCGCGGCCAGCAATCTTTTGAATGATCTCGATGACCAGCTTGCCGCCATCGAGTGGTGGGATGGGCAGCAGGTTCATAAAGCCAAGCGAGAACGAAATGAGGGCGGCAAACGAAAGGAACGTGGCAGGGCCGGCAGCAGCAGCCTGTGAGGACATAACGCTAATGCCCACGATCGAAGAAGACTGATCGAGAATCTCCATCGTATGCTGCGGCTGGAGCAGGCGCATCACGCCCTCCGCTGTCTGCACGACATAGGAGAACGAAAGGCGAGCCGACGTGATGGGGTCTAAACGGACCACCTGCGTAGAGGCATACACACCTAGGCGCTCGTCCTCTTTGAGCGCAACCGAGGTCGAATGCTGCTTGCCGTCACGCTCGTACTCGATGGCGATATCGTCCTTACCGGCAGCCTTGCCGATGGCATCGTAAACGTCCATCCAGGTAGAGCACGATACTCCGTCAACCGAAAGGATCGCGTCGCCGCCCTCGATACCCGCCTTGGCGGCAATAGACCCCTCGTCAACCTGACCGATCACGTTGGTATCCATCGGCACGGTGACACCCGCAATAGAGTAGATGCTCATAAGCAGCAAAAAGCCCGTCAGGATATTGACGAGAATGCCCGCGAGCAGCATAAAGGCGCGCTTGAGAAAACCCTGGCCCAGATAAGTGTGCGAGCGCTCTTGCGCCAAGAAATCAGCCTCGCCGCACGGCAGCTCCCACACATCGCCCTCGGTAGTCGCATGCTCTCGATCGAAACGGCGGCCGTCAAAGGTGGTGTAACCCGCCGCGTCTCGCGGCAGCGTCTGATACTTGGTGGGATAGTAGCTCGGCGAGGGCTTCTCCCCTTCCTCATACCAAGGCGCGATAGAGCCCCAACCCAAGAGCAAGGCGCATGCCTCGAGCACAACCTCCTCGGATAGCTCGAGCTCGACAGCAAGGTCGGCCACGGTCACGCGACCATGACGATAGATAGCCGCGAGCACGCGATCGGCGCAGGAGACGTCGGTCGGATCCATACCGCAGATGGCAGCGTAACCACCCAGCAGCAGCGGGGTCACGCCAAACTTGGTTCCAATGCGACGCGACGTGTAATGGATGTCAAAGCGGCACGGCAGGCCCAAAAAGAACTCGGTCACACGGACGCCGCAGGCACGCGCCGCCAAAAAGTGGCCGCCCTCGTGCAAAAACACGAGGACGGAAAGCATCAGCAGGCCCCAAAAGACCGATGAGAGAACGCTCAGAACAGTATCCATAAAACGAAAAAGCAATCCTTATGGGTTAGGAACGGGTTGCGACGAGTACCTGCGCAGCCTTTTCACGCGCCCACGCATCGATATCGTGAAGTTGCTCAAACGAATCGACCGCCTGCACATCGTGGGCATCCATGCAGGATTCCACAATGCGATCGATATCGGTAAAGCTGCAGCCATCGCGCAGGAAGGCATCGACGGCGACCTCGTTGGCGGCATTGAGCACGCACGGCATGGTGCCACCCGTCTTGCCGGCACGCTCGGCCAGTGCCAGACAGCGGAAGGTATCCATGTCGGCAGCATCAAACGTGAGCTGCCCCAACTCGCGAAAATCGATACGAGGCGCCGGAGTATCCCAACGCTCGGGATACGAGAACGCGAACTGGATGGGAATACGCATGTCGGAAGCACCGAGATGCGCCATCACGGAGCCGTCGGAGAACTCGACCATAGAGTGAATCTTGGACTGACGCTGCACGACCACGTTAATGAAATCGAGGTCGCAGTTAAACAGATGCATGGCCTCAATGCGCTCCAGGCCCTTGTTCATGAGGGTGGCGGAGTCGATGGTGATCTTGGCGCCCATGGCCCACGTGGGATGTGCGAGGGCATCGGCACGCGTCACGCGGTCGAGCTCGTCGCGCGTGCGGCCAAAAAACGGACCGCCCGAGCAGGTGAGCCAAATACAATGAGCCTCGCGTGGGTTCTCCCCCAGATAGCACTGGAAGATGGCGGAGTGCTCAGAGTCGACTGGAATAAGCTGGCCCGGTTGCGCCAACGGCATAAGCAAGTCGCCACCGACGACGAGGGACTCCTTGTTGGCAAGGGCAAGGCGCTTATTTGAGGTCAAGGCCGCATGGCTCGCCTCGAGACCGGCGGCACCCACAATAGCGACGAGTACGCAGTCGACATCGTCGCGACGCGCGAGCTCGCAAACCGCCTGCGCGCCAACGCCGAGCTTCATTCCCTCGGGCAACTCCTGCAGCACGGCGTCATCGCCATGAGCGACATCGGCCACGGCAACCGCCGAAACCGAGAACTCGCGGGCAGCGGCAACAAGCTCGGAGGTACTGGAGTTAACGGACAGCGCCGTCACCTGCAGGCGATCGGCATGCTGGCGGCACACATCGAGCGCCTGGGTGCCGATGGAGCCCGTACAACCCAGGATGGCAACACGGAGGCGTCCATCGGGGCCATACGTCGTCTGGAATGACATTACAGCACGCCTCCGATCATCAGCATCAGCTGCGCGGTGATGCAGCCGAAGATAAGCGAATCGCTACGATCGAGCATGCCGCCGTGGCCCGGGATAAGGTTGCCGGAATCTTTGACGCCCACACCGCGCTTGATGCGCGACTCGATAAGGTCGCCGATAACGCCCAGAATGGACACGACCACGCCGCACAGCAGCGCATAGGGCAGGCTGAGCTTGAAGAAATGCGTCGCCCACAGGATGAGCCAAATCAAAACCGAGCCCAGGATGCCGCCAACAAACCCCTCCCAGCTCTTTTTGGGAGAGATCTTGGGAACCATCTTGTGTTTGCCGATACGGCTACCCACGATATAGGCAAACGAATCGGAGACCCAGAGAGACGCGCAAACACCCACCGAAAGCAGGGCGCCGGCAAAACCGGGCACGGCATCGCGCAGCAGCACGATAGCCGACAGCATAAAACCGGTGTAGATGGGACCCATGAGTGTCACGGCAACATCGGATATGCGGGTACGCGGCGACCAGACATACCAAATGCCCACAGCGAGCATCAGGGCAAAAAGCAGGGCATTCAGCAGCATCGAATCGCCCAACGCCGACAGCGGAAAGAGCACGGCGGCAGCGATACCCATGCGCTCGTTAGCCATCTTGCCATCGAGCCTTGTCATACGGAAAAACTCATAGCAGCACAGACCGCTCATGACGGAAACAAAGATGGCCGTGGGCACGATACCCAAAACCAGGCACAGGATAAAGACAACGGCGTAGACGATACCGGCGGCGGCACGTGTAATAAAGCCCGCCAGCCACGAACCGGAACCGCTCTTCGCTGCAGGCGCTCCCGCAGTGGCAGCTTTACGCGCAGGCGTCTTGGGAGCAGATGCCTTGGGACGATCGGACACGATTAAGCCTCCTCGGTCTTGCTCAGTCCACCAAACCTACGGTCACGGCCCTGATAGGCCAAAATGGCGTCGACAAGGCCCCAACGATCAAAGTCGGGCCAATAGGTATCGGTGACGTAGAACTCGGAATAAGCTACCTGCCACAGCAGATAGTTCGAAAGGCGCAGCTCACCAGAGGTGCGAATCACAAGCTCAGGATCGGGAAGACCGGCGGTATAGAGGTGGGAAGCCACCATGTCGTCATCAATTGCGGCAGGATCGATCTTACCGGCGGCAACGTCGAGTGCGATCTGACGGACAGCGCGGGTAATCTCGGCACGCGCGCCGTAGTTGACGGCAAGAGCCAGCGTCATACCGGTGTGATCGGCGCACTCGGCAAGACCGCGTTCAAAAACGTCGCGGGTCTTCTTGGGCAGCGCGGAAATATCACCCAAAAAGACAACGCGCACGTTTTCGCGCTTCAGAAGCGGCAACTCGTCGATGAACGTCTTGGCAAACAGGTGCATCAAGACGTTGACCTCATGCTGCGGGCGGTTCCAGTTTTCGGTAGAAAACGCATAGGCCGAAAGCACGTCGACGCCCAGGCGCACGCAGGCGGTAATGATCTCGCGCAGCGAGACGATACCCGCCTTGTGGCCCTCAGTGCGTGCAAGACCGCGCGACGTGGCCCAACGACCGTTGCCGTCCATGATGCACGAGATATGGTGCGGAATGTTATTGAGGTCAAGGTCGGAAAAACCGACGCCCGCAGGGGCGTCGGCAAAGTACTCGACCAGTTTATGCTCGTCGTATTGCACCTTAGATCTCCATGACCTCGGCTTCTTTTTCCTTCAGAAGCTCCTCGACCTTGGCGACATACTCATCGGTGTGCTTCTGGACCTTGGCCTGCTCGCGACGGACATCGTCCTCGGTGAGCTCCTCATCGCGCTCGAGCTTGTTGTTGAAGTCGCGACGGATGTTACGGATAGACACCTTGGCCTGCTCGGCGTACTCGCGGCACTCCTTGACGAGCTCGCGACGGCGCTCCTCGGTGGGAGCCGGGAACGGAAGACGAACGACGGTGCCATCGGAGTTGGGGGTAATACCCAGATCGGAAGCGCCGATGGCCTTGACGATAGCATTGATGAGTGCCTTGTCCCACGGCTCGATGAGCAGCATGTGGGCCTCGGGGGTCTTGACGGCGGCAACCTGCGTGACCGGCGTGGGAACACCGTAATAATCGACGGTGATGTCGGACAGAATGTTGGCATTGGCGCGGCCGGTACGGACCTTGGAGAAGTTATGCTTGAGGGACTCGAGCGACTTGTCCATATGGGCGGTGATGTTCTCTGCCATGCTTAATCCTCCTGATAGACGAGCGTGCCGACGGGCTCACCCGCGAGCGCGCGCTTGACGGTGTCCTCGCCATCGATGTTGAGGACCAAAATCGGCATACGGTTATCCTGGCACAGTGCCGTAGCCGTGGAATCCATAACCTGCAGACCGCGGACGAGAACCTCGTGATAGGTAATCTTGTCAAAACGGACGGCATCGGCGCACTTGACGGGATCCTTGTCGTAGATGCCGTCAACCTTGGTGGCTTTAATCAGAATCTCGGCGCCGATCTCGCACGCACGAAGAGCCGCGGCGGTGTCGGTCGTAAAGTACGGATTGCCCGAACCGGCGGCAAAAATAACAACGTTGCCCTTGGAAAGGTGGTTGATGGCGCGACGGCGAATATAGGGCTCGCAGATCTCGTTCATCTGGATAGCGCTCATAACGCGGCAGGGAACATCGTTGTGCTCGAAGGCATCCTGCAGGGCGAGCGCGTTCATAACGGTTGCCAGCATGCCCATGTAGTCGGCCTGAGCACGCTCCATGCCACCGGCAGCGCCGGCCATGCCGCGGAAAATATTACCGCCGCCGACAACGACGCCGACCTCATGGCCAACGGCGAGCAGCTCCTTGACCTGCTTGGCAAGATGGTCGGTAACCTTGGGGTCGATGCCATATTGGCCGTCGCCCATGAGTGCTTCGCCGGAAAGCTTAAGAAGCACGCGTTTATATCGGATGTCGGACAAAGCGATCCTCCTTTAATTAGACTCTCAATATGATATCAAAGGCTCTCATAAGAGCCATGAAAAAGCAGGCTGTGAGTAAAACCCACAGCCTGCTCATTACCAGCTACAAGAGCTTATTTACTCGCCACGGACCAGACGGTCAAAGGCAACGACGGTAATGGTGTCGCCGAGCTCCTTGGAGACCTGCTCAGCGTACTTCTTGATGGTGAGGGAGCTGTCCTTGATGAACTCCTGCTCGGTGAGAACGGACTGCTTGTAGAACTTCTCCAGACGGCCGACAGCCATCTTCTCCTGGATAGCCTCGGGCTTGCCGGACTCGGCAGCCTGGGCCATGTAGATCTGCTTCTCGTGCTCGACGGTCTCGGCCGGAACCTGATCGCGGGTAGCGCAGATCGGGGCGACGGCGGCAACCTGAAGGGCAACGTCGTGAGCGAAGGTCTTGAAGGACTCAGCCTGAGCGGTCTCGGCCTTCTCGAAAGCGAACTCGACGAGGACGCCAATCTTACCACCCATGTGGATGTAAGAAGCGAGCGCGCCGTTCTCAGCCTTGCGGGCAGCGAAGCGGGAGATCTTCATGTTCTCGCCCATGATGTGAATCATCTCGGTGAGCTCGGAGGAAACGGTCTCCTCGCCCATCGGCTTCTCGAGCAGAGCGTCGACGTCAGCAGGCTCGGTGGTAGCGACAACCTCAGCGACCTTGGAAGCAAAGCCGGTGAACTTGGCGTTGGAGCCAACGAAGTCGGTCTCGCAGGAGAGCTCGAGCAGAGCGCCGGTCTTGCCATCCTCGGAGACGAACGCGGCGACAGCGCCCTCGTTGGTCTCACGGCCAGCCTTCTTGGCAGCCTTGGCAAGGCCGTTCTTACGCAGAACGTCGACAGCGGCGTCCATGTCGCCGTCAGCCTCGACGAGAGCCTTCTTGCACTCCATCATCGGGGAGTCGGTCATCTCGCGGAGCTGCTTGACCATAGCGGCGGTAATCTGGGCCATTGTGGTTCCTTTCAAAGAGATGAAAAAGAATTAACTAAGACTGATTTACTCGGCCTTGGGCTCAGCGGCCATCTCGGCCTCGGAGACCTGCTCCTTGCCGGAGCCAGCGAGGCAGGCGTCAGCCATGAGCTCGCACATAAGGGTGACAGCGGAGATAGCGTCATCGTTGCAGGGGATGCCGTACTCGACCTCGTCGGGATCGGAGTTGGTGTCGATCAGGGCGACGACGGGGATGTTCAGGCGCTGGGCCTCCTTGATGGCGTTCTCCTCGCGCTTGGTGTCGATGACGAAGAGAGCCTGGGGCAGACCCTTCATGTCGCGGGCGCCACCGAGGTTGGTCTGGAGCTTGGTGAGCTCCTTGCCGAGAACAGCCTGCTCCTTCTTGGGCAGAACAGCCATGCGTCCGTCCTCGACCATGGCCTCGAGCTCCTCCATGCGGTTGATGCGGGAGCGGATGGTGACGAAGTTGGTCAGCATGCCGCCGAGCCAACGCTGGTTGATGTAAGGCATGTTGGCGCGCTCAGCAGCGTTCTTGACGGCCTCCTGAGCCTGCTTCTTGGTGCCGACGAACAGCACGTTGCCGCCCTTGGCGACGTTCTTGACGAAGGTGTAGGCCTGGTCGGCGTCGAGGATGGTCTGCTTGAGGTCGAGGATGTAGATGCCGTTGCGCTCACCGAAGATGAACGGCTTCATCTTGGGGTTCCAGCGACGGGTCTGGTGACCGAAGTGGCAGCCGGCCTCGAGCAGGGTGCGGATATTAATCTTGGTAGCCATGTTAAACCTCCTGTGGTTTGCCTCCGCGCGGGGTCATCCTCCAAAACCAACCCGGACATGTGCTACCAAAGCCCGGGCACCACGGTATGAAGTAGCCGCGCGTGCGTGATAAAAACATGTTGCCGTGAAGCAACCCGATGAATGATAGCAGGAATGCATCTTCCTGCCAACCCGCAATCAAAACCACACACCTGAGTGCGGCGCGGGACGTCCCAGCCACTATTCGCCGCGGGGATGGGCTTGAGCCACGGCACGTTTGAGCCGATCGGGCGTGAGATGCGTGTAGATCTGCGTCGTGGACAGGCTCGCATGACCTAGCAGCTCTTGAACCGAGCGCAGGTCCGCACCGCCCTCGAGCAAATCGGTCGCAAAGGTATGGCGCATCGCATGCGGGGCAATGTCGGCCGGAATGCCGGCGAGCGTCGCCAGCGTATGGAACCGCCGCCTGAGCATGGCGGCACTCATGCGATTGCCGCGCGCCGATATAAGCAGCGGATGCGGCCCGGTAGCGGGGTCACGGCGCTTTGCCTGAGCGAGCAACTCCGGCCTCCCCTCCTCAATATAGAGACGCGTCGCCTCGAGTGCGCGACGATACAGAGGGACGATACGCTCCTTGCTCCCCTTGCCCCAAAGTCGCAGCGTTCGCTCGGACCAACCAATAGACTCCACGTTGAGCGCCGCGAGCTCCGAGATTCGCGCGCCGGAGGCATAGAGCAACTCAAGCATCGCCGCATCGCGCAGTCCCGCGGGCGTCGAGGTATCAGGCGTCTTGAGCAGCGCCTCAACCTGCTGGGTCGTAAGGACGCCCGGCAGGTCACGTGGCAGCTTGGGCGATGCGATCGCCGAGACCGCATCGCCCTCGACAATCCCCTCGGCAGCCATCCAGCGATAGAGAGATCGAATAGCCGACAGGTGCGCCGCAAGCGTTCGGGGAGCCACCTGCTCACGCGAAAGCTCGGCAAGATAGCGACGAATGGTGCGCACGTCGGCAGCGAAAGCATCAATATTCTCGCGCTCGCACCAGACAGCAAAGCGCTCTAGCCTCGAGCCATAGGCCGTCACCGTGTTGGGAGAAAGTCCCTCAACACGTGCGATATAGGCGATAAACGAGTCGACGGTGTCGTACAGGTCAAAGGCTATGACCGGTCGCCTCCAAACAAGTCGGAGCGCGTGGCCAAGTAGGCATCAAGGGCCTCGAGGGCGCGATCCGCATAAGCCTGATAGCGGTCGCGTTTGCTGCGGCGCTTACCATCCTCGAGTGGCGGCACCAGGCCAAAGTTGACATGCATAGGCTGATACCCCACGGTGGCAGGATCGGTCGCATAGCCCACGAGCGCACCCAGGGCGCCCACACGCGGCAACTCGACGCCCGCGGCACCGATAGCCTCGGCATAGGTGTTGAGCGCCGCGAGCAGACCTGTCGCCACGGCTTCCATGTATCCCTCGGTGCCGGTGATCTGACCGGCCAGGCGCACGCCGGTACCGGGCACGGCAAAGGTGCTATCGAGCACGTGAGGGGCGTCGACAAAGGTATTGCGGTGCATGACACCGTAACGGAAGAACTCAGCGTTCTCCAGGCCCGGCACCATATGGAAGACGCGCTTCTGCTCGCCAAAGGTCAAGTTGGTCTGGAAGCCCACCAGGTTATAGGCGGTCTTCTCCTTGTTCTCGGCACGCAGCTGAATCGCCGCCCAGGGGCGACGTCCGGTACGCGGGTCGGTGAGGCCGACGGGCTTCATGGCGCCAAAGCGAATGGCGTCCTTGCCGGTGCGCGCAACTTCCTCGGCAGGCTGGCAGGCTTGGAACAGATCGCCGCCCTCAAAGTCTTTGAGCACCACGCGGTCGGCCGTGGTAAGCGCCTCGATAAAGGCCTCGTACTCCTCCTTGTTGAGCGGAGCGTTGAGATAGTCGCCGCTCCCCTGCTCCTCGTAGCGCGACTGCGAGAACAGCACGTCCATATCGAGCGTGGAGGCATCGACGATCGGCGCCGCCGCATCAAAGAATGCCAGGGCATCGCCACCGACGAGCTTCATAACCTCTTCGCTCAGCGCCGGTGAACAAAGCGGGCCCGCGGCAATGACCACGTGGCCCTCGGGGATCTGGGTGACCTCGCCGTGAACGACCTCGATATTGGGGCGGGCGGCAACCTCAGCCTCGACGAGCTCGGAGAATGTAACACGGTCGACCGCCAGGGCGCCACCAGCGGGAACAGCAGCGCGATGGGCGCAGTCGAGCAGGACTGAACCCATGCGCTCAAGCTCGGCCTTCAGCAAACCAGCCGCGGAATCCGGACGGGTCGACTTAAACGAATTGGAGCAGACGAGCTCTGCCAGGTGATCGGTATGGTGAGCCGGGGAGCTCACCTGGGGGCGCATCTCGCACAGCTTTACGGCAAACCCGCGGTCTGCCAGCTGGATCGCGCATTCCGAACCCGCCAGACCGCCACCGATAACCGTCACCTGATCGAACTGCATCTGCAAACACCTTTCTAATTGACACGTTTTCCATTGTGACCGAAGGGCGTCTGGGCGTGAAGGGCAAACTTGGAGGGCGCATACCTTCCATCCATCATGCGCTCGATAAGGCCCTCGAGTTCTAGCGAACCCAAGAGTTTGAGTACGCCGACAGCATCGAGTGAGACGAGCGCCGCGATGTCGTCGACCTTGAGCGGAGAGGCGATGAGCGCATGCATCACGGTCTGCTGTGTTGGATTCAGGTCGGCAATGCCGGGAGCATCGGGGCGCGAGTAGCGCAGGGTGCCGTATATGCGAGAGATAGCCATCTCGATGGACTCCTCGTCGACAATGCAGCAGGCACCGTTCGCAATGAGATAATTCGTGCCACGCGACTCGGGCGATAGGATCGACCCCGGCACGGCAAGAAGTTCGCGCCCCAAATCCGTAGCAGCCTCGGCTGTAGAAAACGTCCCGGAAGGCATACCCGCCTCGGATACAAAGAGGGCTTGCGACAGGGCCGCGATCACGCGATTGCGACGCGGAAAGGCAAACTTGCGCGGACCCATGCCCCACGGAGAGATCGACACGACCGCGCCGCCCGTATCGAGCGTGCGCGTAATCAGCCCCGCGCTCGAACGCGGGTAGACCACGTCGGCGCCCGTCCCCAGCACCACAACGTGTTTGCCGCCGGCGTTGACCGCAGCCCAACCCGAGGCCTGGTCACAACCGACCGCACCGCCCGAAACTACCGTCACTCCCGCCTCAACCGCCACCTTCGCCGCAAGCTCTGCCACGGCAAGACCATACGGCGAGGCCTTGCGCGCGCCGATGATGGAGAGCGCGGGCGTCGAAAGCACCTCGGGGTTGCCGCGCACATAAAGCGTCTGGGGTATATCAGAAAGCTCCAAAACGGTCTCGGGATACAACGCATCGCCTGGATGCAGCTCGAAGGTTCCCTCGGCCATCATTGGTCCCTCCTTCCCTGGTACATCGCCGCCTCGAGTACGTGATCCTGCGTCACTTGCTCGCTCTCGGCGACGTCGGCGATAGTACGCGCGATACGCACCAGGCGCACGATGCCGCGGCCCGTGAGATGCGTGCGTTTGGACAGACCGAGCACACACTTCTCCGCCGCATCATCGAGCTCAAAGGTCGAAACGACGCCGTCAATGGACCGTGTCTCGTCATCCTCGGCCTCGGCATCCGCATCGTCCATACGGGACTCGCGCCAGGCGCGAAAGGCGCGACCGCGCACAACGTAGTCACGTAACTCGGCCGACGACATACCCTCCGCGCCCTCGATAATCACCTGAGGGTCGGGACGGGTCACATCGATCATCATGTCGATACGGTCGGCCAAAGGACCGCGCAGTTTAGACCGATAGCGCTCGACCATCGCCGCCGAGCAGCGACACGGTACCTCGCGATCGCCCAAAAAGCCGCAGGGGCAGGGATTGCTCGCAGCCAGCAGCTGAAAGCGCGACGGGAAGGAAAAAGCCCCGTCGACGCGTACGATCCTGACGTAGCCGCGTTCGATAGGCTGACGCAGCGTCTGCAGCACACCCGTGGGAAACTCGGCAAGCTCGTCCAAAAATAGCACGCCGCCATGAGCAAGGCTGATCTCACCCGGGTGCACCGGGCGTCCGCCGCCGATAAGGCCTGCGGTCGAAATACTGTGATGGGGACTGCGGAAGGGCCGGTGCCCCGCCAACAAGCCATCAATGTTCTCGCCCAAAACCGAATGGATGCACAGCGCCTCCTGTTGATCCTCGACGGAAAGCTCGGGCAGGATGCCGGTCATACGGCGTGCGAGCATCGTCTTGCCCGATCCCGGGGACCCAATCATGAGCAAGCCGAGTTCTCCTGCCGCCGAAAGCGCCATGCCGCGTTTAGCGACTTCCTGCCCCAGCACGTCT
>OATJ01000417.1_pt1 | contig 26689 bp, 25 predicted proteins | sample 1516661 | NCBI WGS metagenome assembly OATJ01 (sample SAMEA2579951, study PRJEB22360) | human gut metagenome
TTCCACCAAGGGAGAAACTCCGGGGAGCCCGCCGGCCCCGGGGGAGCCGCGACGTCCTCAGGGCTGGAGAGCTCCTTGAGGCCCTCGACGGCAGCCTTGATGATGTTGAGGCCGTTGTCGGTACCGAGGGACTTGGACAGGACGTTCTTGATGCCAGCAAGCTCAAAGAGGGGACGCACAGCGCCGCCGGCGATAACGCCGGTACCCTCGACAGCGGGCTTGATGATGATGCGGCCGGCACCAAAGTGGCCGAGAACCTCGTGCGGGATGGTGCCCTGCTCGGTCACCGGCACGTGGAACATGTTCTTCTTGGCATCGAGAGATGCCTTGGAGATGGCCATGGGCACCTCAGCGGACTTGCCCATGCCAACGCCGACGTTGCCCTTGCCGTCGCCAACAACGACGAGAGCGACGAGGCTCATGCGACGACCACCCTTGACGGTCTTCGACACGCGGTTGATGTAAACGACGCGCTCCTCGAACTCGGAGGCCTCGCGCTGCTGCTTCTGATTACGAGCCATGTGCTACATACCTCCTAGAACTCGAGACCGGCGGCACGAGCACCGTCGGCGAGGGCCTTGACGCGGCCATGGTAGATACGGCCACCGCGATCGAAGGCGACCTTGGTGATGCCGGCCTCGATGGCGCGCTTGCCAACGAGCTGACCGACCTTCTCCGCAGCCTCCTTGTTCGAGGTGTGGGTGCCCTTGAACTCGGCCTCGAGGGTCGAGGCGGAGACGAGCGTCAGGCTGGAGCCCTTGCTGTCGTCGATGATCTGGGCATAGATGTTGGCGTTGGTACGGGTCACGCGAAGGCGCGGACGCTCGGCGGTACCCGAGACCTTGCCGCGAACACGACGCTGACGACGCTTGAGGCCTTCCAGCTTCGCCTTATGCTTGTTCATACGTAAACTCCTAAAAAGGTTGATCTCGCCAGCACCTAACGGGGTGCTGGTCTTATGCGAGTGAGTCGGTTACGACTACTTGGCGGCCTTACCCAGCTTGCGGCGGATGTGCTCGCCAACATAGTGGATACCCTTGCCCTTGTAAGGCTCGGGAGGACGATGGCCGCGGATCTCAGCGGCGATCTGACCGACCTGCTGCTTGTTGATACCCTTGACGTTCACGTGGGTGTTGTCGGGAACCTCGAAGGTGATGCCCTCGGGAGCCTCGACGATCACGGGGTGCGAGAAGCCCAGGGAGAACTCGAGGTTCTTGCCCTTCTGCTGCACGCGGTAACCGACGCCGGCGAGCTCGAGCTTCTTCTCGAAGCCCTCGGAAACGCCAACAACCATGTTGTGGATGAGGGCGCGGGTGAGGCCGTGGCGGGCACGGGTCTCACGCTCGTCGTCGGGACGGGAAACGGTGAGGACGTTGTCCTCGACGTTGATGGTGAGCTTCTCAAAAACATCGAGCTCGAGCTGGCCCTTGGGGCCCTTGACGACAACGTTGTTGCCGTTGACTGCCACTTCGACTCCGGCGGGAATCTGGACAGGCTTATTACCGATACGAGACACGGTGATCTCCTTTCCTTCTACCTACCGACCGAATTACCAGACGTAAGCGATGATCTCGCCGCCGACGTTGTGCTTGCGAGCATCGCGGTCGGTCATAACGCCATGGCTGGTGGAAATAATGGCGGTACCAAGGCCACCGCGGACGCGGGGCATGTCGGCAACGCCGGTGTACTTACGCAGGCCCGGCTTGGAAATGCGGCGGATGCCGTTGATGACCTTAGCCTTCTTGGGACCATACTTAAGCGTGATGTGCAGAGTCTTCTGGGGAACGGTGTCCTCGACATCGTAGCCCTCGATGTAGCCCTCCTCGTGCAGAACACGAGCGATCTCGACGAGCTTCTTGCTGCTCGGCATGGAGACCGTGGCCTTGTTCACAGAGTTAGCGTTACGGATGCGCGTAAGCATATCTGCGATCGGGTCTGTAAGGTTCATACAGATTCTCCTTCGTTCTTGATGAACACGTGCTCTTGGTTCTTCGCCGCCCTTAACGGCAAAGCCTATTTAGCGCGTTTTCCCTGTTCCAAACTGATGCTTGAAACGCTGGTAGTGACTTACCAGCTGGCCTTCTTAACGCCGGGAAGCTCGCCCTTGAGTGCAAGCTCACGGAAGCAGACACGGCACAGGCCGAACTTGCGGTACACAGAGTGCGGACGGCCGCAGCGCTGGCAGCGCGTGTACTCACGAGTAGAGAACTTCTGCTTGCGATTGCACTTGACGATCATCGATGTCTTAGCCACTTATATCCTCCTCACATAGAGTATTGTTCGCCCCAAGCGCCGCCCCCTTGTGGGAACGGCGCTTATAGGGCAGGTGAACCTATTTCTTGAACGGGAAACCGAAGGCGTCCAGAAGGGCCTTGGCCTCCTCATCGGTGTTGGCGGTGGTCACGAAAGTGATGTCCATACCACGCTGGTGATCGACGGAGTCGAAGTCGATCTCGGGGAAGATGAGCTGCTCGGTGACGCCCATGGAGAAGTTACCACGGCCGTCGAAGCTCTTGGCGGAGATGCCGCGGAAGTCGCGGATACGGGGGATCGCGACGGAGGTCAGACGATCGAAGAACTCCCACATACGGTCGCCACGCAGGGTAACCTTGCAGCCGATCGGCATACCAGCGCGCAGGCGGAAGGTAGCGATGGACTTACGGGCACGGGTGATCATCGGCTGCTGTCCGGTGATGGCGCGCAGGTCGCGCACGGCACCGTCGATGGCCTTGGAATCGGTAGCGGCCTCGCCGACACCCATGTTCACGACGATCTTCTCAAACTTGGGGATCATCATGACGTTCTCGTACTGGAACTTGTCCTGAAGCTGCTGCTTGACCTCGTTGTTGTACTTGGTCTTCAGACGCGGCACATACTTCTCTTCTGCCATTGTTCACTCCTTCTTGGGGTTTTAAGCACGGGGCGTGGCCACGATGGGTTGTCCTCGTGCCTCCTGGCTGCATCCGCGCCGCTCATGGCATTTCGCGGTTTGGACTCGACGCAGCAGGAGCCGACAAAACAATCGGTACTATACGCGCATCGGGAGCGTATTTCCAGAAAAACCTCGTCTGCCTGCACAACTCCACAACTCCCCCGCACAAATGGATCCCAAAAAGCAGTTGCGGTGAAATAGGGACTGTTTGGCGGTCTAACAGGCTTAAACAGTCCCTATTTCACCGCAACTTATTGGTGGGGATGCGATTAGCGCTTGCGGGGGACGAGTTTGGTGCGGCGCAGGTGGATCATCTCGGCGGCGATGGAGATGGCGATCTCCTCGGGGTCCTCGGCCTCGATGGCAACGCCGATCGGAAGGTGCAGCTCGTCGATCTGGTCCTGCGTAAAACCTTCCTGCTCCAGGCGGGCACGCACAAAGGCCGTCTTGCGGCGCGAACCCAGACAGCCCAGGTAGGCAGGCTTGGCACGCATGGCCTGAATCACCACGTCGATATCGGACTTGTGACCCGCCGTGGCGACGACCACCAAGTCGCGCGGACCGATGGGGCACAGCTCGCTCAGGTTCTTGTAATCGACCAGGCGACGATCGTAGACACCGGGCATCCATTCGGGCGTCAACGTGCCGGGGCGGTCATCGCAGGCCACGACGGCAAAGCCCGCCGCCGTGAGCACGCGCGCCGTCGCGGCGCCCACGTGTCCGCAGCCAAAGATGTAGGTCAGGCCCTCGGGGCAGAGCGTCTCGATGTGCGCCGCGGGAATCTCAGAGGCAGCGTTGGTGTAGGTGACGTTACTCCCCTCCTCCACCAGTGAAAGCCCGGGGCAGCCCGCAATGGTATGGCGCGATGCCTCGCCATGGTACTCGGCCACATCGCCCTCGAGCGCGCTCGCGATAAACGGCTCAAAGTCGATGACGAAGTCGCCGATGCGCCGATAGACCAAGACGTCGGCAATTTCCTGGAACAACGGTGCCTGGGTCGCATCCAGATGCAGATAGCACAGGCAAATGGCTCCGCCGCAGATCATGCCGGTATCGGAGTTCTCGCCGCCCATGGTGTAGCGGACCAGACGCGACTGTCCCGCGCTCAGGAGTTCGCGCGCCTCATCCAGCGCAAAGAGCTCAATCTTGCCGCCGCCGATAGTGCCCGCCTGGCTGCCATCGGCAAAGACGGCCATCCATGCGCCCACACCGCGCGGTGACGACCCCGCCGTGCCGGCCACGACCACGAGCTCGCACGTCTTACCGGCCTTCAGAGCGCCAAGCGCTGCATTCACCACATCGAGCTTTTCCATTGCAATTTCCTATCCCTGGAACACACCGGTAAGCATAGCGAGTGCCTCCAGCACGCCGCCGCCGACCGACGTCGCCTTGTCCGAAATGTAGTTGATATAGCTGGCATCGCCGCGCGGATCGACATCGGCGCATTTTAAGCCCTCGGTCACCTGCACGCCGTTCGCCAAAAGCCCGCGCAGACAGCCATCGATCTGCGTGCGCATGGGTGTATCGCCCGCGTAGCCAATCACGTCTCCGGCGCGCACGATGTCGCCGATTGCGCGGTCGGACCGAAACACGCCGGCGGCGGGGCTGTGGATAACGCGCTCCTTGCCAAAGCCGGCGATAATGCCCGGCACGCCCGTGTTGGGCTGGGGCGAACCTTGGGTAATGACACGGCCCAGAAAATGCCCGCGCATGGTCTCGACCACGGCGTCGCAATCGACCGGCGCGGTAAAGCCCGGCCCCACGGCGATGACGGCAGGCGCCATGTCGCGCGTGGTGCCCAGGTTGCGCTTGGCCAAAATCGCGTCGACCACAGCCGCGGGTTTCAGCTCGCCGAGCATCTGTGCCTGGGGGTCCACCACCACGGCGACATCCCCCGCCTCGGTAATCTCAAGCGCCTCGTTCGACGTCTGCGCCAAGCGGGCGCGAATGCCCTCGACCTCGACCTCGCCCAAGCGAATGGCCTCGCAAAAACTGATTGTGCGACGGATGCACGTGGGGACCGCGATATCGGCCATGACGACCGACACGCCGGCGCGCACCAAGCGAGCGGCGACGCCCGTGGCGATATCGCCGGCGCCGCGAACATAAACGAGCATTCCCGAGGCACCTCCCTGTGCTACGGTTTGAGCAGAGCAAAAGCGGTTCGACCGCTACTCTGATGATTATTTATTATCACAGTATTATACGGCGGTGAGCAGATGGAAACGGTTAGCGGCAATCTTGCCTCGGCGCTCAGGATCGAGCCGGGCATTACCGCGATTATCGGCAGCGGCGGCAAGTCGACCTTGCTAAAGACGCTCGGCCTTGAGCTTATGCGCGCTGGCGACCGCGTGCTCCTCTGCACCACCACGCATATGTTCCCCGTCGCCGGCGTGCCATGGGACGGGTCGGGCCGTCGTCTGGACGCCGCGCCTTGGAAGCCGGGGGCCCTGCATGTTCCCGGCTGCACCTGCGAGGCATGCGCTGGCATGAGCCGCGGAAGTATCTGCCAGGCGGGTGTTTTGGACCCGGAGACAGGCAAGCTCTCCGCCCCCGCCGAGCCACTCGGCGGGCTGGCACAGCGCTTTGACTATGTGTTGGCCGAGGCGGACGGCAGCAAGCGACTCCCGCTCAAGGCGCATGCCGCCTGGGAGCCGGTAATTCCCGCCGGCACGGCAAACGTTGTCTGGGTCGTCGGCGCCTCGGGACTCAGCAAGCCCATCAACGAAGCCGTCCACCGCCCCGAGCTCTTTTGCGAGCGTTGCGGCTGCGAGCTCACCGACATCGCCACGCCCGAGCGCGTCGCCCAGGTGCTCAATGCCGAGATGCAGGCGCTGAAACTCAGCACCGCACGCGTCATGCTCAACCAAGTCGACACGCTCAGCGACCCCACGATGGCCGACCGCTTCGAGGCAGCTCTCGACCGCCCCGTCGTCGCCAGCAGCCTCAAGTAGCCGGCCCCATCTCCTCAGTTGCGGTGAAATACGGACTGTTTGGCCGCCCGACGGCCGCAAACAGTCCGTATTTCACCGCAACTGCGGAGGGGACACGGCATCTTTGCTGCTAGCGAGGCACGTAGCGACCGGGCTGGGCTCCGGTGGGCTCGCCGTCGCGTGCCGCCAGCACGCCGTTCACAAACACGGCCTTGGCGCGGCCATGTGCCTCAAAGCCCTCGAGCGGCGTGTAGTCCACGGCCTGATGCTGTGTCGCGGCGCTGATCGTCCAACGCGCGCAAGGATCCCACACGCACACGTCGGCATCGGCACCCTCGGCAAGACAGCCCTTGCGCGGGTACATGCCAAACACGCGCGCCGGGTTCTCGCTCATCAGGCGGCAGAGGTCCTCGGGGCCCAGTTGCCCCTCAAAGCTCGTGGCGATCGCGACGGGACGATGCTCCACGCCGGGCCCGCCGTTGGGAATCGCGCGGAAATCGTCGCGCCCGCGGTCCTTTTGCCCGTGCAGGTTAAAGCTGCAATGATCGGTTGCAATCGTATCGATCTCGCCAGCCACAAGCGCCTCGCGCAACGCGGCACGGTCACCGGCATGGCGCAGCGGCGGGCTCATCACGTACTTGGCGCCCGCAAAGCCGTCCTCGCCCTGCTCCAGATAGCAGGTGTCGTCGAGCATCAGATACTGGGGGCATGTCTCGACATAGATGTTCTTCTGCCCGCGCGCTTTGGCAGCGCGAATGGCCTCGAGCCCCAGCTTGGTCGAAAGGTGCACCACGTTGACCGGAGCGTCCCCGGCCAAGTGCGCCAGATACAGCAGGCGGCTCACGGCCTCGGCCTCACACACGTCCGGACGGCTGAGCGCATGCCCCTCGGGTCCATGAACCCCCTGCTCGTACACGCGCTTCTGAAGTTCATTCACCAGCGTGCCGTTCTCGCAATGCACGCACAGGATACCGCCCAGGTGCTTGAGCTCCTCCAGCACCTCGAGTGTCTCGGCATCGTCCAAGCGCAGGTGGTCGTAGGCAAAGTAGGTCTTAAACGACGAAACGCCCGCCTCGCGCATAGCCGCGAGATCGGCGCGGTTGCGCTCATTCCACTCGGCGAGTGCCATATGAAAAGCGTAGTTTGCCGTGCAGGTGCCGTCGGCGCGGTGGTGCCACTCGGCAAGGGCATCGGGCATGGTCACGCCGCGGTCGGCCGTGGCGTAGTCCACGATGGTCGTGGTGCCACCGCAGGCAGCCGCGCGCGTGCCGGTCTCAAAGCTATCGGCTGTCCAATCCATGCCGGTCCAGCACTGCATGTGCGTGTGGCCGTCGATAAAGCCGGGAAACACCCAGCAGCCCGCGGCATCCTCGACGGTATCGTCCTCGCCCGGCTCAATCGCCGCGGCAATCCGCACAATCTTGTCGCCCTCCATGGCAAGATCGGCGCGGCGAAGCCCCTGTGGCGTCACGAGCGCGCCGTTTTTGATGATGATCATGTTGCTCCTTATCGATTCATACAGTTGGCCACGCGATCAAAATACGAGCAGGCCGCGATATGCTCCGTTATGCGTCGCTGTCCCTCGGCGGTATCGACATCCCACAGCTCATAGGCGCGCGCTTCGACCAGCGCAACGTCGACGCGGCCTTTGAGAATCGAACCGCCGCCGTCCTTGCCCTCAAGACACATAAGTGCATCGAACAGTTCCGCCGGAAAGAGCACCGGGCTCGAAGGCTCACCGTTGCACGCAAGACGCACCGGATGCTTGCGGCCACGCTCGTCAAATGCACGAACCATAGCCTCAAAAGAATCCGAACTCACGAGCGGCTGGTCGCCCGGCAAAAAGAGGCAACCTTTCCAGTTGCGTTCGACTCCCCACGAAAGGCCCGCACGAACGCTTTCGCTACGCAGCTCGCCATCGTGCAGCACGCACGGGCAATGCTTGTCCTCGCAAATCTGAGCGACCCCGGGCCAACGCGTCGAAACCACGACGTCAAAGCCCCGGGGAACCGAATCGATGGTCCGGGCAATCAGCGGCTCGCCATAGATATCGGCAAGCATCTTGTTAGAGCCAAACCGCTTGCCCTCGCCCGATGCCATAATGACGCATCCAAGTTTCATGGTGATACCTCCCCTGAAACCATCGTACCCATAACTCGCGCCGCGGGCATCCACATCGAAAGCGCTTATCCCGCACGCCCGCGATGCAAAAAAGGGGCACCCCGCCGGTTGGCAGAGCGCCCCCTTTACATGGCTTACCTCAACCCGGCTTTAGGCCTGGAACCAACGGGCGGTGTTGCGCTCGTCGAGGGCCTTGAGGGTAGCGGCGGGATCGGCAACCTTCTGCAGGAACATCATGGCTGCGATGGCGTACGGCTTGTAGCTGGCCTCCTTGTACATGCCCACGCGGTGCATGTCGAAGACGTCGGCGTTAACCTCGCCGTGCTCGCAGGAGACACCGGAGATGTCGGCGGGCAGCGGGTGCATAAAGATGGTGTCCTGGCCGTTGGCAGTCTTCTCCATGAGCTCGGTCGTGGAGCACCAGTCCTGATGGGTGGCGTTCTGGGCGAGCAGCTCCTTCTCGAGCGCAGCGATGCCGGCGTCGTCGCCCTCGGCGTACAGATTGGTACGCTTCTCCATGGCGGCAAACGGAGCCCAGCTCTTGGGGATCACGATGTCGGCGCCCTCGAAGGCCTCGGCCATGGTGTTGACCTGCTTAAAGGTGGTGCCGGACTCGGCGGCATAGCCCTTGGCGCGCTCGACGACCTCGGGCATGAGGTCGTAGCCCTCGGGGTGGGCCAGGGTGACGTCCATGCCAAAGCGGGGCAGCAGGCTGATCAGCGACTGCGGGCAGGACAGCGGCTTGCCGTAAGAGGGCGAATAGGCCCAGGTAACGGCAACCTTCTTGCCCTTGAGGTTCTCGAGGCCGCCAAACTCGTTGATGAGGTAGAGCATGTCGGCAGAGGACTGCGTGGGGTGATCGGAGTCGGACTGCAGGGAGATGAGCGTGGGACGGTGATCCAGAACGCCGTCCTCGTAAGCCTGCTGGACAGACTCGGAGACCTCGGCCATGTAGGCGTCGCCCTTGCCGATGTACATGTCGTCGCGGATGCCGATGACGTCGGCCATGAAGGAGATCATGGTAGCGGTCTCGCGGACGGTCTCGCCGTGAGCGATCTGGGACTTCTTCTCGTCCAGGTCCTGCAGCTCAAGGCCGAGCAGGTTGGCGGCCTTAGAGAAGGAGAAGCGCGTACGGGTGGAGTTGTCGCGGAACAGGGAGACGGCCAGGCCCGAGTCGAAGATCTTGGACGAAACGTTGTTCTCACGCAGCTCGCGCAGGGCGTCGGCGACGATGTAGAGAGCCTTGAGCTCATCGGTAGTCTTGTCCCAGGTGTGCAGGAAGTCGCTGCCGTACATACCCTTAAAATCGAGGCCGTTCAGCTGCTCGACGAGCTCGGTAAACTTAGCGTCCATGGAAATGTCCTTTCTAAAGATGAAACGATCGCAATGAGTTAATGCGCTCCGGCATGCGCGTGTGGCAGAACATGCAGAGCACCATGACGAGGACCCGCCACCGTTGAGGAAGCATGGGAGATAACGACCGCGGGCCCCAAGTCAACAGGGGGTGCCGGGGACACGAGCGGCCCCCGGCTCAACAAAATCGAGGAATGGGACTAATCGATCTTGTTGTTGGTCAGACCGGCGCGGAACACGGTGGCGTCGCCATCGGCCTTGCTCGGATCGTAGAGGTTCAGGGCAGCCACGTACATGGCGGCAGCGGTGACCAGGTCGTCCTTGTAGGTGACCTCGTTGGGAGCGTGAGCCTGAGACTCGGCACCCGGGCCAAAGCCCACGCAGGGGATGCCGTAGCGGCCCTGGATGGAGACGCAGTTCGTGGAGAAGGTCCACTTGTCGCACAGCGGGCGACCGGTGCGCTTGTCCATGCTGGGCTCGCAGCCGATGCGCTCGTCACCGAACATGGCCTTGTGGGCGTCGACGAGGGCCTTGACGTGCGGAGCTGTCTCCTTGTTGATCCACGTGGGGAAGTAAGCCTCGGTCTCGTAGACCTCGCCGGTCCAAGACGGGCGGTCGTACATGTACATGGAGACCTTCACGTCGTCGCCGTACTTCTTGGCAGCCGGCAGGTTGCGGATCTCATCCAAGCAGGACTCCCAGGTCTCACCGGCGGTCATGCGACGGTCGATGGAGATGGCGCAGGAATCAGCCACGGCGCAACGGCTGGGGCTGGTGTAGAAGATCTGGCTGACGGTGCAGGTGCCGCGGCCCAGGAAGCGGGCATCCTCGAAGTGCTCGGGATTGTACTTGGGGTCGAGCATCTTGACGAGACCCTTGATGTCGGTCGACTCGTCGCAGCCGTTGTTGTTGAGAGCGCGGACGTCGGCGATGATGTCGGCCATCTTGTAGATGGCGTTGTCGCCGCGGTCGGGAGCGGAGCCGTGGCAGGAGGTGCCGTGAACGTCGACGCGGATCTCCATGCGGCCGCGGTGACCGCGATAGATGCCGCCGTCGGTGGGCTCGGTGGAAATGACGAACTCGGGCTTAATGCCGTCCTTGTTGTAGATGTACTGCCAGCACATGCCGTCGCAGTCCTCTTCCTGGACGGTGCCGACGACCATGATCTTGTAGCCCTCGGGGATGAGACCCATGTCCTTCATCATCTTGGCAGCGTAGGTAGCAGAAGCCATGCCACCCTCCTGGTCGGAGCCGCCGCGGCCGTAGATGATCTCGTCGGTCTCGTAGCCCTCATAGGGATCGGCATCCCAGTTCTCGATGTTGCCGATGCCGACGGTGTCGATGTGGGAGTCGATGGCGATGATCTTGTCGCCCTCGCCCATAAAGCCCATAACGTTGCCCAGGCCGTCGACCTTGACCTCGTCATAGCCAAGGCTCTCCATCTCGGCCTTGATGCAAGCGACAACCTCGCCCTCCTCGCAGGACTCAGAGGGGTGGGAAATCATAGCGCGCAGGAAGCGAGTCATATCAGCACGATGAGACTCAGCAGCAGCCTTGATTGCGTCGAAATCGAGTTCTTTAGCCATTGTTCATAACCTTTCAAACGAAGGAATCTACCTGTGAGGTGGCGGAGCGATACCTATTTACTCCGCCCCAACGATTAGCAAGTGGGATATTCGCCTTCCCAAACAATGCGGCGATACTGGTCGGGATCCGTGTCACCTTCCGTGGAGAAGCAGAGCACGGAGCTCGTCTTGTCCAGGCCGATGAGTTCCTTGAGCTCGGCGTACTCGGGATCGAGCATGAGGGTCTCGACCAGGCCGGTGGTCACCGCGCCGGACTCGCCGGAGATGACGCGCGGGTCGCCCTTCTCGGGAGCGCCCAGGGTGCGCATGCCGCGAGCGGTGACCCAGTCGGGGCAGGACACGAAGGCGGTGGCATGGTTGCGCAGGATATCCCAGCCCAGGATGTTGGGCTCGCCGCAGCACAGGCCGGCCATGATGGAGGGCATGTCGCCGTCCACGATGCGCGGATCGCCGTCGCCGGCAGCAGCGCCCTTGTACAGGCAGGCGGCAGACGCGCACTCAACCACGACGAAGGTGGGCGGGTTATCGGGATACAGGTTGGTGAAGTAGCCCACCACGGCGCCGGCGAGCGAGCCCACGCCAGCCTGGACAAAGACGTGCGTCGGACGGTTGATGGCCATCTCGCGCAGCTGCTCGGCAGCCTCGGAAGCCATGGTGCCGTAGCCCTCCATGATCCAGGACGGGATCTTCTCGTAGCCCTCCCAGGCGGTGTCCTGAACGATAACGCCACGCTCGCAAGCGTCGGCCTCGGCGGCGGCCATGCGCACGCACTCGTCGTAGTTGACCTCTTCAATGGTCACCGTGGCGCCCTCGGCGGCAATGTTATCGAAGCGGGGCTTGGTGGAACCCTTGGGCATGTGCACGACAGCCTTCTGGCCCAGCTTGTTGGCAGCCCATGCCACGCCGCGGCCATGGTTGCCGTCAGTGGCGGTAAAGAAGGTGGCCTGGCCAAAGTCCTCGGCCAGCTGATCGGAGGTCAGGTAATCGAAGGTGCAGTCGGCAACGTCCTTGCCGGTCTCGTCGGCAATGTAGTTGGCCATGGCAAACGAGCCGCCCAGAACCTTAAAGGCGTTGAGGCCAAAACGATAGCTCTCGTCCTTAACGCACAGGTTGGAAAGGCCCAGGCGCACAGCCTGGCCGTCCAGGCGGGCAAGCGGAGTGACGGTATATTGAGGGAACGACTGGTGGAAGGCACGGGCCTTCTTCACGTGGTCGAGGCTCATGATTCCCAAGTGCTTGTCATCGCTCTTGGGCATCGTGTTGCCCGCCCACTGGATCTTATCGGCCATACGGTGAACTCCTTAAGTCCTCTCTTGCCGGCCCCCGCATACGCGTTTCAGCCCGATCCCATTCACACGACTGAACTTTTATGTGGATGCCAAACAAAAAGTTTGTTAGTAATGTTCTATCACACTTTTTGATTGGTATATCTAACGAATTGTTTGTTGCCGTAATCGGTACTTTTTCGCCGCCGAACGGTCATGAATTGCCTTGTTGATGGATTTGTTTGCGGTCATGTGTGGTTTATGGCACAGTGAGCCCAAACTAATTTTTAGGAAGGTACCCATGACCCCCGCACAGATTGAGTTTTACAAGCGCCTCGCACACGGTCTGGCGCTCCAATTTGGCCCCAACTGCGAAGTCGTCGTCCACGATCTGGAGACCGAGGACGTGGACCACTCCATCGTAGTAATCGAAAACGGCCACGTCAGCGGGCGCAAACTGGGTGACGGCCCCAGCCATATCGTGTTTGAGTCCATGCACGAGGGCGCCACCGATGTACACGACCGCGAGCCGTACCTCACTAAAACCGCTGACGGCAAGCTGCTCAAATCGTCGACGATCTTTATCCGCAACGACGAGGGCAAGCCCGTCGGCATTTTGGGCATTAACTTTGACATTACGCTCATGAAGGCTTTTGAGCGCTCGCTCGATGCCTTTACCGGCACCGGCGGCACGGGCTATACCGAGCCCGAGCCCATTACCAAGAACATCGGCGACCTGCTCGAGGACCTGCTGCACGAGTGCGAGCAGTTTGTGGGCAAGCCCGCGGCACTCATGACCAAAGACGAGCGCATTCGTGCCATTGGCTACCTCGACCGTCGCGGCGCCTTCCTCATTTCCAAGTCGAGCGAGCGCGCCTGCGAGTTCTTTGGCATCTCCAAGTACAGCTTCTATAGCTACCTCAATGAGGCCAAGGCGGCGGCCGGCGACAAGTAGGCACTCGCCTGGATTGCCCCTCCCCTTTTGGGCGCGAGTTCTGGAAAGCACGAATCCAAGACCGAGCCGCTTGGGAAGTTCCATATAATCGATGTCATTAGTATTTCGAAAGGATGGGACAGAATGGCGTTGAGCAAGGCATCATGCACCGGTCGTGGATTGATTCCGGCAATTGGTGGACATGTGCACCGCATGTTCGATGAGGGTGAAGACGACCTGTTTTCGCTGAGCCTTGACGACGTGATGGATGATCGCCCGTGGACCGCCGACGAACTCATGGGCGGCGGGGCTCGCCCGTCAAGTCCCAATCCCGCACTTGCGCCTAAGCCCGCATCTGCGCCGACTCCTGCGCAGTCGCCCGCACCCACTTCGGCGCCCACGCCCGCTCCCCGCCCCGCAAGCGACCCGTCCGAGACGGCGGCATTTCTCGCTGCAGCGACGCAGGGCAAATCGGCCGACAGCACCGTTATGTATAACGCCCAGCAGTTGCCCGTTCCTGCGGCGCGCAAGCCTCCGGTCACAAGGCTCGATGAGCCCGTTGCCCATCAGGTTACCCACGATTCCTGGGCTGCAGCCGATCTGGATGAGACCTCTACCGGCATGCCGGCGCTCGATGTTCCAGTTAACCCGCTTTTTGCCGCCAACACGAGCGCCGCAGACTATGAGGGCGGTGCGGCATATTCCGATTATTCCGATGACTATGCTGGCGCCAGTCGCATCGAGACCGAGGATTATGGCACCGCATCGAGCGATTATCTCAACGATCCGTACGCTGCCACGCCCGCACCGGAATATGACCCGGAGGCCGCGTCCGCACCGGCTTATACCAAAAGCACGGGCGAAGAGCGCTTCGCCGATTATTACGCCAAGGAAAAGGCGCTGCGTTTCTCGGAATTTCCGCAGGCAGTCAAGGTTGCCTTTATCGCCATTGTCATTGCCCTGCTCGGCGTCATTGCGTTTGAGGGATTCCAGCTGTTCCGCGGCCCCACCCAAGCGGAGTCGGAAACCCAGCAAAAAGAGGACGATAACCAGTACCTGGACATCAACACCCTCAAGGGCGACCCCAACGACGAGGACGACGAGTAGCGAGGGCTGAAGGCGGCCGCAGGATCCCGCATCTAGCACCAGCTTCTAAGTGCTGTTTTGTCATCCAGCTATACTTTTGGTATGTAAAATAAGTAGTTGGAAAAAAATCAAAAGCTGTTTCGATTATCGGCCTAATACAACCATAATTCCAACCAATGGTTTTAGAAACGGTATTTAGCGGTTCCCAACCATTTATTTACCGTTCTCGACAATACAATCAAAGTCAATCAGTTCAAGCTGCTCTACGAATTTCTCCAAATACGAAACGACTTCCTCGTTGTTGACGAATAGCGGCCTGTCTTGCGTTAGCCTGCCTGATTTGTCCTGCGGATAGCGGAGACTGATGCCGTTGTTATCGATGCCAGCAACGGCTTTTACGAAAGCACCCATGTTCTTGATGGTTCTATTGTCCTCACGGCACTTTTGCCTCGGAAACCTTGAGAGCAAAGAGTTCCACAAGCTCGTGAGGCCATGATCTCTCTTAGGCTCAGCTCCACACCTTTTTATCGCCCTTTTAATTGCAAGCTCAATACAGTGCCTTGTGAGGAACATTACCGGAATCGCGTAGGAATACTCCAGCATCAAATACATACCAGGCTTGTCGATTGCTTTCCTCCCAGCGGCCGCAAGCTCCTTTGCGGCATTGAGGAAAGATCGTATGAACTCATCATCGAACCTATCGGCTTTAAACTCGTCCTTCATCAAGGCAGACGAGTCCAACAGCGAGAAATCCCTCAAAGTGGGGTCGTTGAAGCCATCCATCTGAGACTTCATGACTTGTTGGCTCATGTATTTAGGAAACACATGGTCATTGAACACACTCTCCATCAGAGAATCTCTCCCGTTTTCGCGTCTATCTTCGCTCCCGACCTCGAGCCGATGAACTCATCCACCATCTCGTCGTCGCGGTCGGGCCCGGTCACGAAGAGCGGTCCCGGGACGTCGACGCGCGGGCCAATCGTCAGGCCGTTGCTCGCGATGATGCGATCGAGGTTCTGTCTACGGTGGAGCGAGCGGGCCCGTAGTGTGTCGAAGGAACAGCCCCGGCCCCACACGTCTGTCCCGTTGATGAGCCTGTTGGCGCACTCGGTGTAGCCGTTCGAGATGCGGCTCGGGCAGTTCCCAGTAGTGTCGGCGGGGCGTAACACATCGTGCACGTAGTTGGCGATACCAAAAATCTCGCTCACGTAGTCGAACGCGGACTTCTCGGCCATGGTCGGTCCTCTCTGGCAAAGACGATTTCAGCCAGAGATTTTACAAGTTCAATGAGTTGCTTCGCTTTAAATCCAACCATTGGCTTAACAAAACGGTAGGATGCTTTCTTCAACCAGAAAACTAACAAACCCAACCAGTTATTTTACATACCCTATACTTTTCCGGATAATTTGCCTATCGAATTAGACACTTTTTTTCCGAAGTTTTAAGGTGCCTATTTCGACACTTTTCCGTACTTTTACACGGCTGATTTCGACACTTTCCGGATGAAAGCCGAATAATCACTTGGGAAACCAACGCCGTTCACACGTCATTTCGCAGGCAGCGCTTGATTTCTGTCCGCACACGTTGATAGACTTCCTCTTGCCCGCAAGGAGCGGGCGCGTTTTATCCAGAGTCGGGGTAGAGAGTTGGCTCCACGATCCCGACGCCAACCGGCCAAGAGGCACGGTGGCCCTGCCAACATCGATGAAAGGAATCCGTATGGACAATTTCTCTGTGCGCAGTAAGCGCAACTTCCACAACCTGGCAGCCAAGCCAAAACGAATGCATCTTCTGGACGAGCCGAACGGTTACGCCTCGGCCATGGTCAAGAGCAGCCTCTCCCACCAGATGCGCTTTATGGTACAGAAGCTCGAGGAAAAGCTCTGTGCTGCTGGCAATCCGCATGTGCTGCAGATTAAGCTGCTCGGAGACGACTCGCGTGAGCCGTCTAGCTGGAAGCTTTTTGCCGACGGTGAGTGCATCGCGGACGGCTCGGGTGACTTTGCCCGCGAATGCTTCTGCGAGGGAGCTGAGGTGTTTCTGGACCTGCGCCGCGACGCCGTACGCACAGCTGAGCTGCGCCAGTGGAGTCAGAGGGAGTACGAGCTGTTGAGTGCGGCCCGCGGGATTGCGGGGGGGGTGTAGGAGCAGAAGCCTCATGACGGTGGCCTCAGCTGGAATGACGTATCACTCGATAAATGATCTCAACAACGTAGCCGATGCGCTGCATTTCATCTCAAAGGCATTGAGCGATCGGGCGGCGTCTAGCATTTCTTTGATATCCCCAATTGATTGTTCCGAGAAAGTCTCTTCATGCCCTCATAATCGCCCTTACGAGAAACTTGGACGAGACAGGCGTCCATATGCCGTCTCTAAACTAACGAGCCGTTCGCGGAAAGAACATCTGGCTAACGTGGGCCAAAGATATACTGGTATCGTTGCAACAATTATGGAAGATCGGTGCCGCCAATGACCTCCTTGAAATTCCTCAGGCGCTTTGCACTTAGCCTGCTCGTCCCGTTGTCCGCCGCCGTAGCGCTGGCTTTGCCCTCAACCGCCCTCGCCGCGTCAGACCCGAACCCGCCCAGCATATCCAACGTGACGATATCCGCAACGGTCGTCACGGCAGGCTCCACGCTGCGTGTCGGCTACGATGTGGACGACCCCGATGGGGTGCGGTCAGTCACGCCGATAGTCGAGGTCGTCGTCGATAGCGATGACGGAGGCCAAGGCAACAGCTCCCGTCTCGCCTTCCAGTCGACCGGCGACACGACCGCGGGCTTCGATATCCCCACCTCCCCGAGCGACCAGCCCTGCAGGTATCGCATCATCGGCCTCGGCGTGACCGATAGCCTTGGATGGGTTACCGATGTCTACGACGCGGCGTATGCCGAGGAGAAGGGACTCGACTGTCCGACCTTCGCCACCAGCCCTCTCGTCTATGAGGTGACCGAGGGGCCCGCGGACCAGAACCCGCCGACCGTGTCCTCCGTGTCGCTCTCGAGCAGGGAGGTCGCGACCGGCGCCGACTTCCACATCTCTTGGTCCGTCGCGGACCCGGACGGCGTTCGCTCCGTTTCCCCCGTACTGCAGCGGGGCTGGGAGGATAAGGACGACGGCTGCTCCGTTTCGTCGGCCTATTATCACGGAGGCTCGTCTATCGACGGGTTCGACCTCACATTCGACAGTAATAGGGTCGGAAGGCACAGGCTGATCGGCCTTTCGGTCACCGATGACCTAGGGTTCGAGACCGATGTGTACGAGAGTTCCTACGCCAGGGCCAACGGCATCTCGGGCGCGACTTTCTCGGTTGCCGACCCGAGCGAGCTGTGCTTCGAGGTGACCGGCAGCGCGATCGACCGGAACCCGCCCACGGTCTCGAACGTTTCCATCTCCGCGAAGAGGGTCCCTGTCGGCGGGGTCCTCCGTATCTATTGCAATGTAGGCGACGCGGACGGCGTGAAGTCTGTCTCCCCGATCCTCGGCGACCCCGGCTATGTCGAAGACCCGAACTCGGCAAAAACTCGCAAAATGTTGAGCTGCAACTACGATGCGGCAAGAGGCTATATCGAAATCGAGTTCCCCACGTCGCTCTCGATGGGCTCGTTTGAAATCCATGCCCTCGCGGTCCTCGACAAGGCGGGTCATGAGACCTTCGTCTACAGTTCCGCCTACGCCGAGCGTAACGGCAAGACCGGCGTTCAGACCTTTGATGTCAACGACGCGGGGGACGTCACCTTTGACGTGACCGCCCCGCTGTATGCCGCCACCAAGGGCAACGGACAGGCGTATGCAAAGGGCGGCGGGGTCGGCCTGACCTTCCGCTTCAGCGGTCCTCTCGATGAGTTCGCGCGTCTCCTTGTGGACGGAAATGAGGTCTCCGCTGAGAACTACACCACAACCAAGGGCAGCACGATTATCGAGCTCAGGCCGGCCTACCTAGACACGCTCGCCGCCGGCGGACACACCGTCACGGCTGTCTGGAAGGACGGGACGTCGACCGATGCGTCCTTCACCGTGGAGGGGAAGACCCAAGGGGAGCAAGCGGGCGGCAAGACCGATGTAGATTCACCCGGCGACAACAAAGGTGATCCTGCCACTCCTGAAAAGGACGCCGACGAGGCGTCTACAAAAAGGTCGGGACACACGACAGCCGGTGAACCAAAGCTCGCCACAACCGGCGACTCCGCTTGGATGGCCAGCATCGCATTAGCCATGGCGGCCACGGCCTGCCTCGCGGCAGCGAGAAGGCTTCGTTCCAAAGTGACATGGCGGGAATAATATTTCAAAAGCGGCTGGGGAAGGACAGCTGGATAGCCGCCCTTCTCTTAAAATCAACCGCAACGATATTATGAGTGACATGCGGCTTAGAGGAGCTGATGAGAAGCTGCTGAACGCCTGGTGCGTGAGAGCGCCGATCAGTGCAATCGGCCCAGGCAATGTGGCCCTCTAGTCCTAAGAATCTTGTTGAGATACTTGATAAGCATGCGCACGGCCTCTTCTTCACCAAGATTTTTGTCCGCAATCAATCTCGCGAGCACACACAAACGGGCGAGCGGCATACAAGCTACTCGCCCGTTTGCTTCTCCTCAAGCATCTCGCAGAATTCGCCTACGCTCATCAGCCATTTTTGCTGTTCGGCAGTATATGAAACAAAAACGGGACGAGGCACAACTAGCTGCAGATTGTGTTCGCGCATTGAGTCCGTGTACTCCGTGCTGACCGCTGCATCGAGCGTAATAAGGTGCTTATGATCAATTCGATTTGCCTCTTCGAGGACCTGACGCCAACGCTCTTTTATCGTTGTCTTTGCCCCAAGCATCGTCAGCCGCTCTACCGGAAAACAGACATCTCTATACGCCTCAATGGACGGCATGATGAAATCCGGCTTCGATTTACCCTCAGTGTAGGGTTGGGCGGTATAACGAATGCCCCTTCCTTTAAATAGAAACTCGAGCTGGTGTTCAAATGCCGCACCTGCTCGTGACTTCCTGCGCTGAAATGTTGACATCGTTATTCGGAGCACTGCGTCAACGTCCAGCACTCCCCTCATATAGGGAGTGAGGTCATTTTCAAGTAAGTACCTTTCGAATACCTTGAATAGAATCTCTTCTCGTTCATAGCAGTCAAGTAAGCACTGGTCAGGAGATCCCTTCCAATCAAGGTCGCCAAGCGTCGAAGCAGAGTACCTCGTGAAGTCGATTCCTTTGGGGAACGAATCACCAAATTTCTCGATCATATCGTCCAGATACGACTCGGCAGAAGCTGGCACTGCGACCTCAATACCAATTGCCTCGAGAATAGATGCCGCAATTGAGCCGATTCTAATATCATCAGTCGTTGACCGCGAGAATCTGCCACTAGAGACATCCTCTAAACCAAACAGCCACCTCAGTTGACTTTCGGCATTTGACCCTCGACTCGCGAACACAACCAAAAGACCGTGCTCGTCAGAAATCGCCATGATCATTAGGTCGTCGATATGTGCGGCCTTAATTGCATCATTGTCATTGTAGTAAAGCCTGTATTCAGTCCTAGTAGGATGCTTCCTGCGGGCGTCATACCAAGTTGTGAAGCCATGGTCAAACAGCGGACTAGCATCGTCGCACAGATAAGCAAAGGTCGTCGGTATGCCCTTGATATCGTTATCGCCAAAGAGCGATCGGAGCTCAGCGGTCCCATTGAATTCGTGCTGATTGCTAACTTTCCCGTCGATATCAACCGCAACCAGCCTCTTTGCGACTGCGCCATCAAAGTAGCTACTCAGTACACCGTAATCCATCGAAATAAGCCTCCATCATTAACTTGGCGACCGCCCGCACTGCGGGAACGGTAACGGAGTTTCCGAATTGATGATATGCCTGCGTATCAGACACCGGAATGATGAATTGATCGGGAAAGCCCTGGAGCCTTGCGCATTCACGCGGAGTGAGCTTGCGAGGGTTGACTCCCTCGCCACGAGAAATAAGGATTTCGCTACCGTCCTTATGATATCGCGCAGAAAGGGTACGCGTGGTGTCGTCGGGGCCCACTGTGCTATAGCCAAATCCATTGCCAGCCGCTTGATGCTTTCTCTTATAAGCACGCAAATAGTCCCATAACTTATCTGACAAAATGTATCGATTATCCGGGCTGTCCTCAAGAATCTCCTTAACAGTATGGCCACCAGACCCCATATCAAGCTGACTCCAGTCAAATGGAGTCTTTTTCTTGAAGCCAACAATATAGATGCGCTCACGGTGTTGGCAAGTCCAGTTTTTACTGTCGAGCACTTTGTAATGGACGTCATAACCCAGTTCATCTTCAAGCGTCTGCATAATAATATTGAAGGTTTTGCCATGATCATGGCTCGTTAAATTCTTAACGTTCTCAAGCAGGAAAGCCTCCGGCTTCTTATCGCGCAGAATGCGAGCCACTTCAAAGAATAAAGTACCCTGAGTTTTGTCTTCGAATCCCGTCGCCCTGCCCATAGATTTCTTTTTTGACACGCCTGCAAGCGAAAAGGGCTGACACGGAAAGCCTGCTAGCAGCACATTAAAACTCGGAATGTCTTCCGAGCGGACCTCGTGAATATCTCCCGCAGGGGTGTCCCCGTAATTCATTCGATAGGTCTTCTGCGCGAACTTATCCCACTCGCAAGAGAAAACGCACCTGCCGCCCAATTCTTGAAAGGGCATGCGTATGCCACCGATGCCCGCAAAGAGGTCAATATAAGTAAAGGGGGCGTCCTTGCGATCGCCTTGTGCAAATGGGGCCTTATGGCCAAAAGAGCGAATAAAAGCCAGCTCAGCTGCAGAAGGACAAGATTCCCCCGTCTCCCAACGGCGCACAGTTCTATCACCATTTGGCCCCATCCCAAGGGCAGCGGCGAACTCTTTTTGGGTTAACGCAAGCTCTTTACGCTTTGCAGTTATCTCCCCTTTTACGTCTAACATGCTATCCAATCGGAATAAACTGCGGACGATTTGTCCGCTAATTGACACAGCAAATCACTAGCTTAAGGCGTATCACAACGCATGGCAATAGTGACCGCATGACAGTAAACTAAATGCGCATGCGGACAAATTTAGCCTAATAGGCTTTATTGGCGGTCACGCGCGCATCGGCTAAGGCGCTGTGGGCGTGACCCGTCGACTCGTCGAACTCGATGCCAAACCACGTCGCCGCGTCACTCAAAGAGACGCATCCGTGGCTGCCCACGTCCATGATCGAGGTGTAAAAAGCCTGCAGGTCGGCCCAGTCCGTAGGAAATGCGGAAAGGTCGATGTGCTTTGCCTGGCACTCGGTCAAAAGCTGTCGCCGGTCCGTCCCACTCCAGCAAACCACCTGGGCGGAGTAGCGACCGATCCAATCGCTGAGCCTTTTGATCACCATGTAGAGCGAATCGGCCATCGCGGTGTCCACGGCCGATATCCCTGTGAGCTCGCGGACGGGGAACGCAACGCCTTCGGTAAATTCTGTCTGCACAAACTGCGAGAACTCGCCCATCACGTTGCCGTGGTAATCGAGCTTACCAGCGCCGACCTCGATAATCTCGTTACGTAGTCCGCGGCGCTGGCGCTGCTTTGGCACCGGCGCAAACTCAAAGTCCAGCACAATCTGGCGCGTAAAGTTCGTCGTATCGATGGCCGAGATACCCGGCGTCTTTTCAGCTGGCACGGTCAGGGCCTTTCTCCGTCAACTGCCGCTCGTTACATAGGCGGCTACATTGCCGTAAGGATAGGAACCCGTGCGGACATGAAATCGCACAGCACGGCTTTCCGGCATCCTTGCGTAAAGCCACACTTTGAGAGAATCATGTCACTGTTATTAACGAACATATATTCGTATTTATAGCAGTACTTTGATAGAATTGCAGTTGTTGACGGCAGTTCCATGTGCCGGGCAGCGCCCTCCATGCGACGGGAGGTGATGCCCATGACCGATCTGACTGATTTCGTGAAGCTCCTGACCGCTTTGGTCTCGCTCCTCACGGCGCTTATCGGACTTACCGAGGCACTCAAGCAGTGTACGAAGCAGAAAAAGAGGGGTCGACGCCTCTAAGGCATTGACCCCTTAATCGAAGTAACGGCGCTGCCCAGCATTCCACCACTTGGGCTGCCGTCGACTTTATTTTACCCACGGGCGCCAGGTTTAACAAATGGAATTTCGGTTACGAAGTCCGGGGCTCGCCCGGGCTCGCCCCTCTACTCCAGCCACCATTCCACATCCACGGAGCACTCGACCTCGATAGGCTCTGGCTCCAGCACCGTCACCTTGGAATCAGCCGATCCCGCAGGAGCTCCGAGCGCAAAATCGGCCGCACTTGCATAGCAAAGCCGATCCATGCTGCCAAGCTGACTGTTGTAGGAGATATGCTTGACGCCATCCAGCTTAGAACCCGATGCCGCCGCAAGCGCCTGCGCATTGTTGCGGGCTCGCTTGACGACGCGGGCGATGAGGGCATCCTCGGCAGCACGCCGGTCGGCTAGATCAAAACCTACGCTCATGTCGGCGCGCGAACCGCAGGTGTTAAGAGCCGTCCATATAGCGGCGACATCGACGGCGTCAATCGACGCGGCGATTGTGCCGTAGGCATGGTAGCTATAGCCAGTGATCGTCGCCTTTCTGCGTGTCGTTCGCGCGTAGCAGGCGTAACCGCGACACGTTAGCTCGTCATCCAAACCAAAGGGCACCAATGCCGCAGCGACCTTAACGCGATCGGCGTTGTAGTCGTTCAGGCACGCCTCCTTGGTATCGAAGCTTCCCCCAAAGCAGATGCTAAACACGACGCGATCGGGCATCACCTCGTCCTCGATCTCGGCGCCAACGCTCACGAACCCAGTTTTATCCATCGACATGGCATCCGTCCTTTCCACGAATGGCTACGTTGCGGTAAGCGTAGCCGCCCGTGCGGACACAAAAGCGGGATGCAGTGCCATGCACCAGGCACGCGCCACGCAGACAGCCCCAAAAGAGTCGCCCGCCTATTCGAATGTGTGAAAAAGATTTAGGCCCGGTGACTTGAATCAGCGGTCATCCCGGGCCCATCAGAGCTCACAGAGCTCTTGGTTGCTTTGGTCTCGCTCTTCACGGCGCTTATCGAACTTTCCGAGGCACTCAAGCAGCATTCGAAGCATAACAAGTCGCTGCCATTAAGGCGCTGACCTCTTGACCAAGCAACGGCGCTGCCCAGCTCTTCACCACTTGGGCTGCCGTCGACTTTATTCTATCCGCGAGCATCTGGTTTACCAAATGGATTTTCGGTAATGGAGGCCCAGTACCCCGCAAACCGCAAACCGCAAAATCACTACGCCCCAAGTGCCGCCATGGGGATCACCGCCACGCCGTCGTCGCGCGTGTAGGCAATGCTCCCCTTTCCAACCACGACCGCCAAAAACGCCGGCGCGGTATTCTAAGACGCGCTTTCCACTTGAAGCCATGTCGATTCTGGGACACAGTTTCCGCTTGAAGCCCATCCGGAAAGCACGTCCCATTCCGAGGCTTGAATCCGGGACGCAGTTTCCACTTGAGCTCCTGACGGGAAAGCACGTCCCACTCTGAAGCTCGATTCCGGGATACAGCTTCCGCCAGAGACCTCAGCCGGAAACGGCATCCCACTCTGGAGTCAGAATCCGGGACACAGCTTCCGCATGCGACCTCGTTGGGAAAGTTCATCCCGTTCTGAGCGCTCATTCCGGGATGCAATTTCCGTTTGAGGCCCGATCTGGAAACGACATCCCACTCTGGGGCCGAAATCTGGGACACGCTTTCCGCCGGCATTCCGCTGGCAGCTAGCATGACAACAGAGGGCCCCGTTCCAGCCATTCGAGGACAGGCTTTACCCCCGAGCAGCGTTATCCCGCCCTCACATCTCGTCAAACGAGATCAGCTTGACGTCTCCCCTACTCTCTGCGGCATCCCGACATCCCTGCGTAAAGCCGCTTTTTGAGAAAAGCGCATAACTTTTTCGTTGCCGTCTAAAGAGCTCGCTTCGGTGCACGAGCTTTTGCAGCACGTCTTCGCCCACCGGTTCATTGCGCCATTTGCACTCCGCAAACAGCGCAGTGCCCTCGCCATCGTCAACAATCAAGTCGGTTTCTTCCTGCGTATGCGTGCGATTATCCGTCCCCCACCAGCGCCCGACGCTCGCCGGAACCACATCGAGCTGGCCCGCGCGCGCGAGTTCGTACACGTATTGTCTGCATATAAGCTCAAAGACCGTACCCATGTAATCCGATACGTGCGGCTCAATGCGCTTATACGCCATCTCGGCCATATCGTTTTGAATCAGCCCAATGTTCTGCGGCACAAACTTGTACCAGAACCTAAACATCTGGTCGCTCAGCAGATACACGGCTCGCTTATTGCTCGTCTCGTTTAGGGGCAGCTCGCGCTCGACAATCCCAAGCGACGCCAGCTTATCCACATAGCTCTTTACGTTGCTCGCAGGGATTCCCGTAGAGCTCGCAATCTCCGAGATCTTCGAGCGCCCCTGGGCAATTGCCTGCACGATCGCATCATATTGCTCGGGATTGCGGCACTCTTGCAACAGCAGGTTACTCGGCTCCTCAAAGAGATAGCCCGTAGGAGTAAGAAAAAGACGTTTGATGTTGTCCTTAAGCGATACGGTAGGATCGACTTTCTCGATATATGCAGGAATGCCGCCCGTCATGCCATAGCAAACTGCAGCGTCTTCGCGACCCATGCTCTGCCACAGGTCGAGGGTCGTCGTAAAATCGAGCGGCATGATCTTAAACTGGGCCGTACGCCTACCGTATAGCGGACTCTCGTAGCCCAGCACCTGCTCTTCCATGAACGAAAGCGACGACCCGCACAGGATAAGCATGAGCCTGGTCTCTTTGTACAGGTGATCAATCTTATCTTGCAGCAACGAGCTGATCTCGGGATTCGATTGGGCGAGATAGGGATACTCGTCAATCACGACAATCAAACGTTCCGTGCGAGCCATGGTGGCCAATGCATCGAACGCCTCGTCAAAGCTACGAAACGACACGCCCGCAGCACCAACGGAGCCCGCAAGTATCGCCTGGCTAAAGCCATGCAGGTTTGCCTCTGCATTGGTACGACGAGCTTGAAAGTAAATAGCCTTCTTGCCTTGGATAAACTCTGTGATAAGGCGCGTTTTACCCACGCGACGGCGGCCGTAAATCACAGGCATCTCAAAGGAGCCCGTGCCATACAGTCGATTGAGCTCGGACATTTCCGCTGTTCTTCCGATAAACATAGGGCCATCCTTCCTTCACGTTATAGCTAGCCATATTATACCTTCCTATAATATAGCTAGCTATAACGTAATTCGACAAGCGGCGCACGAAAAGGGGCGATACACCGCCGCACGTGGACCGTTCCGGAAAATGTATCCCGTTCTGGAGCCAAAAACTGGGCCGTAGTTTCCGCTAAGCATGCCATCCGGAAAGCGTGTCCCGTTCTGAGCCTGAATTCTGGGATGCACTTTCCGCTGAAGCTTCTACCGGAAAATGCATCCCATTCCGAGCGCTCATTCCGGGTCACAGTTTCCGCAGGTACAAGGCGACAGTCCGCCGCCCTTATCACATGCCTTCAAATATGCGATCCAGAAACACACAACAGCAGATAGAATGCTCTTTTTCAAAAAGTACACGTCCCGAAACTTACCAAGACTTCATATCCAGCTACCGTTCACGGTCGCCGATTACCGCCCACCGATTCAAACAAGAAATATGTCGCCAAAAGCAGGTCATCTACCTGCATGGTTAGTTTTTGGTCAGCTTTTGGTCAGCTGAGCGGCAAGTTCCAGTTGATACGTTTTTGCTACCCAAAAGGAGGCGGTAGCTCATGACCCATTGCAATGACCAACTCATCGACCAGCTGTTGAACCAAGCCGAACAAGAGGGGCGCTGTCTGATTCCCCCGAGCGCGGCGATCCGAAAAGCGCTCCTTCGGCGCACCGGCGGCACGGTTGTCTCGCCCATGCCGGGGTTGTTTGCGCGAAAAACGCGCTGGGATGAACTCAACCGAGCGCAGCGTCATTGCGAGATTATTCGCGCCCTTGCGATCATCCATCCCGATTGGACGTTCTGCTCGTTTTCGGCAGCTTGCCTGCTGGGGCTCGAGGTCTCGTGGCGACACCTGAACGTTGTGCATGTTTGCAGCTCGACAAAGCCGTCGGCTCGTCCGGGTGCACATATTCAGCGACACCAGATTGAGCCGGCCGGAGCAATACGCAGAGCCGGCATATCGGTAACGCCGCCCAACCAAACGGCCACAGATTGCCTGCTGCAAACTGGTTTTGCCGACGGCATGCCCATTGCCGACTCGGCGATTTCAAAGCTCGGCCTTGCGCCGGAACAGCTGATGGAGGCCGTTGAGCAACGAGCGACTGCCCGCAATGGTCGCGCGATTCGCACCGCCCTCACAACGCTTCGATATGCCGACGCCCGCGCCGAGAGCGGCGGGGAATCGGGCGCCCCGGCCCGCCCCGCACAGATAGAGCGATA
>OATJ01000451.1_pt1 | contig 24837 bp, 15 predicted proteins | sample 1516661 | NCBI WGS metagenome assembly OATJ01 (sample SAMEA2579951, study PRJEB22360) | human gut metagenome
GATGCCCAGGCGCGCCGCCAACGCGCAAGCCGCAGCCGACGCTGGCGTGGCGGGCGAGCTCGCCGACGCACAACCACTCGCAGGCCTGACCTTCGTGCTCACCGGCACGCTCGTCAACCGCACGCGCGACGAGGCGGGCGCGGCGCTCAAGGTGCTCGGCGCCAAGGTTTCGGGCAGCGTGTCAAAGAAGACGAGCTATCTGGTCGCTGGCCCCAAAGCAGGCTCCAAGCTCACCAAGGCCGAGCAGCTGGGTGTGCCCGTGCTGGATGAGGACGCACTTGAACAGATTTTGGCGACGGGTAGGGTCCCGGAGGCATAATGATTTGTTGAGGAACTGCGCAGAGGCTCAGTTCCTCAACATCTCCTTATAGTGTTTGCCTGTTCAATTTCGATATCGTTTCCCTCGTATGATCCAGATGCGTCTACCGACTCAAAGCGTGAGTAGGAAACTCTTGTCCCAACTTTGATTCGGGAAAGCTTGTCTTTGATTCGGCCAGATGAGGGGAATGTAATCCGGGTTTGCTTTCCAGCGTCGGTGTAGCGGGGACTGTTGTCTGTTTGGATTACGAGTTCCGTTCCCTCAATAGAATGAACGCTGCCGGCTCCAAAGACAAGGTAATCATCTCCTCCGCTATAGCGGGCTCTATCTGTGCATGAAGAAACGGATGCAAACATAGCGAAAATCACCAATATCGTAACCAGGGCAAAGGCCGTGGTGCCATAGCATTTTGATGGTGCCATCCGGTCTACCAAAAGACTGTTCCGTTCAATTTGACCATATTGGGCGTTGCATAGTTAATCGCTCGGGGATAAGTGTTCCATCCGTCGAATACTTCGAGCCACTGCAGTTCGATGCCAGAGCTTCCATTATGCCCAGTAAAATAGCCAGTTACCGTGACTGTATGACCTGATAGCTCGACGGATCCTTCACTGTTTCGGCTGTTGATCCACATATGATACAAGCCGATATTCCCTTGATCGATAGTTGCTCTGTACTGAGCGAATTGAGGCTGATAACCGAAAAATTGAGTATTAAGTGCTCTACCCTTTTGAGCGGCAAGACTTTTAAACGGAACAATTCCATCTGGGATGATCGTGCTTCCGTACTCGACGCCCTGATCATTGGTCTTATACGTTGTTGTGCCAGTGACGTTCCATATTTCTTTATAATAATCGGGATTAAATTGATTAGCGTTTGAACTGGTGAGACCGTAATGCATTGATACAGCGTACAAGGCAGAAACGACGCATGCATACTTATTAGTGCGGGCTTCAACTAATGATTCCGAGACTCCTCGGAACGGTATTCCGTTTAAATCGTCTATTTGGAAATGCAACATCAAGTCATCTTCATTGATAATGACTGCATCCCATGAAGTTGGGTTATTGCTTTGAGGTGCTATACCCTTTTCGGTGACAATCGGGACAGACCGTATATTGTTATAGTTGGTTACACAGTCTCTAGTTCCTGGCACCAAAGTTCCATATTCAATATCGTTGTACGAAATTAGTACGGTTGGGTTTGTGGCCTGTTGGCCGGAATAAGTTGAAATGGCGTTTGATAGAGAAGCTGAAATCGGAAGAATGGTATCGCCGAGGGTTATCTCCTTCAGAAGCCCAGGATATGATGCGTCAAGTATTAAATAACCGTAAGGGCTTCCTTCCCTTGTGACACTGATTTCATAGCCACAGATAAGGCCGATTTGTTGGCATACGGGAACGATTTGCTCGATCTCTAAGTTCGCGGATCCGTCGACGATGGGCAACAGGGAAAGCGCGTAGTCTTGTGCTAGGTCTGATGTAAAAGCGACGGATGAGTTTGAGTCGGCAGCGAATACTCTTGTTGGGCGTGACGCGGATAAGCCGATGATCGAGGCTAGGCCGAGAAGAAACGAGCGACGTGATTGAACTCTGGGCATAATGTCTCCTGCCTATGGGGGGCAATATGCTGTCATTTTATTTGCTACATAATACAATCTAATTCGGATTAAGGTAAATGGATGGAATTGCTCGATAAATGGTAGTGATTAGCGGACCGGTATCGCGATCCTCGTCACATACGCCCCCGGGCCGTCGCTGATGATGTCGTCGATCAGGGCGATCTCGCGCGAGGGACCGGCGGGTGTCAGGTTGCGCTCGCGCATATAGCTGAGCAGCTGCTCATAGCGTGGGGTTGCTTGCCCGTGCGTGCCGCGAAAGCTAATGGTCAGGCAGCGCGCGGCGGGTCGCGTCTCGAGGTCGCCCACGTAATCATCGGTGTCATCGAGCAGCAAAAAGACCTCGTCGTAGCCATCAAAGTCGCCGGCGGCGAGGCGCTCGGCGCTAATCCCAACGCCCAAGTTGCCCAGAAAGACAAAGGTCTCGTGCTGGCCCTTCTGCAGCTGACGAATCTGCCACTCCAGCGCATAGGCGTCGGTAGGCTTGACGCGTTCGCGCAATACGGCGCAGCGAAGCTCGGGCGCATCGATTGCGCAAATGGTATCGAGCTCGGTGTTCAGGGCATTGTGAAGCAGGGCAAGCCGGTTGTCGATCTTGCGCGACACGCGCTCCAGCTCGCGGCGCTTGCGCTCGATGAGCTCCTGCTGCTGAGCCAGCTGCCGCTGCATAAGGTTCACGTCGCGCGTGGTCACAAACTCACGGATTAGCGCGAGCGGCAAGTCGAGAACACGCAGGTGGCTGATGGTGTTGAGAGTGGAGAGCTGCCGCGATCCGTAGTAGCGGTACCCACTCGCCGGATCGATGTGTGCCGGGTCCAGCAAGCCCATCTGCTCGTAATGGCGCAACGTGCCCACGCTTAGGTTAAACAAGCGCGCCACCTCGCCAATGCGGAGCAGACCCTCGGTATGTTCAGTTGGCGAGTCGGTCATGGCGCCGCTCCTTTCAATGGACGGGGAAGGGGCGCCGAGGTCGTACGACGCAAACGATCCTCTACGCCATCAGCTTGTCAAAAGCCCCGCGCCGGTTGAGCACGGTAAACGCGATAACACAGATGACCGCCGACAAAATCGATCCGCACGGCGACGCGATGCCCATGGGAAACAGCGTGTCGGAATAGGCGTTCGACAGCAGCCACGCGCCCGGCACGCGAATGAGCGCCACGGCCAGCACGTTGTGCGCAAAGCCGATGTAGCTCTTGCCGTATGCAGCGAAAAAGCCGCTAAAGCAAATGTGGATGCCGGCAAAAATCGCGTCGAAAATGTAGCTGCGCATATAGCCGGTGCCGGCGGCGACTACTGCAGCGTCCTTGGCAAAAAAGCCAATAAACGCCGGCGCCACCAGCCACATCAGCACCGTGATCAGGCAGCCGTACACCACCGAGATGGTCATGGCGTCCTTGAGCACCTGACGCGCGCGGTCGCCCTTGCCCGCGCCGGCATTTTGCGCTGTGAGCGCGCTGACGGTAGCACCCATGGAGCTCGGCACAATGAACAAAAAGCTGATCATCTTTTCGACCAGGCCCACGGCGGCAGCGTCGACGAGCCCTCGGTGGTTGGCAATGACGGTGATGAACATAAACGCCACCTGGATGCAGCCGTCCTGCACGGCCACGGGCACACCGATCTTAAGAATGCTGCCGAGCACCTCGGGCTGGGGGCGCAGGTCGCTGCGCTTAACGTGGATGTTCGTGCGGCGGCTCTTGAGCCACACGAGCGCGAGGGCAACGCTGGCCGTCTGCGCGGTCACCGTGCCGAGCGCCGCGCCCACGGGGCCGAGCCCCATGTGGCCGATAAACAGAAAGTCGAGCGCGATGTTGATGATGCACGCCACGCCAATCACGTACATAGGCGAGCGTGAATCACCCAGACCGCGAAAAATGGCCGAGAGGATGTTGTATGCGGCGATAAACGGAATGCCTGCAAAGCAGATGCGCAGGTAGGCGGCAGTGCCTTCGACCGCCTCGGCCGGCGTGCCAATGAGCGCCACGATTTGCGGGCACAGTGCGAGCAGGACGGCGGCCAGTACCACCGAGACGCCCATAAAGAGCGTGATAGTGTTGCCGATGGCGGTCTCGGCGCGGTCGAAGCGGCGCGAACCCACGGCGTGGCCGACGATGACCGTCGTTCCCATGGCTAGACCCACGAGCGTCACGGTAATGATATAGAGCGTCTGCGCGCCATTACCCACGGCGGTGATGCCGGCAGCGCCGCTAAACTGCCCCATCATGTACAGGTCGGCCATGCCGTAGAGCATCTGCAAAAAGTACGAGAGCATATAGGGCAGGGCAAAGACCGCGATGGTCCTAAGGACATTGCCGCGTGTGAGGTCGTGTTCCATGGGCGGGGCACTTTCTGGCTGGGTTTGTTTACGTACCAGTGTAGTGAAAACCCTATAACGATTGTAGAGTCAAGGTTTGTGATGACGCCGGAGCGAAAAAGTCTCGCGCACCATTATTCCGAGTGAATATGGACACACATCACGAGAACTCGCCGCCGGCGCTAACCTTGCAGAAAACGATTTCGGAATACTTGACACCATTATTCGGCGCGCAATAATACGTGCGTTTGCGAACAACGTTTGATGGGGGTTGAACCTGCGTGCGCAATCTCAAAATACTGTTTTTCTATCTAGGGGCATACCGTCGCGATGCCATCCTCGGCGTGTTCTTTGTGTCGGTCGAGACGGTGCTCGAGCTGTTTATCCCGGTCATCATGGCCAACATCATCGATGTGGGCGTGCCTGCGGGTGATATCAACTACATGCTGCTGCAGGGCGCGTACATGTTGGTGTGTGCTGCGCTTTCGCTGGTACTGGGCTTGGGTTATGCCCGCACGTCCGCCCGCGTTGCCTCGGGCCTAGGCGCTAACCTGCGCGAGGCCGAGTACAAAAAGATTCAGACGCTCGCTTTTGGTAACCTGGACAACTACGACGCCAGCTCACTCGTCACCCGCATGACCACGGACATCACCGTTATCCAAAATGCTGTGGGCAACGGCTTTCGCCCTATGGTACGCGGCCCGGTGACGCTTATCGTCGGCCTTATCTACGCGCTGATGCTGTCGCGCCCGCTCGCCACCGTCTTTGCGATCATCTTGCCCGTGCTGGCAATCGTGCTGGGCGTCATCACCTATCGCGTGAGCCCGCTCTACCGCCAACTCCAGACCTCGATGGACCACCTCAACGGCGTGGTACAGGAAGACCTCACCGCCGTGCGTGCCGTCAAGGCCTACGTTCGTACCGAGCACGAGGAGGCCAAGTTCGACACCGTCAATACCGAGCTCGCCGGCACTGCGACGAAGACCTTTGGCAACGCGGTGCTCAACCTGCCGGTGTTTCAGCTGTCGATGTACGTGGCTGCGCTCTCCATCCTGTGGATTGGCGGCCGCATGATTCTCGCCGGCAAGCTGGGCGTGGGCTCGCTCACGGGCTTTATGAGCTACGTGCTGCTGATCATGAATTCGCTCATGATGATTTCCAACGTGTTTTTGCTGCTCACGCGCGCTCTTACGAGTGTGGGCCGTATCGCCGAGGTGCTCGATGAGGAGCCCTTTATCGCCAACCCCGCGGGAGACCTCGCGATTGCGGCGCCAGCGGACGGCAGTATCGAGTTTCGCGACGTTTCCTTTAAATACCGCGCGGATGCAGCTGAGGATGTGCTCGAGCATATCGACCTTCGCATCGAGAGCGGCTCGACGGTGGGCATCCTCGGCGGCACGGGCTCGGGTAAGAGCTCGCTTGTGCAGCTGATTGCGCGCCTGTACGACGCCACCGAGGGCACCGTGCTTGTGGGCGGACGCGACGTGCGCGACTACGATCTCGCGACCCTACGTGACGCCGTGGGCATTGTGCTGCAAAAGAATGTGCTGTTCACGGGCACCGTGCGCGAGAACCTGCAGTGGGGCAATCCGCAGGCGTCGGACGATGAGCTCCTCGCGGCCTGCCGCGCGGCGTGTGTGGACGAGTTCCTTGATCGCATCGGCGGGCTGTACGGCGAGTTGGGCCAAGGCGGCGCCGGTGTTTCGGGTGGCCAGAAGCAACGCCTGTGCATCGCGCGCACGCTGCTCAAGCATCCGCGCGTGCTCATTTTTGATGACTCCACCAGCGCGGTCGATATGGCGACCGACGCTAAGATTCGCGAGCACATCGCTCGGATTCCCGATACGACCGTGCTCATCATCGCCCAGCGCATCGCGAGCGTCATGGATGCCGATCGCATTGTGGTGTTGGACGACGGCCGTGTCCATGGCGTGGGCACGCACGAGGAACTGCTGGCGGGCGACAACATATACCAGGAGATTTACGCCTCGCAGATGGAGTTTGCGGGGAACGCGGGTGCCGGCGACGGCAGCGACGATGGCAGCGACGATGGCTGCGCGAATGATCCTTCTTCCTCCATCCCCAGCGGATCGCCCTTGGAAGGGGGTGAGCGCCATGCCTAAGACCGCAGCCCAAGCACGCCCGGCCGACCTCAAGCGAACTGTGCGCCGCTTGCTCTCCTACATGGGCCATGCCAAGTTCTCGTTGCTCGCGGTGGGCATGCTCGCCTCCGTCGCCGCCATCGCGAGCCTCGCCGGCACCTACATGGTGCGCCCCATCGTTAACGGTTTGGTCACGGGCGGGGAGGAACTGCTTGCCAAGCAGGTCATCCTGACGGCGATCATCTACGCCGCGGGCGTGCTTTCGGCCCTGGGCTACTCTCAGATCATGGTGCACGCGGCCCAGCGCGTGGTGTCCGATATTCGCCGCGACCTGTTCGCGCACATCCAGACGCTGCCGCTCAGTTATTTTGACAGCACGCGCTCGGGCGACATCATGAGCTTTTTCACCAACGATGTCGACACCGTCTCCGAGGCGCTCAACAACAGCTTCGCCAACGTGATTCAGGCCGCCATTCAGGTTGTGGGCACCACGGCTCTGCTCATCATCCTTAACTGGCAGCTCACGATTATCACGCTCGTGTGCGATGCGGCCATTGTGCTGTATGCGCGCTACTCGGGTGTGCGCTCTAAGCGCTTCTTTGCCGCCCAGCAGGCATCGCTTGGCGACCTGGACGGATATATCGAAGAAATGGTCTCGGGCCAAAAGGTCATCAAGGTCTTTAACCGCGAGGCAGCGAATGTCGCCGGCTTCACCAGCCGCAACGACGAGCTTCGCCGTACCGGCACCGCCGCCGTGAGCTATGCCAACTCCATGGTGCCCATGACCGTCGTGATCGGCTACGTCAACTATGCCATCGTCGCCGTGGCGGGCGGCATGCTCTGCATCAAGGGGCTCGCCGACGTGGGCGCACTTGCAAGCTACCTGGTCTTTGTGCGCCAAGCCGCCATGCCCATCAACCAGTTTACGCAGCTCGGCAACTTCTTGCTCAACGCGTTGGCCGGTGCCGAGCGCCTGTTTGCGGCTATGGACCTTGAGCCCGAGGTGGACGAGGGCTGCGTGGAGCTGGTGCAGACGGGCGACGCCGCGTGGGCGTGGAAGATTCCCGAGGGGCTGGGTGTGGGAGCGTACGGGCACTTGCATGACGTGGCTGCCGTTGATGAGTTGGGCCGCGCGGTAGCCGCCGACGGTACCGAGCTCACGTGCGGCTTGGTCCCGCTTGCCGGCGACGTGCGCTTCCATGCCGTGGACTTTTCCTACGTGCCGGGCACCCGTGTGCTCACGGACCTCAACCTGTTTGCCAAGCCGGGGCAAAAGATCGCGTTTGTGGGCTCGACGGGCGCCGGAAAGACGACCATCACCAACCTCATCAACCGCTTCTACGAGGTCGATGGCGGCGAGATCACGTACGACGGCATCGACGTCAAGCACATTGCCAAGGCCAGCCTGCGCGGGTCGCTCGGCATTGTGCTGCAGGACACGCACCTGTTTAGCGGCACCATTGCGCAGAACATCCGCTTTGGCAAGCTCGACGCGACCGACGAGGAGGTGCGCGCCGCTGCCGAGGCCGCCTGCGCCGACTCGTTTATCCGCCGCCTGCCGCGGGGCTACGACACACCGGTCACGGCCGACGGCGCCAACCTGTCGCAGGGTCAGCGTCAGCTGCTCGCCATCGCGCGCGTGGCCGTCGCCGATCCGCCGGTGCTCATCCTGGACGAGGCCACGAGCTCCATTGACACGCGTACCGAAAAGCTCATCGAGCGCGGTATGGACCGCATCATGCGCGGTCGCACCACGTTTATGATCGCGCACCGCCTGTCCACTGTCCGCGACGCCGACGCCATCATGGTCCTCGAACACGGCCGCATCATCGAGCGCGGCACGCACGAAGAGCTGCTCGCCCAGCACGGCGAGTACTGGCAGCTGGCGCATGGCTTAAAAGAGCTGGATTAACCCGTTCGAGCACGATGCTTTGATCCCTCCGTGCCCCTCACCTCAAACCATCACAACATTCGACGGTTTTTGCCAAAATCAGGAAAAGCATCGAATGTTGTGATGGTTTTTCTGCCACTCGACCGGATGGAATCGCTTTCTTGCGCGCGAAGGTGTGCGGACCCGTGGGCAGGGGAATAAGGTTGGTTATCCGACTCCATTGGAGGGCTCATGGACCTGCCGATTGTCCTGTCCCATAAGACTGCCTGGCTGTACCACAACGTGGCGCGCCCGTCCGAGCCGCTCTCGCGGGCAAGCAGCCTATACGATGAGGACTCGCTTGCTAATGAGGCGGAGCCGGCCGCGAGCCTGCCCAAATTGGGACTCGATGCCAAGGGGCTGAGGGCTTCAACGGCAGTTGAGATTGTTGCCGACTATCTGGTTTCGCTCGGTATTCCACGAGAAGAACTCGATCATATCGATACGCTCGTCAACTTCGATTTTGAGCGCTCGACGTCGGCTGGATTTAGGTGCCACGTGTTTGGGGCGCCGGTACCTCCAGGCCATCTTATCGAGGTGGCAGAGGGCCTTCTAGTGGTTGATGAGGCCATGTGCTTTGTCCAAGCGGGTTCGTGGATGAGTGAGCCCGAGCAGCTGGAATATGGCTACGAAATCTGTGCCCGATACCATTTGAATCATCTGTCGACAGGCGATTATATCGAGATGGGGCAGAGGTATACCGTTGCCGACTTGATTACTTATTGCAATGAGAACCGATCTCGTCAGGGGGCTATACGCGCGGCCGCCGTGCTCAAGCGCGTGCACGATGGCGCGCGGTCGCCCATGGAGACGGCCACCGCAATCATGGTCGTAGCAAAACGTTCTCAGGGAGGGCTGGGATACGCCAAGGTTGAGCTCAACCATCGGGTGGATGTTCCCAACGAGTTCAAGTATCTCGCAAAGGCCGGGTATTTCGAGATCGACGTATATGCGCCTGCAAGCGGTACGGGGATTGAATACAACGGCTCGGACCATCTTGATAAACAGCGCAGCGCGTCGGATGCGGAGCGTATGACCGTGCTGAGTGCGCTGGGCTTTAGGATGATCGTCCTCACCGGGACTCAGTTTGCCCATCAGCTGCAATTGCATCGGGCGATGAACGCCATCGCGCTCGCTATGGGCCTTAAGTGCGATCGAAGCGAAGCGTTCCAAAAGCGGCAAAACGACCTGCGAGAATTCGTGATTCGGCACTGGGACAGCGGCCTTTAGGGACGTTCCGGCCCTTCTACGGGGTGCCGTGGGCAGGCGGACCATCACAACATTCGACGTTTTTTGCCAAAATCGGGAAAAGCATCGAATGTTGTGATGGTTTGTGCTGAGGATGGGCTTGGATAGTCCGTTTTGCTCGAAGCGACCTGTCCTGTCGTACGGGTGTCGGCATGATTCTCTCGTGGGGTATTATGTTTTCCGAAGAATAAAACGCCGCGTGAGGGGAGGGCCGCGTGGACGGGTACGTGCAACATGACGGTTTTGGCCGCGACATCAACTACCTGCGCATTGCCGTTACCGACAAGTGCAATTTCCGCTGCATCTATTGCATGCCGGCCGATGGCGTGGCGCCCCGCGCGCACGACGAGCTGCTCAGCGCCGAGGAAATCGCCCGCTTTGTGCGCTTGGTGGCGGGGGAGGGCATTCGCCGCGTGCGTCTGACGGGCGGCGAGCCGCTGGTCAGCCGTCGCATCATTCCGCTCATTCGCGACATCCGCGCGATTCCGCAGATCGAGGACATCTCGCTCACCACCAACGGCGCCCTGCTTCCCAAGTTGGCGCCGCAGCTCAAAGATGCCGGGCTTAACCGCGTCAATATCTCGCTCGACACGCTCGACCCTACGCTCTTTGGAAAGATCACGCGTCTAGGTCGACTCGAGCAGACCATGGCTGGCGTCGACGCGGCGCTGGCTTGGGGCTTTGAGCCCGTTAAGGTCAACTGCGTTGTTGTGCGTCGGCTCAACCAGGATGTGGCGGCCCTCGCGCGCTTGACCGTCGACCGCCCCATCCACCTGCGCTTTATCGAATACATGCCCATTGGCGACGAGCACACGAGCTCGCATTGCGCTGTGGATCCGCATGCTCCCGCGCTCAATCCCGAGCTGTGGGATGCGAGCGATACCGTGCCGAGCGACGAGCTGCGGGCGCGCATCAATGCCGGGGCCGCCGCAGCGGGGCTGGGCGAGCTCGAGCCGCTCGACATCAACGACGCTCCTGCCGGCGCGGGTCCTGCGCGCTATTGGCACTTTCCGGGCGCGGCGGGAACGGTCGGCTTCATTAGCGCCATGTCCAATCATTTTTGCGCGAATTGCAACCGTCTGCGCCTGACGGCCGATGGCAACGTGCGTCCGTGCCTGTTTAGCGATGCCGAGTATTCGGTGCGTGAGGCGCTGCGTCGTGGTGATGATATGCAGGTACTTTCGATTTGGCGCGATGCCGTGGCCCACAAACCGCAGGAACACGCGATAATTGAGGGTACGCAACGATTTATGTTCCAAATCGGAGGATGATCATATGGCCAAGAGCAGGTACGCCGATGCCACCAAGGCCGCTCGCAGGGCCGCGATGTCTGCCCACAAAGCCACGGCTACTGACAGCGACGCCGATGCGTCCGCGCAGCCGACTGCCAGTGCTGCCACCGAGCCCGCCCGCGACGCCCGTCGCGACGAGCTGACGCACGTGGACGCCAAGGGCGAGGTACGCATGGTCGACGTGTCCGACAAGGCCGAGACCCATCGCATTGCCATCGCCGAGGGCACCATCCTCATGCATCCCGAGACGCAGGCCATGGTGCTGCAGGACCGCGCCAAAAAGGGCGACGTGCTTGCTTGCGCGCGCGTGGCGGGCATCATGGCCATCAAACGCACGAGCGACATCATCCCCATGTGCCACCCATTGCTCATTACCAAGAGCAAGTGCGACATTGCGCCTATCGCTGCGGCGGGGACGCCGGCCGAGGACGTGCCCGAGGGCTGGGCGCCGGCGCGCACGGACGGGCAGGTTGGCTTTCACGTGCTGGTTACGGCGGGCGTGACGGGCAAGACGGGTATCGAGATGGAGGCCCTGACCGGCGCGAGCGCTGCGTGCCTAACGATCTACGACATGTGCAAGGCGGTCGATCGCGGTATGGAGATCGTCGACGTGCGCCTGCTGCACAAGGAGGGCGGCCGCTCGGGCGTATGGGACCGCGCAGAGCGTCAGGCCGCTGCTGTTGAGGCTGTGGGAGCCGCGGGCAACGCACCCGCGAGCGCACCCGTCGCCGTCGCGCCCGCAGCTCCGGCACCGGCCGTCCCCGCGATCGCGTTTATCGGCTACCAAAACTCGGGCAAGACCACGCTCGTCGAGAAGGTTATTGCCGAGCTCACCCGCCGCGGCCTGCGCGTGGGTTCGCTCAAGCATCATGGGCATCACGGCTTTGATATCGACGTGCCCGCTAAGGACACCTGGCGCCATCACCAGGCCGGATCCAAGCACGTGGGCCTTATCTGCGCCACGCGCTGGGCGGAGTACGCCGACACGCGCGAGGAGGACGAGATGCCCGCGCGCGAGCTGCTGTCGCGTTACAACGATGTCGACGTGGTGATTATCGAGGGCTACAAGACCGAGGGCTTCGACAATATCGTGGTCGCGCGTTCCGGTGTCGACCGTCTGCGCGGCAAGAGCTCGCTCGACCTGGTCGATGGCCATACGCTGGCCCTTGCCTGCAATGAGGCCTTGGCGCGTCAGGCCTTCGATGCCGGCTTCGCGACCCGAGCCATCAACATCAACGACGCTCGAGCCATCTGCGACCTGATCCAAGACCACCTTTAAGGCTTGGCGCTGCGCCGGCTCGCTGCGCTGCCATAACCTGCCAAATAGGAACAGGGTTATTTTGGTAGGTTTTACCTGGGCAAACGTCACTTCCACCACAAAGGGGCCAGGCACCTTTGTGGTGGTTTTTGCTTTGGTAGATGTGTAGGGCATGCCTTACAATCTACCAAGTAGTTCATGACGGGCGAAAAACGGAGAGAAGGGGCTCTTGATGCGTCCTTAATGTTTCATGCGGATAGATTGATTCGACAGACGGTGGCGAATGCCCGCCGTCCGCATTCGTATGAAACAAGGAGTCTCCATGCTCGTCTCTCTTTTCTCAAAGCCTCAGTCATCGCTGTCCGTGCAGGCCAAGCGCCTGGTGGCGATGCGCTTTCTCATCTACACCGGTTTTCAGACCAGCTACTTTATCGGCGTCATCGGAACGCTCACCTATGCAGACGATGCCTCGGTCGTGGCGACATCGCTGGCTGTCCTCTTTATGAACGTATTCGTGATCTTGGGATCCTTTGCGGGTGGCGCGGCGCTCGACGCCTGGGGTCCGCGCCGTCATTTCTTGCTAAGCATCGTGGGCACGCTGGCAACCGGCGCGGCGATCCTCGTTTTTGGCAGCGCGACCGGAACAGTCCTTGCCGGCGCGGTGCTCCTGGGCTTCGTGATGGGGTTCGCCCAGCCCATCGCCACATCCTATCCAGCCTACCTCACCGACGATCCCGTCGAGCTCAAAGACATCAACTCCGCCATAACCATGTTCTCCAACGTGAGCATTATCGTCGGCCCCACACTGGGCGGCTTTGTCGCGGCGGCTACATCGTCACGCGCGGTGTTCGTGCTCATGATGCTCTTTACCGTGTTGGCGTTCGTCGTAGGTTGGGGCTTTAGGCCGCAGACCAGCCATGTCGCTGGGTATGCGGATGCCGATTCGGCAGAGGAAGGGGAGCGTGCGGGACAAAGCTCCAACCCCAGCACGTCCGCCCGCGCCACCTTCGCAGCCAGCATCAAGACAGTCTTCACCAACAGCGTCCTCGCGCTACTTTTCTGCATCATTTTTCTTTCGAACTTTGGCTACGGAGCCTTCGATCCGCTCGAGTCGTTTTTCTATCGCGATGTCCTACATGTCGGCGTTGAGTGGATGGGCTGGCTCTCGTCGGCCTCGGGCGTGGGCGCGGTGCTGGGTGCCGTGCTCGCGCTCCGCTTGCCGCCGCGCTTCGTCAGCCTCAAAACGCTGCTCGTGGCACTCATGTCCGTGGGCGTGGGAAGTCTGATTTATGTGGGGACATCGTACGTGGGCGTGGCCCTTATCGGCCAGATTGTCCTGGGCGTGGCCTGGGGCGTCGTCAACCCGCTCCACAACACGATCGTGCAAACGACGGCTCCGCTCGAGCAGCTCGGTCGCGTCAACTCGGTCATGGGCTTTGGCAACATGTTCGCCGGCGTGGCCCCGCTGGCGATTGCCCCTTGGCTGGCGGCGACATTTGGTGTGCAGCAGACGCTCGTAGGGGCGGGTATGGTCGTGACGGCGGTTCCCGTGGCGTTGCTGCTGTTTGGCCACTGGCATTTTGATCGTGCCGCAAGGCAGTAAAACCATCACAACATTCGATGAAAATCGCGATTTTGCCGAATAGCGTCGAATGTTGTGATGGTTTGCGTCCCGAGCCAGGCCATCCTGCGGGTCCGGCCACCACAAAGGTGCCTGGCCCCTTTGTGGTGGTTTTTGCTTTGAGGGGCCGCGCCTGTGCCTTGGTATACCATGTACGCCGTTTGCGAATATACCCCACACCGCCGCACAACCCAGAAAGGCCCCCATGGACACCACCTTCAGCCACATCAAAGCCGTGTTCTGCGATATCGACGGCACGCTGCTCACGAGCCAGCACACGGTGTCCCCGCGCACCGTGGCGGCGATTCGCGCCCTGCGCGAGCGCGGCGTGCTCTTTGGCCTGTGCACCGGGCGCGACGCCCACGCGACCGAGGCCATGTACAAGCTCTGGGGCATCGAAGGCCTGGTAGACGTGCTGGTGGGCTGCGGCGGCGCCGAAGTCATCGATCGCGCGCACGACATCAACGAGCTGAGCTATCCGCTGCCGGGCGAGACCATCGCGCGCATCTGCAAGCACATGGCGGACCTTCCAGCAACACCCGTCTGCCCCCGAGACGGCGTGTTCTACGTGCCCGAGAGCAACGCGTGCGTCGAGCACCTGTCGCGCGTCGACGGCGTGCCCTACCAGGTGGTCGATTTTGCCGAGTTTTTGCGCGAGCCGCAGCTCAAGGTGATGTTTACCATGGCGCCCGAGGTAATGCCGCAGGTGATCGAGCGGGCGTCGACGTTTGCCGATGACACTGTTAAGGCAGCGGCTCTGCAAACCACGCAGCGGCTCTACGAGTTCATGGATCCGCGCGTGTCCAAGACGCGCGGCCTTGTGCGCGTGGCGGAGCTCAACGGCATGGAGCTCGAGAACATCTGTGTGTTTGGCGATGCCGATAACGACACCTGCATGGTGGCCGACGCTGGCGTGGGCGTGGCTATGGCAAACGGCAGCGACGCCACCCGTGCCGCCGCCGACTTTGTAACCGCCAGCAACGACAAAGACGGCATCGCGATCTTTATCGAGGAACATCTGCTGTAGCGCTGGGGGAGAACCGCCATAATGGGGACAGGCACCTTTGCGGTGGCCTCAGGCGATTTGGGCGAGTTGATGCCTACAATCTGCGCGCAAATACAAATATGGTTGTCTGAACATTACGCTTCTAACCACCGATGGGTTAAAGATATTCTCATCAGTTTGGTAGGATATTCCTTCCGGTTAATGACCTACTGCTCACGGTCGATTTTCGACCGTGAGCGGGATGTTTGCTCTTGAGCAAAAATTTGTGCAAATAAATCTAATGCCATTAAAAAATGATGGGCAACTAAATTACCAGTAGAAACAAAAAATAGATAGCGAATAAACGAAGGTAAATCTGAGCAAATGTCAAGAGAATTGAGAATCCGCTACAAAAATGTCGGTATTGTTGCTCAGATGTCTAAACAATCGTTACAATATGTACACTAAACGTGCGCAATTTCAGATTGCGCAGATACGTTTGATAGTGAAAGAGCAAGATCGCGGTCTCTTGGGGAGGAGACATCGATGAAAGCAAATTCAGACAAATCTAAGCAGAGCAATAAAGCGATGCATCGTGTGCTAGCAGGCGTTTTGTGCGGAGCCTCCGTTTTGAGCTTGGTGCTGTCGCTCGTCATGCCTCCGATCTCGCAGGCCATTGCCAACGATGCCCAGACGGTTTCTACCGAGAAGACTGTGACGGAGGATTCCTCAAGTGAGCCCACTGATGTGGGCAACACCAACAATGGGGATACCAAAAACCAGATTAGCGACGATTCCGAGGACGGCGCGAGCGAAGACGCCGCTGCCGCAGGCCTGCCGTCCGACGACACGAAGGTCGAGGGTGACACGCAGCCTTCCGACGCACAGCCTGCGGATGATGAAAATAACGATGAAAACGCTCCCGCCACCGTCAGTGCCGATGACTATACCGAGGTAAGCGGCAATGTTGCTGAGGCATTTACCAATGGCGGCAAGTTCCGACTGACGGATTCTGCCTATTCGAATCAGCAGATTGCCATCAACAAAAACACCACCATTAATCTTGCGGGAAACATGCTCTACAACCGCTCCGGCGGCTTGGACTCCTTCTTTGTGGTCGAAAAGGGAGCCACGCTCACCATCGAGGACTCAGGTAAAACTTCAGGTAAAACAATAGACAAACAGTCTCAGGTCGAAACGACGGCAGGTCAGTCTGCGATTATGACGTGGGAAAAGGGAAACGGATCTAGCTCTAATGGCGGTGCACCCAAGAGCCTTACTTACTATGAGACTACGAGCACGCCCAATCAAGATGGACTCGGGACCACCGAGACTACGACCAAGCATTTCGTTACGGGCTTTGGCGCTATCGATGCAGCATCGGACAGCGGTTCCGTAAAGTATGTGGTCAACGTTGAAGCGGGCGGCATACTCAATCTCAAGGGCGGCATGATTACCACGGCTGCCAATCTGCGCAACAACGGTCATGTGATTTATTCCGAGGGTACAGTCAAAATCGAGGGCGGTTACGTCACCAACGGCAACGGCGGTGGCTGGGGCGGTGGCCTGTGCATAGCAGGCACGAATCCCAAACTCGAAATGACAGGCGGTGTGGTCGCGGGAAACAAGGCGGCTGCTGGCGGCGGCATCTTTGCTAACTTTACAGCCACTCTGAACCTTGCGGGCGGAATTATCTCTGGCAACGCTACGTATGGAAATCCCATCAACAATGGTGAAGACACCGGCGACGGTGGCTACGGTGGTGGTGTTTATACCAAGGGTGCAAACGTTACCATTAGCGGTTCTGCCTGTATAACTAACAACCGAGTCAACGATCGCATCACTTGGGATAAACTTTACAACAATGGCCTGCTCGGTGGCGGCGGCATTGCATGTACACATGGTGGCAAACTCAGTATAGCGGACGGCTTGATTACGGCTAACTATTCCCATGAGGCTGGCGGTGGCGTCTACGCTGGTTTCTACAGTAAGAACAACGGCAAGAACATTAGCTTTGAAATGACTGGCGGCACGATTGCCGGTAACGAATCCGATAACGCCGAGGGCGGCGGTCTGCGTGTCGCAGGCGGCGAAGGTGGCGACAATGTTGGCACGACTGCAACAATTAACGCTGGCGAATCTGGCAAGATTTACATTACGAACAACAAGACGATGACGGGTAGCACCCCGAATCGTGGTGGCGACTGGGGCGGCGGTGGTGTCTTTATCCAGAAGGGCGGCAAGCTCAATATCGTAAAGACGCTGATCACTCAAAATGATGCTGGCGGCTGGGGTGGCGGCGTTGCTGCCTGCCCCACGGGCGAGACGATTGTCTCGCACTCAAATGGTGCCGCAATCTACAACAATACGGATTATGGTTTAAGTGATCACATGTCTGCTGGAGGTAATGGCAAGAACGAGGACAGCAATTCTGACTACATTACCACAGACTTCAAAGAAGCCGGCCACAAGGATTTCTTCCTCGTGCGCAAGAATGACAGCAATAAGACGGTTGCAGTTGTGCTCGGCAAGATGCTCGGTGGCGGCTCAGCTGGCTGGCAGGGCACTTGCGATAAAACGAAGATAACCATCGATGCCAACGGCGGTGCCGAGGCCAAGTACATGTTCGGTTTAGAGGCTCATCCGAATGATGAGGCCGTAGAAAAGGCGCAATTGACGGCTACGATCATCATCAGCGGCAACTACTCGTACACCCATGGCGGCGGCATTATGACCAACGGCGACCTCACCGTCGGTGAAGTCAGTGAACTGAGCGTTTATCCGAACATGAGGCTCATCGCCACTAAGGTACTTGTAGATGCAGACGAAAAGTCGCAAAAGCTTGAGGGACACGGGTACAAGTTTAAGCTGCTCCGCAAGGATGGTACCACTGAGCCTTCTTGGAAAGATGACGACACATTTGATATGGGCGATTGCAGTGTTGCGGGCGAGGCGACTGTTAATCAATCAAACGGCAATATCACCTTCGACTCTGGCAAGGACTATTCTTCGGGACAATACGTTTTCTATCTAGTTGAGGAACCCATCAGCGGCGAAAACGAATTGGATACCAAATTCGACGAGACCATTTACAAGATCGTGGTAAAAGTTAAAGACCATCCATCCGACACTAAATATCTCATGTCGATTCCTATTAATTATTACAAGGTAGAAGGAGTAACCGTTTCTAAAAAGGCAAAGCAGGATAAGGACTTCAAACCACTTAATTCTGATTCCGGAGACTATTCCGTTGGGTACTCAGAGGACAATACAACGGCTACGGTTGCTATCGGTAACAAGGATAACCCGACCTTTACCAACAAAATTGAGCCCTATAACTCTCTTGGTTCCTGGATGCCTGCGGCAACTAAGGTCGTTAAGGGTGGCGAGATGAAGGAGTTTACGCTCGAGTTTGCGGATAACGAGAATTTCGAGAACGCTGAGAGGGTTACGACTCAAGCCGGCGACAACAAGTCCCAGAAGCTTTATTTCCCCAATATTGAGTACGACCTTGACGACTTAAAGCAGGGGGATTCTGGTGATCCGAGTCGTGGCGCTTGCAAAGACTTCACGTACTACGTGCGCGAGAGTACAGAGGTTTCGCTGTTCTCGCACTATACGTACGACAAGTCGGTCTATCGATTTGATGTCAAGATGAAGGACAATGGAGAAGGTAAAATCGAACCCGAGATAGTGACCTTTACCAAAATCAAGGACGCTCACGGTGATCCTATCGCCGACCCGAAGCCCATTAACTTTGACAGTACCAAGCCCGAGTCCACCCCCACCTTCACCAACACCTACTCAACCTCTTTGCCCCTTTCTGGTATGTCGGGCGTCACTCTGACGTACCTTGCCGGCGCGGCGGTGCTCTGCGCTGCTGCGGCCTGGATGCACATTCGTCGCAAGGCGAATGCGAAGGGAGGTGAGCGTCGTGAATAAGAAAGTTTGCTCCTTCCCGATCTTGTTTGCGCTGCTCGCCCTCCTGATCGGCACCTGCGCGGTTGTGTTCCCCGCTTCCGCGCAGGCCGCGCCGACCTCGACCGGTTCCATCACGGTGAGCGGCACCGTGGCGAGCAGCTACGACGCTTACCAGATCTTTAGTGCCAACGTCGTCGACGGCGACAGCGACGCCAAAATCGCCACCGACCTCGCCTGGGCAAGCGACGCCGTGCGCGACGCCGCGCTGCCCGTGCTGCACAGCGCCGGCATGTCCAAATCCCAGACCACCGCGCAGGAAGCTGCCGAGTGGCTCAACACCGATTCCCACCTTACGAGCGCGCTGAGCGCACAGCTCGCTCGTTCCCTCCAGAGCTCTGACGCCGTGTCCGTGGCCCTTAACGCGGGTACGGCGGCCAAGCTGCCCTGCGGCTACTGGCTCATCGTCGCCGACGACGACGCCATCGCCCAGGGAGAGGTCGGCACCGCGCCGATCATGGCCCTGGTGGGCGGCAGCGCCGTCACCGTCAAGCCCAAGGTCGCGACGCCCAAGGTGTTCAAGCACGTGCTGGAGGACAGCACCGCCGCCTGGCAGAAGGCCGCCGACGCCACGGCCGCCGACGACCTGTACTGGCGCCTCTCGGCCACGGTCCCGGCGGGGCTCACGGCCTACGACACCTATACGGTGCAGTTCGTCGACACCATGGGCGCGGGGCTCGACCCCTCCAAGGTCGCCGCGAGCATGCGCTTGTACGTGGCGGCGGGCGCGGACGGCGGCTTCGACGCCGTCCCGACCGGCAAGGACGGCCGCGCCGGCACCGAGCCCGCGAAGGGCTGGACCGACATCACGGCCCAGTGCGCTACCAAGGTGGCGGCGGACGGAACCTTCACCGTGCGCACCGGCGACCTCATCGCCGCGCTCGGCGGGGCCGACGCCTTTACCGCGGGCGCCCGCGTGGTCGCCGTGTACAATGCGCCGCTCAACAGCGCATGCAGCCACGGCATCGCGAAGGGCAACCCCAACGAGGTCTACCTGCGCTATCCGCGCTCTCCCTTTGCCGACCAGTCCGGCGACGCCGGCTTCACCCGCACGTCGAGCGACGATGCGTGCGCCTACACCTGGGATCTCGCGCTCACCAAGCGCGGCAGCGACGGCGACAAGCCGCTTGCCGGGGCGGTCCTGAGTATCACCGACGACCGCGGTCGCGCACTGGCGGCCGACGGCACGTGGGATGCAGAGGGCAAGGCCACCGTTACCACGGGCGAGGACGGCCGCGTGACCGTCTCGGGCGAGGACTCGGGCAAGCTGGAGGTCCGCGAGCTCAAGGCGCCCAAGGGCTACACCGCCTTTGAGGGCACGCGCTCCGTGACGGTCAAGGCCGAGGGCCTGGACGTCGACCAGGTTGCCGCCGCCAAGCCCAAGCTCACCATCACGGCTGAGTCGCCCCTGCGCGCCGACAGCGCGGACGGGTCGACGGGCGGCCTGGAGGCGTCGATCATTAATACGCCCACCGGCACACCCCCTAGGATTACCACCGGAGGCTTTATGCCCTTGACTGGCGATATGGCAATGTACGCCGTTGCCGCCGCAGCGGTCGCCGGAGCTGCACTGATCGTGGTCGCGCTCCTGATCAAGCGGGGAGGTGGCAGCCATAAAGAGTAGCTGGCAGCCCCACAGAGAGCGGGGCGAGACGTAGCGAAGCAGATGCTAAGACATAGACAGATGATGACCGATCGAATGAGAACCAACCGGAAAACGGAGGAAAAGAAGATGAGCATGAGCAAGAACATCGCACGCCTGGCAGTAACCGCCGGCCTCACAGCAGCGCTGAGCTTCGGTGGCGTGATGGCCCCGGTGACCATGGCGTTTGCTGAGGAGGGTGCCGCCCCCAGCTATTCGCTCACGATTAACCAGGACGCGGACAATGGCTCCACTTCGTTCAAGGCGTATCAGATTTTTACTGCTGACGTTATGGACGGAAAGTCCGGTAAGGTTGCGTCCAACGTTGGGTGGGCGAGTCCTGCCGCAAGGACTGCGGTCCTGGACGAGCTTGTTAATAATAAAGCCACTGGAATTACCAAAGACTCGACCGCTTCTGATGTTGCCGACTACCTTTCCAAGATCACTGATACCACTGATACCACGAGTTTGCCGCAGGGCAGCATCCTTAACAAGATTGCCTTGGCTGTAGAGAAGAATGTTACCGCTACGGGCAATTCCTTTGCTGCCGGTTGCACTTTCACCACTCCGAGCGCCGGCTACTACCTGTTCATGACCGATACCGGCTCGCTCAATACGAATAAGAAGCAGGCCGGCACCTCGCCGATCTTTGCGGTCGTGGGCGGCGACGCAGTGAGCGTTACCGAGAAGACGAGCATCCCGACCGTGACGAAGAAGATCAAGGACGATGCTACGAGCGTCGGGTGGGCGGACAAGGCGGACTTCCAGATGGGTCAGACCGTTCAGTACAAGCTGACCGGCACGGTTGCAAACAATGTCGACACGTTCGGCACCTACTATTATGAGTTTTACGATGAGCCGTCTGCCGGTTTGACTGTTGATAAGTCCTCTGTCAAGGCCGTGATTGGTGAGACTCCTATCACGCCTACTTCTGTGACCGTGTCTCCCGATTCAAATGGCAAGATGGTCTTGAGCGTAAAGTTTGACGATCTTAAGGCTGCCGCCGGGAAGGCCGGTGTCACTCTTGGCGATAACACAAGGGTCGTTGTCACGTACAGCGCCAAGCTCGACCCGAAGAAGTCCCAGCATGTTGTTGTCGGTGGCACGGGCAACTCCAACACCGTCAAGCTCATCTACTCCAACAACCCTGGCCACGATACCAAGGGTGAGTCTGTGTCCGACACCGTGCGCGACTACACCTATGCGCTCAAGCTCGTCAAGAAGGACGCGACTGATGAGAATAAGGCGCTTACCGGCGTAAGGTTCACCATCTGTGCCACTACTCCCGACGATACTGGATCCAAGGACAAGTATGTCCAGGATGATGGCTCCCTCGATAAGGAGCCTTATGAGTTCACGACCACCGACTCCGGCGAGATTAACGTCAAGGGCCTCGATGCCGGCACCTACACCGTCAAGGAAACCCATACGCTCGCCGGCTACAACACCATCCCCGATTTCACCTTCACCATCAAAGCCACTGGCCTCGACAAAGCAGAGGGCGTGGGAGAAAACAAGCTCACGGTCAAGACGAGCACCGCGGGTTCCAATTTGGTCGAGGTTGACACGACCAACACGGACAACGGTACTGCTGCTTTGATTGTCAAAAACAAGCAGGGCTCCGGTCTCCCCCTCACCGGTCTTAACGGCGTGACCTTCACTTGGATCGCTGGTGGCGCGGTGCTGTGCATCGGCGTGGCGCACCTCATCCGCAGCCGTAAGCAGGCTGAGGAGTCCGAGCAGGAGTAACGCTCGCTTACCCATCCCTTTGGCAGGTGGGATGTGATGGCCATGAGACTTGCGGACGCTTTTCTCGTCCATCCACGTTCTTGCTTTGCCATTCTCTTTTCGGGGCAGACTCCACGCTGGAGTTTGCCCCGTTCTTTTTGAACAGCGCAGCCGGGGCGCCGTCGCTCGTATGATCGAGCGTATGATTAGCGAACAAATGTTTGCACATATTGCGTTTACCAGCTGTAAGTGCGAGTGCTCGCAGTAAAATACCCTTGCGACGCATTCCGTGCGCGGGCGGCCGACGACTCGATCGGAGGTCCCCAAATGCTGAAATTCCTTAACGCGCTCGCCGCCCTCGCGGCGGTAGGCTCGTTCGTCATCGCGTTACTTGACTCGTATGAGGTTCGGTTTAAGGTCCGTAGGCGCACGCGCGGTGCGGACGGTAGAAGGCATTTGCGCCGCAACAAGCGCAAATAAGAATGCCCGGGGGTCGGATCCCGGGCATTTAACAAAACCAGAAAACTAGGCCGCCCGCGCTCTCGTACACTTACGCGGGGTGCGTCGTTTTCTATGGACATTGTATCCCGAATCGCCCTGTCGATTCGGGATATTTTGAAAACGCAAATGCGGGCTTATCCTTGACTGGACGGAGCGGTCTAGCTGCGTTGTTCGGCGTGGAAGCTTGCAAATCGGCTATTATTTGTTTAGACAACTTGAGTTGTAGAGGAGTGACCGGCGATGGTGCAGGGCGCCAAACATATGAAGAGCAATAACGCCGCGGACAACGGCGGCTCAAGCCCTCAGCCCAAACCTCAACCAAAGCCCAAGCGTCGCCGTAAGCGACTGCCGCGCTGGGCTGATCGGCTCATCACCATCGTCATCATCCTTATTGGTGTGGGCCTTATGACCTGGCCGTGGATCTTGGACCGGCTCGAAGCCTCGGGCGTGTTCAACCAGATCAGCACCGTGTCCAGCACCGTGGACGCGCTCTCGGAAGAGGAGCGCGAGCGCATTCTGCTACAGGCGCGCTCCTATAACGAGCAACTTGCCGGCGAGGCCACCGAGCTTCCCGCCGACCAGATCGAGCCCTACGCCCAGCAGCTCATCTTTGACCGCGACCCCATGATGAGCTGGGTCGAGATCCCTTCCATCGACGTGAGTATGCCCATCTACCACGGCACGAGCGAGGAAGTCCTTATGGCGGGCGTCGGCCACCTAGAGGGCACGAGCCTGCCGGTGGGCGGCACCTCGACGCATTGCGTGCTCACCGCGCACTCGGGCATGCGCAACCTGAGCATGTTCGATGACATCCACTCGCTGGAGCCCGGCGATCTGGTGCTGCTGCACACCATGAACAAGACGCTCGCCTATAAGATGGTGGACTCCGAGGTGGTGCTACCCGAGGAGATGGAGTCGCTGACCATCGAGCCGGGCGCCGACAAGGTGACGCTCGTCACCTGCACCCCCTACGGCGTGAACGACCATCGCCTGCTGGTGCATTGCGTGCGCACCAAGTACAACAAGAAGGACGTCGACAAGCAAAAGTCGCTGGCCGGTCGTCACTGGGGCAAGCGCGAGTTTGCCATGCTCATCGTGGTCGTAGCCATTGTGCTGTTGCTGCTGGACATCGTGATCCACGCGGTCCGCAAGCGCCGCAAGGCCAAGGCCTCGGCATAAGACATCGTTCAGAACCACCACAACATTCGATGAAAATCGCGATTTTGACGAAAAGCGTCGAATGTTGTGATGGTTTTCGCTATGGACGGTGCGGTTTCGTTGCAGAACCGCCAGCCCGCCGCCTGTCAACCGCCGCCCTCGTTACGTTTTCGCTGCATTTGGGTAAAGCGCCTGCTCCAAGCCGGCGTTGCCCTGTATACTAGAGCGGTTTAACTGTTATGCGGAAGGGAGCGCCTATGGCACTCAGCGAGAAAGACGTGCGCGGCATCGCCGAGTACGCAAAGATCGCACTGACCGATGACGAGCTCACCCAGATGACGTCCTACATGAACGACGCCGTCCAGATGCTCGAGCCCGTCCTGCAATATGACTTGCCCGACGTGGAGCCCACGTTCCATCCTATCGGAAGCCTGTCCAACGTGATGGGCGATGACCTGCGCGAGCCCGAGCGCGACCTGCCGCTCGACGTCGCGCTCGAAAACGCCGGCAGCGCGCGCGACCGCTACTTCCGCGTGCCGTCCATTTTGGGAGAGGGGGAGAGCGAGTAATGGCGCAGAGCTTCGATTCCTTTACCGCCGCCCAGATCGCCGCGGGCGTTGCCGCCGGCGACTTTACCGCTACCGAGGTGGCCCAGGCCTCCCTTGCCGCTATCGAGGCGCGCGAGGGCGGGGTCCAGGCATTCCTGCAGGTGGCGCCCGAGCTCGCGCTCGAGGCCGCTGCGCGCGTGGATGCCAACCGCGCCGCAGGCAAGCCGCTGCCCCCGCTCGCGGGCGTGCCGCTGGCCATCAAGGACAACATGAACCTCGTGGGCACGCGCACCACCTGTGCTTCCCGCATGCTCGAGAACTACCAGAGCGTCTACACCGCCACCTGCGTCCAGCGCATGCTCGATGCCGGCTGCCTGCCTATGGGCAAGGCCAACATGGACGAGTTTGCCTTTGGTAGCTCCACCGAGAGCTCGGCGTTCCACCGCACCAACAACCCCTGGGATACCGAGCGCGTGCCCGGCGGCTCTTCGGGCGGTTCCGCTGCCGCCGTCGCCGCGGGCGAGGTCGCGCTCTCGCTGGGCTCGGATACCGGCGGCGCCCCTCGCCACGCGGCGGCGCGCTGATGATGCCC
>OATJ01000485.1_pt1 | contig 23245 bp, 27 predicted proteins | sample 1516661 | NCBI WGS metagenome assembly OATJ01 (sample SAMEA2579951, study PRJEB22360) | human gut metagenome
GGATGTCTGTAGAGAGGCCCCCAGTCCGGCGGAACCGATCCTCCGCCGATACGGGATCGGCACGCTCCGATACGCCAATCGCCCGTGAAAGGAAATGTTCGCGGGCGATTTATCATTCCATGCAGGGTGAGCCGTGAACCGACTTTCGCGAGCGTTCACGGCATATCGTTTTCTCCCCGTTTCTCTCCCATAACCTTTTCCTCTCTTTTTTTTCATGCCGCGGAGCGCGGTATGGAAATCTGTTGTCAGTAGCAAAGGTAGTTACGGGGCTCACGCTGCTGCAAGATCGGGCCGCGGGGCGGTTTGCCGCAAAATCTTCCTCTTTCCCTGCGGGCGAGCGTATTTTCCGACAAAATCTTGCAGCAGCTATCCCCGACACCTTTTGATGCTACCGAAACAGATTCCATCCATACCGGCTCCGCTACGGCATAAAAAAAAAGTCAAAGGTTATGAGAAACGAAGAGAAAAATAAATGGAAACAGAAATCCTCCAACCTTCCACTTGGCATAAAGGCAAAGGTCGGGTTGGCGGTAAAGGTCGGGGCGGTGGCTTTGGGCTTCCACGTGTGGGGTATCGACTTTATTTGGGTCGTTTTGGGCTTCACGTTCTGTTATGACATCCTGCGGGGCATTTTCTCCTGCCTTGTTTCTCTCGTGGCTCTAACCGGCTTTTTCTATTTCCTATTCACTCACATCTTCTAAATTTTTACAGGTATGGCAAAGTACATTTCATTATTCGGAGCGACTACCACGGACACGCAGGTGCAGGTAGTCAAGGAAAACCAGGTAATCATCGGTATCGGTGCGGGTGCGAGCAGAAAGCGTTACGTCGTTTACAAGGTGGAACACACCGCCCGTGGCTACGTGTACCACATGGTCGATACCGAAACAAAGGAAATCAGCCAAACGGACATTTTGCGACCCCTCTCGCAAACATTCGGTATCGGCAGGTACTACGACGACGTGAACCCCGAGTTCATGGACGCTTTCGAGGTGGCTTTGCTCGTGAGGCAGGCGGAAGAGCAAGCCACGGCGCAGGCCATCGCCGCCGCCAAAGAGAAAGCCGAGCATGACCGCATAGCGGAAATAGGGGCGCAGAGGTTACGCCGCATCATGCCCGAAGGGGTGCAGGGCGTAATCATCGCCGAACTCAACGAAACGGAATACACTGACCCCTCTTACGAGTGTTCGACCACCCGAAGCGTGCGTACCGTCATTCTCGGCTTTTCGGCCACCTCCCGCAACGGCTTCGGGGAGTTGAGAAAGGCGGCGGCCAATTTCCCGCAAACGGCGCACCTCTCCGAATACGACCCCAAGAACGAACACCGCTATCCCGTTTTCACGCTCGGCAAAAGTCCGAAATACGGGTGGAGTGTCTGCAAACTGACCCACTACACCCGTGAAGGGTACATCGACAGGCTGGCATATATCGCAGGAAACGAGGAGAATATATGTCTGCCCGAGCCGAAAGACGAAAAACGGGCGGAACGCACTGAAACGAGCGTGCAAGGCGGGTTTATCATCGTGGACTATTCCGAGAAGGCGATAGCCGTATTCTGGGACACCAAGCCCGTCAAGGACGCCCTTCACGCACTCGGGGGACGCTTCAACGCACGGCTGACGCATGACGGGCAGAAGAAAGCGGGATGGATTTTCCAAAAGACCAAAGAGGACGAGGTGCGGCGGCTTCTCGGAAAGGACGAATAAATGTTGAACACGGGGCGGCTCGCCGCCCCACAATACCAAAAAATCATGGCACAAGGAACAGATTATTTCAAACTGACGATACAGAACTATCTCGACGCACGGGCACGGGAGGACGAACTTTTCGCACCCCGATACGCCAACCCGAAAAAGAACATTGACGATTGCTGCACTTTCATCATCAACCAAGTACGGCAGAGCGGTTGCAACGGGTTTGCCGACGAGGAAATATACTCTATGGCACTCCACTATTACGACGAGGAGGACATCGACATCGGCAAACCCGTCAGTTGCAAGGTAGTGGTCAATCACACCGTTGAACTGACCGAGGAGGAAAAAGCCGAGGCACGGCGGAACGCCATACGGAAGGCCGAGAGCGAAGCCTACGCCAAGTTGGCGAAAGCCAAGTCCAAACCCAAGAAAATCGAAGATAACAAACTAATGCCCAGTCTATTTTAGTTATGAAACCGAGAACAAAATTCCAACAGAGCGTTGTGGCGGCAAGCAAACACCTGCCGCCGCTTACCCCCGCACAAATCGAATGGGGGTACAAGAACTGCATCGAGCATATCGGACGCCGCACGCCGAAAGGACTTATCACCTGCACCGAGTGCGGCCACACGTGGCAGAGCGAAAACGGAGAACTCACGGACAATCTGTTAGGGTGCGAGTGTCCGCACTGCCACACCACGCTGAAAGTGGAAACCACCCTGCGTCGCAAGTTCAACGATTACGAGTATTTGTGCATCGTAACCCGCTGCAAGGGTTTTCAAGTCCTGCGCTTCGTCTATATCGAGTGTTGGGCGAAAGTGGGACAGACGCCCGTTTACACCCATATCGAAGCCGTACAGCGGTGGATTGCCCCCGACGGACGCTCCGCAACCTTCGCACGGCTGCGCCCGATGGGCTTCTTCGTTCACGGGTGGAGTTGGTCGAGCGCATTGGAACTGCGGGCGGAGAACGACGGGAAATACAACATCACGCCCACACGCATCTATCCCCGACAACGGCTTATCCCCGAACTGCGCCGAAGCGGCTACGGTAAACAACTCCCCGATGTAACCCCTTTCGACCTTATCCACCTGCTGCTCTCGGAGAACAAGGCCGAAACGCTGCTTAAAGCGGGACAAACGGCACTCGTGCGATTTTTCGCCCGTTCCTCCCGCAATATCGCAGACTATTGGCCGGCCATCCGTATCGCCATCCGTAACGGGTACGCTATCGGGAAACCGACGGAATGGTGCGACTACATCGACCTGCTGCGATTTTTCGGGAAAGACCTGCATAACGCCCATTTCGTGTGTCCCGCAGACCTGCCCGCAGCGCATGACCTCTACATGGCAAAAAAACGGCGGCACATGCAAATGGAACGGCGGCAGGAGGAACGGCGCAAGGCGTTGGAACAGGAAGCCTCGTTTGTCGAAGCCAAAGGGCGGTTTTTCGGAGTGGAGTTTTCCGACGGGGAAATCTGCATCAGGGTATTGGACAGCGTTGAAGCCATACGGCAGGAGGGTGAGGCCATGCACCATTGCGTGTTTACCAACGAATACTATCTGAAAGCCGACTCGCTCATACTCTCGGCCACAATCGACGGCAAACGTATCGAAACGATAGAGGTGTCCCTAAAACGCATGGAGGTCGTGCAGAGCCGTGGCGTGTGTAACAAGAATACCCCATACCACGGGCAAATACTGAAACTGATGAAGGGGAACATGTCCCTTATACGGAAACGAATGACAGCATAAAAATCGGGGCGGCGAAAGCCGCCCGCAAAAACAAAATAGAATGAACCAAATAGCATATAAATTCGTGTCGTGGGACGTTCCCGCACTCGAAAGCCTTGCAGGCTCAAAAGCGTACATATTACGCAAACGGCTCAATGACGGGGGAACGCTCACCCGTGAGGAGAAAGACTGGATTACCCGTGAGGTAAACCATAACACCTATTTCAAGGACTCCATTCCGCTTTTAGGGTATCGTTTCAACTTTGTCGATGTACTGAAAACATTCGTGGTAAAGCAGTACGGGCATTACACGGAATACAAGGGCGTGGACAAGACGAGCATACGCTCCATGTTGTACGGCAGAGTGGAAAGGATTGTCGAATTATAAAATCGGGGCGGCGAAAGCCGCCCTACAAAAAAAAATATAACAATGAAAATCATCTATAAAAGCTACATGGCACGCCCGCTCAAACCCTTCGGGGAGTGGGATTGGGAAGTTCGGGAAGCAGTCAAGACGGCCCTTGCGCTCGTCGAGGGGAAAAACGGGTTCAAAACCCATTCCGAGATATGGCGAAGGTGCAACCTCGTCATTACCGTGGGACACAACATCTACACCACGAGTATCGAGATACGACCACCCGAGCAGGACGTGATACGCCGCAGGAGCAACTGGCATAACGGCTACGCCTACTACTGCAACGGCGTGTTCTGGGCGAACATGAGCAGGGTTAGAGTGGAACTTGTCTGATTAAAAAATTTCGGGGCGGCAAAAGCCGCCCGTAAAAAGCGAGAATATGAAAACGAATGAAGTAAACAAGGAAATCTCCTATGAAACGCTGCTCGTAACCTTCGGCGAGGGTATCGGGCGGCTCAACACCATGTTCGACGACCCGCAGGTGTGGGGCGTTGCCACGCTGAAGCAGTGGATCGACGGGTATGAAACTACGCGCTTCACCGAAATCGACGACCGAACGGCGGTTATCACATCCGAATACAACATGGACAGCGTGAAGGAATGGCTGCAAAAGAACACACCGATTATCAACCTGGAAAAACGATAAAATCATGCGCAAGTACAAATTATTCATCGGCTACCGGCTGCTGGGAGAGTTTTCCGGTATATGGGAAGCCAAAAATTTCGCCGCTGAAAGCGGCATGAGCGGAATTTTCTCGCTCGTGGGAGAAAATTACCGGGACAGTTGGTACGAACCAAAAAAACAGGACAAGAATGGAAACAAAGATTAAAGACATCACGGGAGCGGAAATAACCGTTACCGACTTAAAAGAGGCGGTACGCCAATGCCGGGAGTGCCTCGCAAGTCCCTACCTGATGCCCTCGGGGCATACCGTGGGGGAAAACCATGCCTACATGTTGCGGCAACTGCTCGCCCTGCAAAGGCGGAAACGGGAACACGGCAGGCAACGGCCGTGAAAATACGACGCGAAAAAAATCGGACGATAACCGTCCGATTTTTTTGTTTCCCGTCAATCGACCGCCGTATGGTCGCCCAGCTTCCCGTGCAGTTCACGCCCGATATGTCCGGCAATGCCACGGGGAGAAATTTCAGAGATTGAACCCCACCCGCCATGCGTGTATATGCACGTCTTGAGCGGTTCGGTACGGGAAAGGTAGAACAGATAGCCGTTGCGGAGCAGGATGCCCACAAACACCGAGCCGACCTCGATGTCGGCGATCTCGTCAAAACGTATCTTCCCGTCATTGTATAATACTGCCGTGCCATCCGCATCGGGAATGACGAACAGATCGTCTTCCATGACAATCCCGTGCAACTCGATTAGCGACCCCAGGCATTCACTCGCCGATACCCGGTCGTAATCACCCTTTACCTCATTTGTCGATTTCGTTTCCATATCGCTTTTCTTTAGGTTCAGACAAATACCATACGAAAAAGGCGTGAGAATACGTTAAATACCGGCATTGAGGTACAGCCAAGCACCCATCCACTCGATAGATAATTTCTCCCCACGCCGCTATCGCATACGCTTGACGCATATAGACACGACGATGAAGAAGAGAACTACCCATTATTTTGCGAGCGGATTAAAATTTGGCTGTTTTCAATGCCCCACCATAATGTGTTCCTTCCGTATGTAAATCGCCCGGCGGCACGCCGCCGGAGGATTCGATTGCAAATATAACGATTTCATCCGGGTATCGGCGACAACACGTGCGATTTTTAACAACCTTCCTGCCAAAGAACTACCCGCCGTCCTACAATTTCGGCCCCCGGGCGGGTTTGCGGGGCGCGACCTTCGGCTGCGCCTTCTTCTCCCTGGGCGGTTCGACGATCCGCAGTTTGAGTTTCTCCGTCTTACGGTCGTAACGCACCTCGCAGCAGTCAATCTCACCCGCAACCGACGTCCACACGTTGTTCACACGCACCGCGCCGCCCGAGTAGAGGGTCTTGTATTGTTCGTATTCGAGCGGCTGCCGCAATTTCGCGTCCACCTGACGGTGGAACGAATAGATATTACGTCCCTTCGCTATCTCGTCGGGAACGTAAACCCGCAACTCGGGATGGGCGGCCTCGGCATAGAGGCACAGATCCGCCGTGCGAAGCTCCCTCGGAACCCACTGGATCATCCTCGGGTCGCCCCGCACGGCCGTATCGGCCACGAGCGGCGTGATGGCCGTGCTGGGAATGTCGTACAGCACCCCCGCATCCTTGCGAACGGCCTCCAACGCCACCTCCTCCGTTACAAGCCGGCGGTTCAGGTGCAGGATACTCATCAACCGGTGTATCTTCTGCGGGTCGTCCTGCTCGCGGAACACCTGCAAGACCAGGGCGGGGTCGCTCAACGCGCTGATAACCGAGAAATCGGTTTTGTCCTTCCCGTAGGTACGCTCGAAAGCCTCCCGGCTCATCTCCGGCGTCCTGGCTTCGCGGGGGACGCCTTTCAGGTTTTGCGGGTTCTCCCGCACCAGGCTCATGTATAGATCCGGGCTTTTCATGCTCTCGGGCAGGTGGGCGATGGCATAGGGACTGCGCCGTATGGCCTCCATGCACAACTCCGGCGTTTTCCACTTCTCGGGGACATATTGCAGGTAGCTCCCGTCGTGCCCGACGGCCCGGCGGCACATCTCCTCGTTCTTGGCGTGGTCGGGAAGGTTGTAGAACAGCTCCGGCTCCAGGGCGAAGATCTCCCGGGCCACCCTCGGCGTGACGTGTGCCGGGTTCATGTGCTGCAAAAAATCGAAGGTCTTATCGTAATTCGTGCAATAGAACCCCAACACTTTCAGGTGTATCTCCTCGAAGGGGATATAGCGGAGGACACGCAGGTCGTCGGTACGGGCCAACGCCCGGTTGCAGACCTCCGGCGTGAGCTGTTCGGGGTTGAAAAAGCGGATGGCCAGGGGATCGCGCTCCAGCGCCATCCCGCACAGACGGTCGGTTTTCAGATGTTTCGGAACGTACTCCAGTGCCAGGTAGTTCGAGGACACGGCGGCCTCGCAGACCCGTTCCGTGCGTAATTCCTCCGGCACTTCATGGAGCAGGATGCCGTCCCCGCTGACGGCACGCAGGCAGACTGCCTCCGTGCGCAGTTCCACCGGCACGAGCGAAAGGCAGGACGCGTCCATCCCCACGCCGTGAAGGGCCAGTTCCCCGGTCATGACCTCCGGGGCAATGGAGGCGAAAATCTCGAACTTGTCCACGAACGACATCCCGAATTTTTTCAGCCCTTCCAGGCATATATCGGGATACGGAATGTAAGGGAGTATCTTGTAATCGGCACTGTCCACCGCTTTCAACGCCGCACGGCATATTTGCGGCGTCCTCAATTCCCCGGGGACGGCCTCCAGCACCAGACCGTTGCGCTTCACGGCCGTCATGCACAGTTCGGGGGTCTTCAACCCCTCCGGAACGTAATACAGCGCGTAGCTGTTGCTATCGACGGCGGCACGGCACATTTTCGGTGTCTTCAGACGGTCAGGGACGAATTTCAGTGTTTCGCCCCGGTGGCCGGCCGCGGCAAGACAAAGTTCCGGCGTTTTCATCGCTTCGGGAACGAACTCGATGTTGAAAGCCGATTTCTTGATGGCGAAACGGCAGACTTCCGCCGTTTTCCGATCCTCGGGCAGCGTCTCGAAAAGGTTCTCGCGCCACGGGTTCTCGTACACCCCCGTATCGAGATAGGCTATATCTATTCTCTCTTGCTCTGTCATGGTTTTCAGTATTTATGGAAAGCGCCCGGGTGACGGGCGCTTCTCTTGGTTAGACATATTACGTTATCGTTCCGTTTCCTCCGTCCCGTTCTCGCTCTGGAACGTGAAGGAGGTTTTCACGACCTGACCCGTGTTGTCCTCGACATAGACGTCGATGGTCTGCTGGTCATCGCTGCGCGATGTGTAATAGAGGCGGAACACCTCACGGTCGAGCGGATAGCGGTCGTTGGGCAGGAACACCGTACCGTCGTCCATCCTCAACTCACCGCGCCCGTCGGGCTGGAAATAGCGGATCGTGTAACGCGCGCCGTCATATCTCCCCTCCCGCACGAGCGTGCAGCGGATTTCAGCGGTTTCACCAACGGAGATTCGCTTCTGAACGGGCATCGTTTCCAGAGAGAACGTGTACGCCTGCTGTATATCCAGCCCGTTGTCGCAGGATGCGCATAAAAGACCCAGGGCGGCGATCCAGACCGCCAGGGCCAATATCTTTTTCATCTTTTTCATGTCGCTTGCAAGTTTAATGGATTATGAATTTCACGCCCAGGCCGAACTGCGCGTGGAAATGTCCCGTTGTAGTGCCCCATAGGATACGCTCACGCCCCGTCAGCGAGAGGATAATCCTGTCGGTCAGGTACGCATCGACCTCCAGCGTGACGGCCCCGCCATAGAGGAAACGGTCGCGGTGGCGGAGCGTAGAGCCGTCATAGAGCCGCCTTTCGCCCCGGTTCACACTCTCGTAACCGGCCAGCGCCGAGCCGCCGAGGTAGAAGAAAAAAGTCCTGGACGGGTCGGCGAGGAACTTGTAATAGTAACCGCCCTCGGCAGTGAACTGCGCCACAGGGATACGTTCCGACTTGTAGGGGTAATAACGGTTCAGGAACTCCGCGCCGAACACCCACTTGTCGGCATTCTTCGCGTAGCGGCTCATGGCCAGCCCGAACCAGTAGCCCGTTTCGCTGCGGCTGTCCCGGGTATAGAAGCCGTCGGTCATGCCTCCCCGTATTTCCAGCCCGCGCATGGCGGGCAGGGCACGCTGGGCGTGCGCCCCGTCCGAAAGGAGGAGGCATAACCCCAGCGTGAGAATGAATATCGCCCGTTTCATATCACTTTACCTTTAACTCGTTGATAACACGTGCGCGCACCAGGTCGGCATTCTCCACCGTGAAAGTCTGGTGTCGCCCGCCCTGCTGCTCGTGCAGTTCCACGACCAGCTGCTTGTCGTCGGCCAGCGTGAACTTCGGGAGCGTGAAGACCATGCGCTCGGTACGCTTGCCGCCGATGACCTGCACGTTGTTGTACGCACGCACGGGCCATACGACCTGCTCCTGGATGGCCGTGCGTTTGGCCACCTTCTTGTCCGTAATCTTGAACGTCAGGTAGTCCACGTTGAAAGGCACGTTGGAGGAGTTTTTCAGTTGGAGGTGGAAATAAAGCAGGTCGTTATGCACGTAGATACCTTTGAGGAGGTATTGTACCCCGAAACGCTTGCAACCGATATGCTTGATCTCGCGGCGGTCATTCTTGTAAATGGACTGCATGATCAGTTTGACCAGCAGCGGAGATTCGCATCCCAACTCCTGCAAATAGATGTCCAGCGCATTATTGGGGCGGTTTACCGCCTCCCCGCCATGCAGGAAGTCCGCCATCTCGACCGACAGTTTCACCGGCTCGTCGGCATACTTGACATTGAAGCTGTAATAGGCCCCGTCCTCGGTAATGACCGAAAGGTTGCTCTCGCGCGAGAAATCACGCAGGGCCGCCTTTACACGCAGCACGTTTTCCGTGCCGTCGGCTTTCGCCGCCAGAAGATCCGAAGACCCCAGATCGACGTAACGGATGGCCGAGGGGAAAATCACATGCACGGTCTTGCTGAACGTCACCTCCAGCGCGTAGGGCGGGATAACCCGGTTGAAGGTCAGCGGACGGGTAAGACCGTCGTACAAATCGCCCGTGGAGGGCTTTTCCTGCGCGTGGGCAGCGAACATGCACCCGATAAAAGCGAGTGCCAGAAGAATCTTTTTCATACTCGATAATTTTTTGATTGTTGATAAAAATGGATTTTTTCAGTGGTGTACGGAAGTACGTCGTTTGTACCCTTATTGAAGGGGCGGGAGCAGCAGGACGCTGTAACCGGCCTTGAGCGTGACCTTGACCGAGCGCATCTTCTTGCTCACGTATTGCGACACGCCCTGGATGGCGCTGCGCCCCAGGTCGGAGAGCAGTTGCGAACCGGCATCGTCCGTGATCGTGATACTGCTGCCCATGCCCGCACCCATATTGGCGGCGATCTCCTTCACGGCATTGAGTTCTTCCGACCCCGGCACGGGAATACCCTCGTTGCCGTTCGTGTCATAGACCGACAGATCGACCGGAACGACCGCCCCGCCGTGCTGGACAGCGCTGACCTTGACCGTCAGCCGTTCGCCGTTGATCCTCGCCGCCCCCGTTACGGGCGTACCCGAGGGGATGAGCAGCTCTCCCGCCATCATCGGTTCCAGCAGCCGGAAAGTAACCTCCCCGCCATCGGTGAGCGTCACGGTTTGCTGCACGGCGGCACGGATACTGTTGCGCTCGGGCTCGCGAAGGTCGCTCCCCACCGTGTTGAAACCCCAGTTCCGGGGCTTGACGAACTCACGGGCGAAGACCGAATCGGGCAGCGGGGCGGCGAGCAGCGACACGATGTTACGGCGCACCTGGCGCACGGGCTGCACGGAAGCCTTGCCGGAAACGGAGGCTTTCTGACGCGGGGCTTCAGGGGCTTGACCGCCATTCATGTAGCGGGCGGCGATCTCGTAGGACTTCTCCAGCAGCGCCACCTGCTCCTCCTGGGCCGTTTTCTGCGCCTGCTGTTCTTCCAGGCGGCGTTCCAGTTCCTCGATGCGGGCCTGCATCTCGCGCTCTTCCCCCGTTTCACCGGCGGTGTCCTCGTAGAAACTGCCTAACTGGCGGTTGATGTCGGCATAGGCGGCACGGGAAGTCCGGAAAGCTCCCGACGAACCGCCGGCAGGGCCGGAAGACTTATCCGGCACGGCAGCGGGCATGACGGGCTCTTCCTCCTCGTCCTCCATCCCGAACGCGAAATCCTGCAAGGAGCGCATCTTTTCCCGCTCCCTGCGCCGCATCTCCTCCTGCACGTAGGCATCACGCTTGTCCGAGAGGATACCCTCCGATTCCGGGGTCGGCAGCTCCGTGTTGAAACCCGCCGAAGGCTCCTCCCGTTCTTTTTCGCCGGGGGAGAAGATCAGCCACATGCACCCGGCAAAGGCCAGGAAAAAGAGCGGGAAGACCACCAGCTTCTTCCGCATCTGTATCTGCCGGGGCGTGAGTTCCTTTTTCCCCGCCTCCGGCTGTTTATTCTGTTTTTCGTTCGTCGTCATAATTGAAATCTTTTAGATGTTTTACACTGTCGGCCTCCTGCCGTTGTCTTAATTCCAGTTCCAGCCGCTCGATATGCCGTATCTGCATCCGTTCCCCGGCTCCCTTGCCGAAGCGGTAGATGGAAGACACGGTAAAGTAGAGCGACAAGACGGAAAAGAACAAGAGCAGCGTGAGGATCACGATAATCCGCTTATCGGGCGAGAGCGCCCCGCAAGCGCGGCGCAGGTGGTCTTCGACCCACTCCCCGAAAGCCTTTATTCTCTTCTTTGCCATAACCTTATCTTTTTAATGTACGTAAATCGCGGTTCTCCAGAATCTCGAATTTCTCCATGATGAAACCCTGCGGGTTATTGTCCGAACGCCCCGAGTTGATCAGCTCGCAGCGCGTGACCAGCGAACGCTCGGTGATGTTGCTCTCGCGGACAATCATTTGCCGGGCATAGGTCATGGCCCGGTAGGGATAGGCGTTGAAGTCGCACACCACGGAGTCCACCTCGATACGCTGGCTGATGTTCCCCGACACCACACGGTTGTAGTAACCTTTCTCCTGCATGTCCTGGTAATAGGCGAAGGCGCTCTTATCGACCAGGAACAGCGCGCGGTTGATGTTGCTCTCGATGGCCGCACGGTCGGGCGAGAGGGTGAAGAACAACTCGTGAAAACGCCGGATATGTTCGCGCGCCTCCACGGGGCGGTTCTGGCTCAAATCCTGCGAGAGCGCCAGCATCAGCGACTTGCCCCCGTCCAGGACGTAGATCTTCTCGCGCTGCTTTTCGGCGAAACGGAAGCTCGCGACCACGCTGAACACGGATACCAGCGCGCACAGGCAGAGGAACACGATACCGAAAAGCCGAATCTGCCTGAAACTTGTTTCGATGTTTTTTAATGACTTGAATTCCATTGTCCAAATTGTTATGAATGATTATTGTTACCTTGTGTTGCCAGGTTGCGCCCGTTGGGGGCACTGCCCGAAGCCGGGCCGCCAACGCCGCCGTTACCGGAGGAGGAACCGCCACCGCCGCGACGCCCGAACGTGCGGCCGATCATGTTGCCGGCGATACCGCCAGCGACACCCGTGGCGAATGCCCCGGCCTTGTTGATACCGCCCATAGCCCCGCCGGCTCCGCCCGACTGGATCACCCACTCGGCAACGGTGGGGATCGTGAAATAGCCTATGATACCTATAATCAAAAAGATAATATAGACACCGCTGCCGCTGTCGGGAATGTAGTTGGGGTCTTGCAGGGCCAGGACGTCCGCCTGGAGCATCAACGTCTGGATCTTGGCCAGCACCGCGGAGAACAGGTCGGCGATGGGAAGCCAAAGGTACACGCTGATATAGCGGGAAATCCAGCTCGCGAGCGTCGAGTGAAAGCCGTCGTAAATGGAGAGGGCGAACGACAAGGGCCCCAGAATCGACAGCACGACTAAAAAGAATGTCCGCAGCGTGTCGATAGTAAGCCCCGCGGCGTTGAACAACAACTCGAAAAAGTCCCGGACAAGCTGCCGGAAACCGGCCTTGATGTCGTACCACGTGCGTTCGGCCCACATGCTGATAATCTCGCCCAAGTCCGTGATACCCATATCAGCGTGCCCTATCTCCAACATCCCAAACCCCCAAAGCCGTTGTTCATACCCCTCGTCGTCCACTAACCAAGCCTTGCCCTCGCGCCTGCGGGCCTCGGCTTCCAAATCGTCCTTCTGTTGCTGGTATGCCTGCAAATCCAATGTCTGCCCCTCCAGTATGGCGTGCGTGCCCTGCACCACGGGCGACATCACGGCGTTGATCGTCCCCAGAACCACGGTGGGAAAGAACATCACGCACAAGCCGATGGCGAAAGGCCGCAGGAGCGGGAACACGTCGATAGGCTCCGCGCTGGCCAGTGCCTTCCATACCCGGTAAGCCACGTAAAAGAGCGCACCCAGGCCGGCGATACCTTTCGCCACCCCGATCATGTCGCCGCATAGCGGCATCATCTCCTGATACAGGTTCCGGAGAACCTGGTGTAAATTGTCGAAATCCATGACTGCCTCCGTTTTCAGGTTACCAATATCTGTCGTTCGGGTTCCCGTAAAGTGCCAGCACCCGGTGCGCGTCGCCCTTTTCGCGGCTGCGGATGAAGGACACGGAGATGGTCTTGCGCGTGTAATAGCGCGTGAGGTTGCGGTACTCCAGCATCTTCGTGTAAACCTGATCCACCACGTCCATCCGCTCCTTGTCCGAGAGCGAGAGGCCGTTGCCGCCGGTTATGACCGTCTTGAGTTCCGTCACCAGCGCGCCGCCCTCCTCCAGCAGCCGGGCGTAACCCGCCGAGATCGCCGCCAGCTCGTCCACCGTGAAGTTCGGGTCTGAAACCATACGGTTGAATCCCGAGGTGTAGATTTCCGTGATCTCGCTGACCATTTCGAGCGTCAGCTTCACCTTCCGGGCATCCTTGATGATGTTATGCACCGATTTGAGGGCGTCGTAGTAAGCCTTGCTCTGGTTATAAATCTTGATACTCTCTTGCAGCGACTTGACCATGTTGGTCGCCGTGGTCGAGCTTTGAACCGCGCTCTTGATGTTCTGAACGAGGTTCGACGGGTCGATGACCGTCCACTGCGCTTTTGCCTGGTACGTGAAGCAAAGAAGCCCCACGAACAGCGTTAAAATCAATCGTTTCATCCTTTTCATTATTTAATTCGTGAATACTTGGGCGGTCATTCCGACGCCCGGTAATAATCCCCGTAGGCGGAGAGCTGGAGCACCTCGCGCCCCGCATCGTAGGCCAGGGCGACATACCCGTAGAGGTCGAAGTAACGGATACCTCCCCAATACTTCCTCACGGGACGGGAGAAGCGTGTCCCGTCCTTGTAGGACACCTCCACGTAAAAACCGCCGCCCCGGCGTCCCGGGTTGCGGTAGATGCGAACCCGGGGAGAACCCGAGCGGCTTTCCCACTCGCCCGCCACCTCGTACAGCGCGAAGTCCAAACGCGCTGCCGTGGGGTCTGATCCGATACACTTGCGATACATGGCCTGCCCTCCCTTTAACGTTTGCCCTCGGCGAGCTGCCTGATCGCCAGTTCCATATCACCGCCCAGCTCCCCGGCAAGCCGCTGTACCTCCACTTTCTCCGTTTCCTCGGTCGTGTAGGCCAGGTACTCCGGGACGCTGACCTCCGTGGCATAGACCGCCGACTGAACGCCGCCCAGACCGATCCAGACCTCCTTGTATTTACGGGAAGGGTCGTTGGACTGGTTGATCGAGAGAATCTGCGCCTTCTCCTTGTCGGTCAGCCCCAACAAGGACTGAATCGCGTCGAAACGGTTCATGAACTTGCGCTGGTCGAGCAGGATCTTGCAGTCCGAGTTGTTGATGATCGCCTCCTTGACCACCGGGCTGGAAATGATGTCCTCGACCTCCTGCGTCACAACGATGGCCTCACCGTAGTATTTGCGGACTGTTTTATACATATAACGCAGATATTCAGCCATATTGGCCGTAGAGAGCGCCTTCCAGGCCTCCTCGACGATGAGCTGTTTGCGTACCCCCTTGAGCCGTCTCATCTTGTTTATGAAAGCCTCCATGATGATAATGGTGACCACGGGAAAAAGCTCCTTGTTTTCCTTGATGGAATCCACCTCGAAGACCACGAAGCGCTTCGAGAGCAGGTCGATGTTGGCCCGGGAGTTCAGAAGGAAGTCGTAGCGTCCGCCCTTATAATACTGCCGCAGGGTGATGAGCATGTTGTCGATGTTGAAATCCTCGCGGCTGACCCGGATCTCCCGCTCCTCCAGCTCGCGGCGGTAGTCGTCCCGCAGGTACTCGTAGAAACTGTCAAAACACGGCACGATATTCCGGTCGGCGCGGATACGCTCGATATAGGCGTTCACGGCACTGCCCAGCTCGCCGCTCTCGGTCTTCGTGATCTTGTCGTCCTCGGTTTTCCAGAGTGTCAGCAGCAGCGTCTTGATGCTGTCCTTCTTCTCCACGTCGAAATAGTAGTCGTCGGTGTAGAACGGGTTGAAACTGATGGGATGTTCCTCGGTATAGGTAAAATACACGCCGTCCTCACCTTTGGTCTTACGCCGGATCAGCTCGCAAAGACCCTGGTAGCTGTTACCGGTATCCACCAGCACGACATGCGTGCCCTGCTCCCAGTATTGGCGAACTAAATGATTCATAAAGAACGACTTGCCTGACCCCGAGCCGCCTAACACGAATTTATTCCTATTCGTAATGATCCCTTTTTTCATCGGTTCGTCCGAGATGTCCAGGTGTAGGGGCCTGCCGCTTATGCGGTCGCACAGCTTGATGCCGAAAGGGCTGGACGAGGATTTATAGTTGGTTTCCTCCGTGAAGAAACAGACCGCGGGCTCGATGAACGTGTAGAACGATTCCTCGGCGGGGAAATCCCCCGCGTTGCCCGGCATACCCGCCCAGTAGAGCGTGGCGGCGTCCACGGTGTTGTGGCGCGGGCGGCACTCCATCAGAGCGAGCTGGCTGCCCACATCATTGCGGATATGCCGGAGCTCCTGCACGTCGTCCGACCAGGCCAGCACGTTGAAATGGGCCCGGACGGATTGAAGACCGAACGAGTGCGCCTCGTTGAGATACTGGTCGATCCACTCCTTGTTTATCTGGTTCCCGCGGGAGTAGCGGGAAAGGGACTGCATGTTGCGCGCACGTTTCTCGAACATACGCAGGTTTTCGTCGCTGTCTTCCAGGAACACGTACTGGTTGTAAAGGTGGTCGCAGGAAAGCAGAAGCCCCACGGGGGCCGCGAACGAGAGCAGGCAGTCCGAACGGTCGGTGGAAAGACGCTCGTAACGGGTGTCCGTACCCACGTGCCCCGGCAGGTCTTCCGTGTCCGAGAGCGTGTGCAGGCACACCCGTTTGTTACCCACGCGCAGAACCTCGGCCCCCAGCTCGATGTCCTGAAGAGAAGTCGTCTCCGAGAGCGAGAGGGAAAAGTACCGTTCCAGCAGGCCCGGACAATCCGCCGTACCCGTGATCTCGTCCCCCGTGAGGCGGACAAGGGTCAGGAAACCCGAATCGTTCAGAATACGCTCGAACTGTTCCGCCGCCTCCAGGAATTTTGTCGCCACCTCCCGGTTTACCTCTTTGGGAATGATGTTGCCCCGGCAGAGGGTCGAGAAGTCTGAACGCATGTGCATACGCTCCCTCGTCGTTTTCGTCAGGTAGAGGAAGCAGGCGTGGGTCAGGAACGGACGCTCGTTGAAATGCCGCTCGTAACTGCGGGAGAGGAAACTCATGTCCCCCTCGCCCGTGGCCGGGCGGTAACGCTCGCGGATGAACCAGTCCTGCTTGTGTACCACGCTGTATTCGGGCAAGACCTTCAGGGCCTTGCACCAGGCGGCGTGGATCGCCTCGTACTCGGCGGACGTGACGGTGAACAGCTCCGGGAGTTCGACCCGATAGACGACCGTTATGTCCGCGTCCTTGCTGATGATACAACCGCCTTCCACGGCCAGGAGCGGGAACTTGCTTTCCAGCGTGGTAGCTTTCAAGATGTTTCTCATACGCGGCCCCCCTTTCTTTTCAGCAACCGGCGCAGGGACTTGCGGTTGAGCAGGTAGCGGGGATGCCGGCGCGCGGCGAGCAGCTTCATCAGCCCGTGTTCCCCGTAACGGGCGTTCAGGCGGAAGGTAAGCCAGACCAGCACCGAAGCCGCCGCAACGCCGAAAGCGATACATACCCACTGATCGACCCCTGCCATGTAGAGGATGACGAACACCACGAAGACGGCCAGCAGGCCGCCCGCGAAGATGAAGAGGTACTGCGCCTTCAGGCCCCGGAACTCCACGCTCTTGCCGATTCCCTTGTTGATTCCATATTCCATAATTATTTGCATGACAGGTTGGACTACAAGAAGAAAGAGCGTAGGATCGTCGCGGCGACAATCAGGAAAATACACGCGCCGAACCAGCTCGCGGCGGTCTTCGACGTGTCGGGGTCGCCGCTCGAGTCGAGTAGGTCAGCCCCCTTACGGGAGCTTTCCCCTCTAAGAACCGTACGTGCGAGTTTCCCCGCATACGGCTCAAGCAACATGACCGTTACCGACTTTGTTATCGGTAGAGCCATCTCATTTTCGACTTTCATATTCATAATCTACTTTGCATTTTACGTTTACAACTGGTATGTACAAGAGTTCTTACCTTTCGTCCACTGACTATTTGTTCAGTGATACTCCAAGGTCTTTCCCTGTCAATACGCTCTCCACATACAGGACATACTTTATTCTGTCGTTTCCAAATGTTTATTAGAGATTGCCTGCCTTTCAGCGTTTGCTTCATTCGGTAGGTTTCTCTCCATTCGTAGTACGATTTATCTGATGGGTCATACGGATTGGCATAATGCCGAACCTTGACGAATTTCTCATGGTGGATGGTTGGTAGATAGGTCAGTTCGAGATAATCAATCTTATCTTTCTTGCCCATATCTGCCGCAAATCTCCACGAGTGCCCATTTAGTGTTCTGAAATACTTATCCTTTACCCATCCTTTACATTTCTGCGGATGTCTGCGTCTTGCCCATTGCCATATTTTCTTGAAGATTTCCCAATCCATTCGGTGGAATACATTCGCAGAAGTACCATATTTATAATAATTACCCCAACCTTTTATGATTGGATTCAGCATCATAATAAGTGACTTCTGTTTTACACACTTGTTGGCTTCTATCGTCTTGCGGATTTTTTCGCAAAACCTCTTTTGCGCATCTTTGGATGGAGTTGTCAGCAGCGTATTATTGCGGAACTTTCGGATATTGAAACCGAGAAAGTCAAATCCCTCATTTATATGTGTGATTTTTGTCTTTTCTTCTGATAGTGTCAGACCTCTTTCCGCAAGGAACTTACGTACTAATGGAAGTATAACCTGTTCTATCGTTTCCTTATCCTTTGCCGTTACAATGAAATCATCTGCATATCGTACAAGATGTATCTTAGGAACTATCTTTTTGTAGTTCACCTGATATTTCTTGACACTCTTTTCCAACAAATCTTGCAGTCCGTCAAGTGCCATGTTTGCAAGAGTTGGGGATATTATGCCACCTTGTGGGGTTCCCTCTTCCGTAGGAAAGAGTTCTCCATTGAACACATATCCGCATTCGAGCCATTTGCGTAGTATCTCCTTATCCATAGGGATATTGTTGATTAACCACGCATGGCTGATATGGTCGAAGCATCCTTTGATGTCCCCCTCAAGAATCCATTCGGGAGCGACCGAACGAGAAAGAACGATGTAGCATTGCTCGATGGCATCATGTGTACAGCGATGTCTGCGGAATCCGTAGGAATGGCTGTCGCCAGTGGTTTCCGCTATCGGGTCAAGTGCCATTAGGTACAATGCCTGCATCGCACGGTCTTTCATCGTTGGTATTCCGAGTGGGCGTAATTTCCCGTTCTTCTTTTTGATATTTACACGTTTTAAAGGTTGTGGCTTGTAGCCATGTCTTTTCAGAGTGAATATGGCTTTGGCTTTCGCCAATGGAGAAGACCATGTAATCTTGTCAACGCCGGAAGTAGATTTTCCTTTGTTAGTCGTAACTCGTTTTACCGCCAATGCTTTGGCGTAGAACGAGTGGGTAAGCATCCATTGCAGGGCTTTCACCTTGTTATTTCTGCCTTCCCTTTGAGCCTTTACAATACGTGCTTGCAGCTTTTGGACAAAACGCTCACATTTGTCCCAGTCGATTTTCGACCAGAGTTCGTGAATGTCTATGTCTTCGGGCGCACACGCCAATTTCTTTGCGTTCATTTGCTTTCCTTTCTTTAAAAGTTCTGTAAACTATCTTGTAAAGTGTCACCATAGGCGGAAGTCTGCCCACTTTCGTGTCGGATGATGTTACCTTTACCAACCCGTGATATTGGCTCAATCCGTATCCTCCCCATTACAGGGAGGCATTCGCTTTTTCCGCTATCCTATACCCACACCCCATGTAGGCTTGCCTTGCGGCTTGCTTACCAGCTCTGATGAACTGGAGAGATACGGGCTTACCGTGTTTTACATAAGTGATAAATAAGCGGGTTAGGTCCTGTCTATTCCACCGGCAGTGCTAATGTCCGTGTGCCCCCAAAGTTCAAGAGGACAGCCGACTGCTTACCTTTTGGTCCGAGCCTGTCAACAGCCTTTGGCTCGTTATACCTTACGATGTTTATCGGACAGTTCACTTTCGTTGACCATACCGCTAAGCCAAGCTCCTCGTGCTGAATGGTGTTATCAGCCGTTGATTTCCCCTCACGGTTCAATCTTCTCCTTTTGGAAAGGCTACCTTGTCGGGACAGCTCCGTACAAAAGGATTACTCCCAATGCACGTGTCCGTAGGCTACTCCAGACGGAACTGGAGGTGTAATCTTGATGTTACACAATCACTTACGCAACTTCACGTCGCACAAACTTGTTATAGACCTTGATCCCCCCGATAAGGCCGACCACAGCCCCAATCGCGTAGATGAGCTTCGTTCCGGGATCGAAGTAGCTGGTTACCATGTTGGTAGCCTCCGTAATGCCGGCGATGCCGTTGCCCTGCGCGAAGGCGGAGGAGATGGCGGCAAAGAGAAATGCCGCCGGAAGAAGAATCTTGTTCTTTCTCATAACTCGATAATGTTTGAATTGTGGCGCGGGGATGGATAGGCCCCGCACCGGGTTAAACTTCTTGATTCGGATTTTTTCAGTGGTTCGAGGATAGCCTCACGCGCTACCCGTAGTCTTTTTCTTTCATCGTGATGTCATTATGGGGTTAAACAAACTCACGGACGTCGAAACCCGTGAGAACCGAACCCTGCGGAGATGGGCTTTCCGCAGACCTCTCGGACATACGCCGGTGAAAGGCCGAGAGGTAGGTGTCGATCAGGGATTTTACCCTGTCGTTCCCGTCGGGGCGGCCCGAAACGATGACCTCGAACATGTCGGTCTGTTTCAGGCCCAGGAGGACACGTCCCGTTTCCTCCCTTTGCTCGTCTGTTGAAGGTGGATCGTGTACCACGTGGCGGTAGGCTTCGCCCATCTGTTCAAAACTAACCCCCTGGGCAAGCGAGCGGCCCAAAAGGGGCAGCTCTTCGGTGTCGTCTTCATCCTCGTCATAATCCGGCTCCTCCGCGTCCGCATCCGGGAAAGATTCATCGTACAGCGGAAAGTCGATTTCCAGAGGTTCGTTAGGCTCCCCCTCGGGAGCGACACCGAACACTTCATCCAGGTCTTCCGGCGGAATCTGCCGGGGGTGTTCGGGTACATTCGTGGGCACAAATATATCGGCTTTTTCCGTAACTTTTTCAGTTTCAGATTCTACGGCAGCTTGTGGCCGGGAGTGGCGCGGGTCGAGGACAAAGCGGCTCCCCCACCTGGACGCCGATGATCTCCTGCCGGCAGGGCGTGTCTTCGGCAACGATCCCGTCTGCCGGTTCGTTACGTTCCATCCGCCGCAGGCGGAAAAACGCCCACAAGGCATACCCCACGGCAAAGAGGGGCAGCAGCCACAACGCCCCGTTCATCGCTCCTCCGCTTTGGGTTGCAGGGAGGCCACGGCCTCACGCTCCTCGAAAAGCCGCTCGATGGTTTCCCGGTTATCGTCCAGGTGCGCCTTGAGAACCTTGTCCACGTAGGCCGTGATCGTCACGTCGCCACGACCGATGACACGGGTGATCTCGCGGATACGCTCGTGGTACGACGGACGTATCTTCACGTGCTTGTTACCGGCGAAAGGCAGCCGCAGCAGGCAGATGTAACGGGCCAGGTACTCGGCCTCGGGGGTGGGGACAGTCCCCACGGCGACCTCCCCCGAAGGGCCGTCGGGGACGATAAGGGTTTTCATCCTGCGCCGGTAGCGGCACACGCGGAAGATGAAGGGTACGGCGACGCAAAGGACGGCCGCCAGGATAACAGATAAAATAATTGCTTTGTCTGACATGATGGATTGTTTTTAATGGATTGTAAAAATATTGGGTTCATAACTAAAAAATATCGGAGTTCCGTTTCTTGTAGAGTTCCGAAATTTCCTCCTGATAGGTCGCGAAATGCTGCTCCAGCACATTGTCCAGGTAGCTATACAGCGAGAGTTCGTTCTTACCGATAACCTGCACTATCCGGGTTATACGCTCGTGAAACTCCTTGCGGATATACACCGTTTTGCCGCTTCGGGTATTGGAGGGGGCGTTCCGGATAAAAAGACGCTCGTAATCCTGGCCTTTCCCTCTTCGGCGGCGTCCCTCCTCTTTCGTAGCCGACGAGGAGGCGGCCTCGCCGGACGGTTCCGATAGAGCCGATGCCTCCTCCTCTTTTTCCGGCGTGTAAGGATGTAGTGGCCGGTTTCGGCTTTTGGCCTGGCTGATGATGAAGGAAGCGTCCAAACCGTCGTCATGTTCTTTTCCGCTCATAAGATTCTACTTTAACAGTTCGATCAATTCATCCACGAGTTTATCCAGGTTGCTGCCCCGGATCAAAGAACGGTCTGCCGGGAAGAGCGTGGAGCGGAAGACAGAGCGACGGCTGGCGTTCTGCTCACGACGAAAACGCTTGGTGTCAGGCAGGAAGGTCTTCAGAACAGGAAGCTCCAACTCTTTCATTACCGCCTCGTAAACCTGATATAATTCTGTCTTTTCACGTCCGTCCACCATGTTCCATAGCATATACAGCCCTTTCATCCGGGACTTCTCGCGGCCCATTATATGCTCCTTTACCACAACTGCGTAATTCAGGGTGCTTTCCATGACAACCCGGTCGGCACTGATCGGGGCGACGAGATAATCCATTCCGGCCAGGGAATGAATCAGATCCTCGTTATTGATCGTACCGGGAAGGTCGAAGAACACATAATCGAAATCACCTTGCGGCAGGAGGTAGTCGGCATCGGCCAACGCCTCTTTCGTGTTGCTTTCCACGACAGGATAGGCTTTCTTTTGAAGCCGGGTGAATTGTTCGTAAGCTAACCTCTTGTAATGTTCGTCTTCGAGGGCAAGCTTCAGGTCACGTTCCCGCATCTCCACGATGGAGTGTTGGGGATAATCGCAGTCGATGACCGCGACATTGAAACCCTTTACATAGTGCAGGTAAGAGGCTGCCAGCACCGTGAGGGTGGTTTTGCCCGCTCCGCCTTTTTGGGTGGAGAAGGCCACGAATTTCGTTTTCTCTTTCATTGTTCCATGCGTTTTTAGTTATACAATCGGGTAATCGTTCATCTCTTCACGTATCCGGGCAAGTGACGGCATGAGATTTTATGCAGGTATGCCGGCACGCATATATGCTGGTGCGCTGGCAGGCTGTTACGCCGGTATGCCGGTGCATGGGCGCGTGTCCGATTTTATACTCATGCGCAACCGCATTTGCTTATCCGGACAAAGACCCGCTTTTTCCTCTGCACACGGTGTTTTCTGCATCCGTCCGCACGTGTGCGGACAGGAGGATGTGTCATTGCCCGTATCCGTTCTCACGTGCAAAGTAAACCCTTAAAAACACGGGTTGTATGCTCTTTTTCCGCTATGGCCGCGTGTGGCGTCAAAGTGGACGCAAGTGGCATAATCGCTTGTGGTACAAGCGATTGAATAGGTCGGTATCTTTGCCTCGTGAACGATCCCGACGCTAATGAAGCCGTCCTTGCCCCGTTTTACGGCGGCTCTTTCAATGTTCTGTCCGCGAGCGGGCAGAAGGTATTTGCAAAGGGCAAATAGCAAGCTGTGTTTTCTGCTGCACGATTCTCGTTTTGCAGCAGAAAACAGCTTGCCCGCAAGGGGGAGAAAGCACCTCCGGAGTCGGTGCTTTTCAGAAGGGCGGCAAGCCGCGAAGGGATCGGAATTTTCAGGAACCGGTGGGGCCCTGGCCTCTCCTTAAAATTTCGATGCGATGGAAAAGAACAGAAAGCCCCGAGGGGGCAAAGGGGGACGACCCGCGAAAAACGACCCGGCCGTTTACCGCTTTTCGGTAAACTTTTCAGCCGTGGAACATGCCCGTTTCCTCGACCTTTACGAGCAGTCCGGGCTATTGTCCAAAGCCGCTTTTATCAAAGCGAGAGTGTTCAACGAGGCGTTCCGGGTGGTAAAGACCGACCGGGGAACGCTCGAATACGTGGCGAAGCTGACCGCTTTCCACGCCCAATTCCGTGCCGTGGGAACGAATTACAACCAGGTGGTGAAGGAGCTGCACGCGCATTTTTCCGAGAAGAAAACACTCGCGCTGCTCTATAAACTGGAGAGAGCGACACGTGAACTGGCGGCCGTCGGGCAGCAGGTCGTGTCGCTCTCCGAAGAGTTCAAA
>OATJ01000504.1_pt1 | contig 22682 bp, 13 predicted proteins | sample 1516661 | NCBI WGS metagenome assembly OATJ01 (sample SAMEA2579951, study PRJEB22360) | human gut metagenome
GCAGCGCCCGGTTCACGCGCTTTCTCGCTTATAGATGGCGGATTCGCGGGGTCGACGGATGGTATCTCGCTTATAGATGGCGGCCCCTTGCGGAAACAAGACATCTAGGGGGCATGCATGCTACCCCCTAACGACCTATTGCCCAAACCGACCCGCCACCTATAAGCGAGATACCACCGGACGCCCGGCCAAATCCGCCATCTATAAGCCAGATATCCAGCCAAAACCACGACCGCACGCCTACACCCACGCCTACACCGGCACACCCGCACGCCCACACCCACGCAAGACCCATTGCACACACCCCCGTACGCACACGACCGCGCGCGGACCGGCAAAATCGCAAGTCATGAGCGAAAAGGGGCATCAAAAGCGTCCGAAACAGGCCGAATAATACCCCCATCCGCTCACAACCCATGCTTCAGCACGATTCAGGCCATATGCGCACCGCAACAACACCCCTGCGCAACATCAGACATGCACACGCACGCAAACACAAGTACACACACTGAAACGCAACACGTACCACAAGCACACAAACACCACGCACCACATACCGAGCACGACCAGACGCACACCCCCGCACACCGGAGAAGCGATGTCACCGGCCTGCGGCGGCGCTAGGCTAGACACTACCCCCGAACACCAGACGAATGGCGCGCGCCGGCCCCGGCGCACAACCCGTGCCGCACAATCCAGGAGCGTCGCCATAGCCGCGCGAGCCCCACAAAAGCGCAGCCAGCCACAAACACGAGCAGTCCGATCACCGCAGCCGCCACGGCTGTCATTTCGCCCGGCTCGTCGTATTGCGTCTTGTCTGGCACTTTGGGGTTCGGAATCCGGTGCCCTCGCACGAGCAGCCTGTGTGAGTTGACACCGTACGGCGTGCACGTGATCAGCGTCGCGTAATCGGCCCCGGACTCAATATTCAGTTTGCTGATTTCGCTCGGCAGCACCACTGAGATCTGGTCCACTTTGTACGTGTACGTTTGGTCGAGCACGTGGAATGCGAACGTGTCGCCTTTTTTCAGTTCGTCGAGGCCGGTGAGCAGTCGCGCGGATGGCAGTCCGGTGTGTCCGGAGACCACCGCATGCGTGGTCGCTCCGCCTACTGGCAGCGAGGTTCCGGCCAGATGCCCGGCGGCTATCTGCAGTACGCCGTCGCTGGTGCCGTGGTATACGGGCAGTTTCACTTTGATGCGCGGTATGGTCACGTACCCCATGATGCCGGTGCCGGTCACGTCGAGCGTTTCATCATATTCGCGCTTCTGTGCGTCGGTCATGTGCCACCGGTCGCCGTTCGCGGCGAGCCGTTCGTTGTATTCGTGCGCCGCTTTCAGCATGGCTTTGCGTTCGGCGCCGGACATGTCTTTGGTTTGTTCCACGTAGCCTGCTACGGCGTATGACTGGTGCATGCGGTTCCACCAGTCGCTGAATGTCGGATACGCGATGAGGCCCAGCGCGCCGATCATGGCGATTGCGGAAATGGCAATCATCACATTGAGCAGCGCATTCGATTTCTTATGCTTGGCAGCCGGTTTAACCTGCGCACCCGGTTTAACCTGCGCATCCAATTCGACTTGCGCAGCTGGCTTGGCGTCCGATTCATCCGTCACGTTATTTATGCTACGCCCGCTTCCGCAAAGCCGTCTTGGCAACGATCAGCAGCACCAAACCAGCGCCCAAGATGGCCACGGCAATCCAAGCGGCCTGCTGCACGTCGGCGCCGGTGTGCGGCTGGTCCGGCGTGGTGGGTGGCGTGTGCGTGTTGGTGATTTCAGTGGAGTCGCCTTCCACATCGGAGATGGTGGTGTAGCCGTCGGGCACCGCCGCTTCGACCACGGTCCATTCGTGGTCCGCGTCGAGATCCGTCCACGAATGCGTCCACTTGTTGGACTCGTTCAGCTTCACGTTTTCCACGGGCTCGCCGTCGCGCAGGAGTTTCACGGTGATGGATTCGGGGCGCTTGCCGTCGGAATTGTTCCGGTCATTCCAGATTTTGCGCACGGTGCGTTCCACGGTTTTCGGCGGTTGCGCCACACATTCGGTTTTCGGTTCGATACTCAGCACACGCGACCCGCCGGAGACGCCGTCTTCGGGCACTGCGACGAGCATGCTGCCGGAAGAGCACGTCCATGTCTGGTTCTTTCCGGAAGCGTTGGTGACCTTCACGTCAACGCTGTCGGACACGGCCAGGTACAAGTCGTCGGACAGTCCGGTGAAGGTCAGGTGTCCGGAAGCGTTGGTGACACCGGTTGCCGTGGCGTCGGGTTTGTTCACTGCGATGAGTCCGGCGAGCGTGTTGGCCATGTCTCGCCACACCTGCGCGTCCTTGCCGGTCATCTTCGACCAGTCGACGGGGTAGGCGGTGGAGTCGGTGAACGGTGCGACGGGCTCGAAGGTGGCGCCGCCGCTGGCTGGAATCTGCCCGACTTTGTAGAGGTTGAAGCTGGCGTCCGAAATGGCGAAGTTGATAGAATCGTCGGACGTTTCGGAATCCGAGCTTTTATGTTGGTAAGAAATGGCGATGCTGCCGCTGGCAGAGTCTGTTGTTGGCGCCGCGACGGCATCGCGAGTAGTGAATGCACAGGCTGCCGCGGCGAATGTGGCGGCGATTGCGCAGCATGCGGCGATGACGCGGCTTGCGATCGTGCGTTCCTTCATTGCCGACCCCTCTTCTGTGGATTGGAAAGTAAGCATGTTTGATTCGCCCCCAACGGCAAACCGGAAAATATATGGAGCCAGGCTGGATACTCAAGAAAATTAGGCAGTGTACAAGGGATTGAGGTGGTCCAGCCCAGCATATGTGGGTTCAGTTATTATTTAATTTTTAGTTTTTAAATTATGTATTGCGATTCCCGTAAGCCGCTGCTGACTTGCGTCAACGCGGCTCACGGGTTTCGCATGGTTACTTCAGATTCTTATGGAATCCGGAGGATCAGGCATTGCGACGACGCAGAGCCATCACCAGGGTCGCGCCAGCCAGCGCGAACACGGCGACACCAGCCACGTACAGCAGCACGGTGCCCATGCCACCGGTGGACGGCAGGTTGGAGCCCTTCTGGTTCACAACATCGGCGGTAACCGTACCGGTAGTGGTGTTGCCGGCAGTGGTGTTGATCTTGAGCACCGTAAGCTGCGGGTTGTCAGACTCGACGTCATGGTCAGCGGTGATTTCGAAGAGCGTGTCGGCGGCGGTGTTGAAGCCTGCCGGAGTCTTGGTTTCCACGAGCTTGTACTTGCCGTCATCAACGCGCTTGAAGGAAGCGGTGTACTTGCCGCCCTCGGTCTTGGTGATGGTCACCTCGCCACGGTCAATGGTGTAATCGTTCGTGGTGCTATCGAACTTGTAGAGCTTGAACTTCGGCAGATCGTTCTCAGCCGGGGTGCCATCGTTGAAGGTCTTGTTGATGTCCAGCTGGTAGGTGAACACAATGACCTTGTCGGTCGGGGTCTTGCCGGTTTCGCCTTCGACGCCAACATTCGGGTTGTTGGAGAACTCAAGGGAAGCCTCATTCGGGTTGCCCGTAGAGCCGATCACAGCGCTCTTGTTCAGCGTGGACGTGTATTCGACGGTGAACTTGCCACCGGCGGCAACGGTGATTGCGTTGTCTTCAGCATCCTTGACGGCCTTCGCGTCAGCGATGGTGATGTCGAAGGTGTCATTATCTTCGGGATTCTCAGTGACAGTGTAGGAGCCAGCGCCAAGAGTCTTGTCGCCGTACTTGACGACCACGGACTTCTTATTGAAGGTCAGGCCAGCGGACTGCTGATCGTGGAAGACCAGCTTGTAGGTCTTGTAGGCTGCGAAGTCTGCTTCGTTCGTCGGCAGGGTAGCGGTCAGCTGGAACGGCACTTCGTCGTTCACATCGTAATCGGCGGAATCCTGCCAGTTGGTCTTATCACCAGTGGAGTCGTTGACGTCCTTGACCTTCTTTTCGAAGGTCGGCTTGTCGGCCTTACGGTTCACGGTCACCGGGCCGTTGACCTGGACGATGAACAGCGTTGCCGCGTCGTTGCCGGTCACAGCATCCTTATCCTTAAGCAGGTAGTAGCCAGCAGGAGCGGACAAAGCCGTATTGGCGGAAACCTCGCCATAGGCAGTACCAGCCAAATCAACGTACGGGGTGATGGCTGCCAGCTTTGCCGTGTTGTCAGCATAAGTACCCTGAGCAATCTCAGCAGCAGCATCGGCAGCGGACTTGTTCGCCGTATTGTTCTTGTTGAAGTTCTGGCCGGCCTTGATATTGCTCAGCGTGCCTTCGCTCAGATCGCCGGTGAAGACCTGGTACACGGAGTAGGTGTGCGTGTCGGTCGTCGGCACGGTGATGTCGTAGTTGTTTTCAGCCGCCATGGCGGTGGAGGCACCGGCGAAACCGGCGACGGCCATTGCCGCGGTGGCTGCCACAGCGACGAGGCCTTTGAGAACCTTATTCATTGTTCTCCCTTTCTTTCTTGTTTGAAATCTTGAATCTTCAGTTATGTGTGTTCAGTTATTGCCTAGTGGGCATTGGATCGCTACGCTACGGTCCAGCCCCCTTTCCCCTAGACGAGTTCATCATTGCCGCCTCCTGACCTTGAGGGCCATTCCAGCCGCAACAACACCTATCAACGCAGCCACCAAAGCCGCCGCGTAAATCCAATAATCGCCAGCGCCACCAGTCCCCGGCAGAATCACACCCGGCTTGTTCTTGATGTTGCCACCATTGACAGTGAACGTGGTCTGCTCGTTGTAAGCGCTTGTACCTTCAGTATTGAAGTCGGTGTTCGCGTACCAATTGCCAGCGATGTTGTCGCCTTCCAGCGGGCCGATGCGGAACTTGTGCGGAGTGGTGTCGAGATCGTATCCGTCAGGAGCCTTGGATTCGATGAGCTGGTACTCACCCCAATCCAAGCCGCTGATCTTGAATTTGCCGGAGGCACCATCCAAATCGACGTATTGACCCTTTTGCACGGTTTGTGTAGAGCAATCACTAATACCGTTCTGACCGTTCACACAGTCGGTGATCGTGCCAAGTGTGGTGTCCGAAGTGACATCGGTGTACTTGGCTACGCCATTTTCCCAAGAGAAGGTCTTGGCCTGCTTGAGGGTCCATTCGGAACCGGAAAGCGGATCCGTGTTGTTGGAATCCGAAGATACTTTGGTCCACGTCACAGCACCGGTCTTACGGGTGTTTGCGATCTTGTTGTCAGCGTTATCTGCACCAAACGCCGGACTCCAAGTAGCGGATCCGTTGGCGATGGTGATCGTGTACACCGTACTGGACACTTCGTAGCCGTTCGGAGCGGTCTTCTCCTTCAGTTGGTACGTGCCATTCGCAAGGTCGGAAACCTTGAACTTGCCAGCCGCGGTGTCTTCATCCGCCTTGGTGTTGTCGTTAGACTCGTTAGTCTCGTCCGCCACGCCCAGCACGCTGCCCTGGGTGCGCAGCACAGCCGCGACCGCACGATGCTCGCCACTGCGGGCAGCAACACGACGGCTACGGTACGCAGCGGTAGAGGTGACGGCACAGCCTGAAGGAGCCGTGGTCGAATACGACGGGCCAGCGGAAATCACCACAACATCAGGAAGCTCACTACCGTCGGTGAACTTGAAGTTACTATCAGCTTGGGGCACATTCGCCTTGCCTGGACCGTACCAACCGTTTCCATTGATGTACTTGAATCCGAACTGGCTGGTCGAGTCAATCGCATTGCTACCCGTCAACGGAATCTTCGCATATGCATAGCTGTTGCAGGAGCCATCCATTTGCGTCATGTTGATGTCCGCCCAAACAGTGTCGTTCGTGGTCTGGTAATGCACCTTGACATTATCCGCGGGCCAGTTAGTTTGCGCCTGGAAGTAGAGCGTGAGGTACTGCTTGGCAATCACGTTCACCTTCAAAGTGAACGTCTGGCTGGAGTAAGCTTCCTTGGCCGTGATGGTAACGGGTTCTGAGGTCACGCTGTTCGCGGTCAAAGTGACGTTCGTGCCAATGCGGGCGCTCAGCGAGACGTTATTCGCGCTGGAGGTAGACCATGTAACAGTGTTGCCTGCAGGAGCCACAGAAGCAGTCAGATTGAGGGTGAGGGTCTTGCCCTTCTCAAGATTGATTGTGCCTCCATTGCTGTAGCCGTTGATCGACACGGAAGACACTATGGTCACGCCGGTGACATCGACGGTGAACGATGACTTGACCTTGTCATCAGCCGATGTAACGGTAATCGTGGTATGGCCACTACCGGTCGGGGTGACGGTACCATTCTGGTCAACCGATGCAACTGTGTTATCGCCGGACGACCAGCTCAGTTTGGCGCCGCTAATCGCATTACCATTCTGGTCGTAGGCAGTCGCAATAAACGTCTGCGAGGTGGTATCAGTGAACGACACGGATGTGACAGGTTTCCCGCTTGCATCCGTAATCGTAATGCTCTTGACTTCCGTACCGGACTGATCGTCGGTGACGGTCCATGTCTTCTCAGCAGTATCGCCATTCATCTTGGAAAGCTCCCACGTTGAACCGGCCAGCAACGTGTCTCCGTCAGTGCCGTCAACCTTCTGCCATGTAAGAACCCGTCTTCTTATTGACGATCTTGCCGCCAGTCAGCAGCTTATCCGTATCTCCGGTGATTTCAATGCCGTTACTGTTAAAGACACGAACAATGTTTTTTGCGGCGTCAGTAGTGCCACCAGTGTTGATCTGGTAAATGTTGGTGTTCTGCGCATAACCTTCAGCCGTACCCGATTCCTTCAGGAAATAGGTGCCGTTCTTGGCGAGGTTGCCCAGCTGGAACGAACCTTCCGCATCAGCATCATCGTTCCAACCGCCATCTGCGATGGTGGCGAGAGCGTTCGTACCGTTTACCGCATCGTCCTTCTTGCCATACACGGTCCAGCTGGTTCCGCCGAGAGCATTGTGCCCAGCGGTGTCATCCACCTTGTTCCACGCGATCGCGGCGCAGGAAGTGGAGTACGAGCCGTTCCATGGCAGATTATGACGCTCCTGGTCCATATCCAGAATGGATGTGGTCTTCTCGCCGGACTCGTTGACGAACTCGTCTCCGACTTTATGCCCATCCGTGCTTTGACCCCTGACCCTCTTCACGGTCTCGTTGTTCAGCATTTCGAAATCGCCGCCGACCCACACGCGACCGTTAGTGGAAACGTGGCTCTGGAGGTTGCCGTTGGGGACGAGGATGCTGCCCATCCAAGCGGCGGAGGGGTCGTCCGTGGCCCGCATGTCATGCGCACTGCCCCATGCGCCGTGATTGGTGCTGGTGTTCGTGTTGTGGTCAGTGACCTGAATCCAGCCCGTAGCCTGACCACCGCGAATCACCACATTCGACGCATCGGCGAAATTCCACATGATTTGCTGCGCGCGCTTCGCGTAATTCGTGTTCTTCGCTGCTTGCGTAGTATCCCCAGATGCAGCCGTGACGAAATCGTTGGCGATATTATTGTTATTCCACCAGAATCGCCAACCATTGTGGAAGTCAATGGTCTGCCCGTTCGCGCCAGTCACGTTAACCACAACGGAAGCGTTATCCGGCACGTTGACGAACTTGAAATCGATGCCTGTGTAATCGGTTCCGTTTAAATTTAAGGAAGAGGCGGGTAGGTTGAACACCTGCATGCTCTTGCTGGTGTCGGTGCTGGTGAAGGTGATCAGCTTTTCCTTCTCCAGCTTGTCGTAGAACGTGAAGAAGTTGCCCTTTCCCTTGTTCTTTTGATAGTCGTATTTGTAAATCGTGTAGGAGTCACCAGCTGAGGGGGCATTCCCCTCATCGACGGTACCGGTTGCCGGCAACTTTGTTCCGGTGTTCAAATCCGTGGAGAGCTTCGAAATCTTCTCCCTATACTTGGAATAATCCGTTCCGTTCACACTGGACAGATTGTCGGACTGGTTCCATTCCACCAAGCTGGGATCGGTGCCAAGAGTAGGGGTAATATCACCTTCAGTGTCGTTGATGCCGTTCAGTCCGCGTACGGAATCAATAGAATCATTACTGTCCCAAACGCCGGTTTTGTTGCCAGCCAAAGAAGCCTTGTACCCGTGGCTGTTTATATCATTAGCATCCGTCTTGCCCAGCCAGCCCGGCGCACCCCATGCGCCAACCTTGGAGCCCATCACGGACGTGTTAGTATTGCCGCCGACCACCAAAGCTGTCTTGCCATCGGCGGGACGGAACTGTGAACCGAAACCAACCACACCCCAGCGGAAGCCACGTGAAGTGTAATGCTTTCCACCGGTTGTGCCAGTGTTCCACACCTTCCATGCGTCCTTCAGCGGATGCATCGCAAGGCTGCCGTTGACCACGGTCAGACCTTCAGCTTCGACAGCGTACGTGCCAGTTGGACCGGTTTCACTATTCAAATTGGAGTTTTCTTTGCCGCCCACGTACATATCTCCGCCAACGTACGTAGCTACACCGGTATCGGAACCTTTCACGCTCATATCATCGCCCAAGCCAATAGAAGATGGCGTACAAGTAGAACCGTCTTTCAGCCCGCTTTCGTCAGCTTTGGCATTGTAGGCGGGGAGGAGGGAAGTTACTGCGACGGTGGCCATCATGGCTACCGCTATGGCGGCGGCGGTCAGGGAGCGGGTACGCGAAAGCGCGCAACCGGATGCCGATCGCGTTCCTGCATAGTGTCGTGGTGCGTTGCCGGCACCATTACGCCATTGCCTCATCTTGTCCCCTATCCGCAAAGTGTTCACCCTTCTGAGCCCCTCAACTCGAGGGTTGATATCCTTTGCATAATGCCGTTATCACTTCTGTTTTACGTATAGCTTCTACGCTGTTCCCATCTCCGGCAACACAGCCGGAAACCTCTGTTTTCCCTTTTTCTCTGACCTACGGTTTACTATGATAACCTTTGCAGTTATGAAAACAAAATGAAACAGAAAGAACCCACACCCCCTCCCTCGATACGTTTTTTCGTCCCCTCTCACGGGGACAACGCTTTAAAGCCTGATATTCAAAGGTTTGTCAACGATTGCAAAATCAAAAACACATGCTGATCATTGAATGAAATTCATCATTCATCAGCCCCCGATTGGCGTGTCATGAAACACATCACTGCAAATTGTTTCATTTTTTCCTGAAAACGTATGCCACACACCGTGACTACAGTGGGGGTATCCCCTACCAATCCACCCCGGGCCATCACAATCAGCCCGTCGGCATTGACGGGCTGCAGAAGGACAATGAGACTCGGCTCTCAGCGGCCAGTGCCGTACACGGAATCGGTGCCGCGTAGTACGAGCTGGGCGCGCACAATCTCATGCGCGTTCTCAAGCGGCTTGCCTTCGATAAGCTTCATGGCCTTTTGTGCGGCCGCGCGACCCATCGCATACGGATCCTGGCGCATGGTGGTCAGGTTCACAGTGTCGGCGTACGGCGAATCGTCGAAGCCGATAATCGAATAGTCACTCGGCGTGTGGTGGCCGTAACGTTCCAAACGCAACACCAGCGGAATCGCCATCATATCCATCTGGCAGCAGATCGCGTCCGGGAACTCGTCCAACGCAAGCAGCGCGGTCAACGCCGAGTCGGCGAAGGTCTTGCCACGCGGCACAGAGACGACGCGCCACTTGAAGTCATGGGAGGCCCCCATCGTCTTGCAGGCGCGGATGAAGCCCTGTCCTCGCGCATCGATGGAGGAATTAATGGAATCGACCGCATCGGAGCACACGTACACGATATTCTTGTGCCCCAGATTGATCAGATGCTGGGCGGCGGTGAACATGCCGTCCTCATCGTCGATGGAGATGGTGGCGTCGAAGCCGCTTTGCGTCGGCGTATTGATGCCGATGATCGGCACGTGGATGCGTTTGAGCTGCTGGATTTCCTTCGGATCCACGCCGAACGACGTTACGAATACGGCGTCCACGTTGCGGCGGACGGGCAAATTCGTGAAGAATTCCTTGCGATTTTCGGCGGTGTCGACATGCTGGAACAGCGATACGTCATACCCGGCATTATGCATGACGGATTCGATTCCAGCGAACACTTCCGTATTGAACCAGCTAGTGATCTCTTCATTCATCAGCATCGCCACACGGTACGATTGGCCGGATTTCAGCGACGTGGCGGAACGGGAGATGTTGAAATCAAGCTTGTCGGCAGTTTCCAGCACCTTGCGACGTGTACGTTCGGACACCAGTTCCGGACGCGTGAACGCGCGCGACACCGTGGAAATCGACACACCCGCGGCCTTGGCCACCTCGCGAATGCCTGCTCTATCCATCTCTCAACCCCTTTGCGGTTTCTGCATCATAATCACAAACGTTCCCAGCCTTGGAAACACTTGCCCGAGCGGCAATGCTCTCCCATATTGCTACTATTATACTGCGAACGTTGTCAAAAATCACGCTAATGTTGCACCAATAGCACAAAATATCAAAATAACTGGATAAGCCGCGTAAAAAGCCCACTTCGTCCACTGCCGCTTATAACCCAACTCGCCGTTGTAATAATGCACGAATGCAACGCCAATGCCAGGCATAATCATCATCACCGCGCCAAACAGGCCGGCAGTGAACATCATCGAATTCTCATGCTGGCGCATCAACGTGAAAATCAGCACGAAACCAAGCGTCACCGAGCCGACGCTCATCATATGCTGGCGCAGGCCGACGCGCAGCAGCAGATCCCACAACAGTCCGATCAACACCAGACCGACCGACAGCACAATCTTCATTGACTTCTGGTAGCGCGCCGCCACCCAATCTAACACGGCAAGCACAACGAACGCGATGAACAGACCGAAAACAGGGTTCTGCGAGCCAAAATCGAAAGCCTTATGCGACGTGCAGAGGTCGTACGGCACCTCACACACCACGGCGAGGATGAACAGCTGCAGGCCGTACGCGACGCGACTATGTGTTTCACGGAAACCCTGCACCAGCAGCCACGCGTAAATCGGAATAGCAAACCAAGATACGACCTCGCTTAAGACCATCGCCGTCAGCGACGTCATATTATTGACGTCGGAACCGAAAAACAGCGGCACAATGGTGGTGCTACCAGCTGACAGAGCCAACGCCACAGCGCCGATGACCTTGAGCTGGAACACCGTCAGTCCGCGGTGCTTCTTCTTGGTACGGCGAGCGCCGCCGAATCCGATCTGTTCAATCGAATCAGCTCCAGCACCCTGCTCGACATAGCTTTCCATATGTCCTCCTCAGTTCCGCATACGGCCTTTCGTGCGCCCAAGACGCCCAGTACGCCCAAGACGCAACCTACGCGCGTTTCACGCGTTCAGCACGAATTTCAGCAGACCGTCGTAGTCGGCACCGGTAAACGAACATACCGCATGCTCCGACTTGGGCGGGTCGCTCATCGGCGAAATTTCCGTACGGAAGTATGCTGCGTCGAGACCGGCGGAATTGGCTCCGATAATATCGTTTGCTTCATCGTTGCCCACCATGAGCGCGTTTTTTGCGATTACGAACTCGCGGTCGAGAGCCAACATGTACAAGTCGCGGGCAGGCTTGCGGATTTTCTCTTCGCTGGAGATAATCACGTCGTCCAGTACGTTCGCCAAGCCGGTCATTTCCAGTTCGGGGCGAGTATAGCAGGCTTGTGCGTTGCTTAGCAGCGCCACGACGACGCCGGCCTCCTGCAATGCTTCGATCATGTCGAGTGCGCCCGGATACAGGCGGATCATGCTGGTGCTGCCCTGCCGGAACGCCCATGCGGCTTTCAGCGCGGCTTGCGGCAGTGCCAGTTTCTTTTCAGCCTCCTCACTACGGTTCATCAGCAGCGACCGGTATTTTTGCAGGATATCGAATTCATCCCATCCGTTACGGACGATTGCACGATCGGCTTGATGGACCATTTCGCGGGCCTCAAGTTTTTCGAAGCGTTCGCGCATTTCGTCGACCGATTCGTAGTCGGCACCCAGTTCGCAAACGCAGTCATATAGCGCCTGCCAGGCGGTTTCGCTCTGTTCGTCTGTACGAATGTCGATCAACGTCCCGTAGAGGTCGAAAAATACCACCTCATATCGTGGATTATGAGCTCCGGCTCCCACTTCTCGTATCCTTTCTGGTTTTCCGGCCCCATTGCCGTATCGGTTACGGCGACCGCAGCTTTGCGGTCGCCGTTTTGTAGCTTCCCTACTGAGAGTATTACTGCAACCGCCAGATTGCAAACGTATGCGGTGGAACAATCAAATAATCGCCATCACCTGCGCTCACATTGCCTTCCACCGGACTGACGGACGAGCCGAGACCACACCAGTATCTCCGTATTCCGCCAATCGGTTCCAAACCCGTTACGGCCACGTCAATAACGCCGACGTGTCTGCCTGGATTGGCGGCCATCAGATAATCGCCGACGCGGAACACGAGTTCGTCGCCTTCCGTATCGACGATATTGCGATTGCCGTCGAACCACTGTGGATCAGACTTGCGCAATGCAATCAACTTCGCGTAATACTCAATCAAATCGCGCTTCTGCCATGCACGGTTCCAATCGAGCCAGTTAAGCTCTTTGGCGGAATCGTAAGAATCAGAGCTGCCGAATTTGGTACGTGCGAACTCCTCGCCGGACAGCATGAACGGGATGCCAGCGGAGGTAAGCGTGATACCCACAGCCAGCTTGTTGGCGTCCATCACGTCGGTCAGCGCGGCCGCAATCTGCGGACCGACACCGGCCAGCCCTTCCGCCGAGAAATCGGCGTCATACATGACTTTTGGCACATCCACGGTGTTTTCGTTAACGCCTTCGGCCACGGTGCTGCCCAACGAACCAGCCGCAAAGCTCGCGCACAACTTGTCCCACAGCGTGAGGTCGTCGTGCGCGGACACGTATTGAATGACCTGGCCTGCCACTCCTTCCGAATGTTTGCCGCGACGCCACGCGTCCACGGCCTCACGCGCAGCCGCTACGTTCTCGTGCATGCCACCGTTCACATAACCCGGGCGGTCCGAGAAGAACACATGGCCCTTGATGGTGTCTCGCGTGGTGTCGCAGAAGTGGCCGATGCGACTGTCAAGCTTCGACAGGCCTGACTTGTCAGCCAGCACGGTGTCGCTGGGCAGCGGCGCGGTGGCGCCCGCGGACCACGGTTCGCCGTACATGAGAATGTCGCGTCCACGGCCGGGAATCTCATCCAGAGCAGCACGCACGGCATTCATGGTGTCCACGTCGATCAGACCCATCAGGTCGAAACGGAAGCCGTCCATGTGGTATTCGCGCGCCCAGAACGTCACGGATTCCACGATGAACCGGCGGAACATCTTGCGTTCGGTGGCCATATCGCAGCCGCAGCCGGATCCGTTGGCCAGCGCGCCGTTGGGCTTACGGCGCAGGAAATAGTCCGGCACCGACCGCTCAAACCAATTATCGGGCGAGAACATGTGGTTGTAGACCACGTCCATGATCACTTTGATGCCGGCGTTGTGCAGCGCCTGCACCATCTGCTTCACTTCGCGGATGCGCACCGACCCGTCGAACGGATTGGTGGAATACGAGCCTTCCGGCACGTTGTAATTGACCGGATCGTACCCCCAGTTGTAGCGATCGCAGGTCTCTTCGTCCACGGAACCGAAATCGTAAATCGGCATGAGCTGCACCGCGGTGACGCCAAGTTTCTTGAGATATGCGATGCCCGTGGGAAAGTCGGGATGCCCGTCCAGAGACGTACCGTCGTCGGTGAACGCCAGATACTTGCCCCGATGCGATTCGGGGAAACCGCCGGCGGGATCATTGCTGAAATCGCCCACATGGGTTTCCCAGACCACCGTCTGCGCAAGCGGCACGTCCGGCATATGGTCGCGGTACCAACCATCCGGATTGGTGCGGCTGAAGTCCACGACCATGCTGCGCCGGCCGTTCACACCGGCCCCGCGCGCCCACGGGTCGGCGATGCGGTCGACGGAACCGCAATCGCGTTCGATCAAAAAGTCGTAATACACGCCGTGCATGTTGTCGGCGAAATCGTACGTCCAGGAACCATCGGATTCCGGACGCATCGTGTACTGTCCAATCAGAGCGTCGCCGCTTTCCCCCATGGAGCCACGCGAGAACAGTCTCAGGGTCACCTTCTGTGCGGAAGGAGCCCAGAGAGCGAACTGGGTGCCGGTTTCAGTAACAACGGCACCCAGCGGCCGTTCCAGACACAGCGGGAACGGTTCGGCGACGCTCGTGTTCGGCTGTGCGAAGCTGTCTACGAGCGTCATATCCTTTGCCTTTCTTTAGCCCTTCACGGAGCCCGACATGGACTCCTGATAGAAGCGCTGCATCACAATGAACAGGATGGCGATCGGAACGGAGATCACGACCGCGGCCGCGGCGAAGCGGGCAAACCAGTTCTGGATATATTCCTTCTGCAGCATGAGCCACAGGCCCAATGCCACGGTGTAGTTGGATTGCGTACGGCAGATCACCTTGGCCATGACAAAGTCGAGCCACGGGGTCAGGAAGCCGATGATGGCCTGGTAGACGATCATGGGCTTGCAGATCGGGATGATGATCTTATGGAACACCTGGAAACGGGTGCAACCGTCGAGCAGGGCGGCTTCGTCCAGCGAGGTCGGAATGGTGTCCATATAGCCCTTCATCACGTAGAAGCCAGCGCCGGAACCGGCGGAGTACACGAGAATCAACGCCACGGTAGTCATGGTGCCGCTTGACAGGCCCAAGGCCTTCAAGATGAAGTAGATGGCGGTGACGGCCATGATACCCGGGAACATGCCAAGAATCAGCACAACGTTCATGAAAGTCTTGCGCACACGGAAACGCATACGGCTCATGCAGTATGCCACGGAGAGCACGAAGATCAGAGAAATCGCACAGGTGAAGCAGGCGATGATGAACGTGGTGCCGAACATCTTCGGGAAGTCCAACACGTTGCGGTCGGTGAACAGCACCCTATAGTTGTCCAGAGTCCACTCCTTCGGGAAGAAGGAGCTGGTGTACGGGGCGGTGTTCTTATTGAACGACTCCGCGAACACCCATACGATTGGGACGAGCCAGATGACGGCCAGAATGGCCAGGAACAAGTGGGCGAACACGTCGCCGGTGATACGGCGGATCTTCTGGTCGTGCAGAAGGCCGTGGCTTTCCACTTTGGTTGCGGAATGCTTGTTGCTCATCGGAATGCCTCCTCATTCTTATAGGAGCCGGAATTGCGGTAGGTGATCAGCGAAACGATGGCCAACACGACGAAGGTCATGATGCCGATCACGGCACCGAGATTGTAATCCTGCTTGTCCACGGTCAGCTTGTACAGCCAGGTGATAAGCAAATCAGTGGAGCCTGCGGAATCGCCCAATGGCGTAGGATCGCCGCCGGACAGCAGGTAAATGACGTTGAAGTTGTTCACATTGCCCGTGAAGGTGGTGATCAGATACGGGGTGAGCACGAAGATAATGTACGGCATGGTGATCTTAGTAAAGATCTGCCACCAGTTGGCACCGTCGATCTTCGCCGCCTCATACTGATCGGCCGGAATGTTCTGCAGAATACCAGTGATCTGCATGATGGTGTACGGAATACCGACCCACAGGTTGATGACGATTACGGTGACACGGGCCCAAGTGGCGTCGGTGAAGAACGGCAGCGGGCCGTCAATCCAACCCCACGTCTGCAGCATGCGGTTCACCGCACCCTGCGGCTGGAGCATGGTGTGCATGACCAGCAGGGACACGAACTGCGGAACGGCGATGGACATGGAGAAGCAGGCACGCCAGAAACCCTTGAAATGGGTGGTCTTGCGGTTGATGATCATGGCCACGAACATGCCGAAGAAGAAGTTCAGGAAGGTGGCGAAGAAGGCCCAGACCAAGGTCCACACCAGCACGCGTCCGAACAGTGCGGCGTTAACGGTGCCGCCGCTGTTGGAGAAGACCTTGGCGAAGTTCTCAAAGCCGACCCAGTGGAACAGCACGAGGTGCTTGTGGTCATAGCTGGTGAATGCCATGGAAATCATGAAGATCAACGGAAGCACAGTGAACACGGCAATGCCCAGCGTGGGCAGGAACATCAGCAGGACGTGAGCCTTGGCATCGAGCAGCTCGCGGACATCGTCCATGAAGCTCGGAGCCTTGCCGTTCTCCTCGAGCAGCACCTGGGACTTGTATGCAGAGCGCACGGACATGACCCACAGGCCGATGAAGGCAGCGGTGATAACCAGAGTGGCGACACCGTACAACAGGATGACCACGGAACGGTCAGGTTCGGTGTAGACCCAGAAGCCGTCGACCAGCTTCTTGCCGCCTGCATTGGTGCCCAAGGTCGGCAACTTGGAAAGATAGTCCACACCATTGATTGCCATGAACACGAAGTATGCGATTTCCAGCGCCAGCATGGCAATGCCCTTGACATACTGCTTGCGCACGATATCGCCAAGACCAAACACCACTGCGGAAAGCTTAGTGAACAGGTCACCACGCCGGAACGCCGCCCTTACCGTGTAAGGTGACGGAGAAACATAATCAGCACCCTGCTTCCGAAGGCGCTTCATCTCCCGTGGGGAAAGAGTTGTTGCTGTCATTTCGACTGCCCTCTCATATGGATATTGAAAGATAAAAAAAGCTTTGCTCCCGGACAAGGGGAAGGAGAATTTAAAAACCTTGCCCGGGAATGCAAAGCTCGGAGGAGGAGTGAGCCACTATGCAAAGTGGAGAGAGACACCGCGACTCGAAGCGTCTCTCAAAGCTGCAGGATGGCTGGGGGGATTTGGCAGTGCCAACCACCTGCATTCTTCAGTTATTGGATTTTTAGGATTACTGATTTCACTCAGCGATCTTGCCACCGGCCTGCTTGACCCAATCCTGGTACTTGGCGGCAGCGTTGTCCTTGGTGATTTCCTTGTTGACCAGGGCCTTGCCGAAGGTTTCGGCCGGAGTCCACCAATCGTTCATGCCGGACAGACCGGACTGCAGGAGGGCGGTGTTGGCCATGGTGTCGGCCTGGGCCTTGGCTGCGATGTCGTCGGTGGTCAGGTCGGACAGGGACTTGTCGGTCGGCGGGATGGCGCGCATCTCGTAGTGCAGCTTCTGAGCTTCGGTGGAGCCGAGGTAAGCCGCGAACTGAGCGGCGGCCTTCGGGTTCTTGGCGTTCGGGTTGTAAGCAGCGGCCTTGGTGGCGGCGAAGGACTTCATCTGCTTCTTCTGGCCGTTCACGGTGAAGGTCGGCAGAGAGGTGGCGGCGTAGTTGTCACCCAGGGCCTCCTTCACGTCCTTAGCGGACCAGGTACCGGAGAACAGCACGTCGGCGGAGCCATCCTTGATGGCTGCGAGGCCGGAAGCGCCATCGTCGTTGGAGAAGTTCGGGTTGGCGACCACATCAACCAGATAAGAGGTGATATCGGCGCCGTCCTTCGGGAAGACCATGCCTGCGTCAGCATCATTGCCCTTCTCGCCGAACAGGCTCAGGCCATCATAGAAGCCGTTGATGTACCAAGAATTCTGCAGGGAGAACGCGACCTTGGCCTTGGAAAGGATGGTATCGAAGTCCTTGGCCTCATCCTCGGTGATCTTGGACTTGTTGTAGTACATGAACCACGTGTTGTCGGTGTACGGCACGCCATAGAGCTTGCCATCGGTGCCGGTGACGGAGTTGACTTCGAGGTCACCGTTCTGTTCCTTCACCTGCTTCTCAGCGTCGGTGCCCAGCTGGCCAATGGCCTTGGCGTCCATTAGAACACCCAACTGATCGGAAGCGAACATATAGACATCGGCCGCCGCGGACGGATCAGTGCTGACCTGCTTGGAAGCATCGCCTTCGGAGACCACGTCATTCTTCCACGTGATATTGTATTCCGGATGCGCCTTGGCGAAGTTCTCTTCGACCTTGCCCAGCCAGTTGGTGTCCTTGGCCTGGTCTTCCTGCGGGGCCCACACGCTCAGCGTGACGGCCTCGGTGGAGCCGGAAGCGTTCTTATCGCCACCGTCGGAGGAGCCACCGCACGCAGCGAGCGGAACCAGCATAGAAACGGCAGCAGTAAGTCCGATTGCCTTCTTCCAATCGATCTTCATTGATCTTCCTTTCCTCACATAACCTTGTGTTCCTCAACATCTCCGGTTAAATGGTACGGACCAAAACCCTGCATACGTTCACATCATCGTTCTTGGATGATTACCAACAACACTGGGGCCACCAAAAATGTATCAGTGATTGTTAGTGTAGCACGTTTCTGCCAACGTTTGCAATTCAGCGCTATGATTGTTTCAAAGAAACACCGCAAACCGCGAAATATCAAGGAGACACACCCTCATGCTTCCCCCCGCGAAACACCCCCACCCCAAATGGCTTGCCGACGCAATTTTTTATGAAATCTATCCACAGTCCTTCGTCGACTCCAATGGCGACGGCATCGGAGACATCCCCGGAATCACTTTAAAACTGGACTACATCAAGGATCTCGGATGCAACGCGATCTGGCTCAATCCCTGTTTCGACTCGCCATTCAAAGACGCCGGCTACGACGTGCGCGACTACAAAAAGGTGGCATCACGCTACGGCACCAACGACGATCTCATTGCGTTGTTCGACGCCGCCCACCGGCGCGACATGCACGTGATCCTCGATCTCGTGCCAGGCCACACCAGCGAGGAACACGAGTGGTTCCACCGCAGTTGCAAGGTCGAACGAAACAATTATTCCGACCGCTACATCTGGACAGACTCATGGATCTCCGGTGGCGACGGACTGCCATTCATCGGCGGCGAATCGCCCCGCAACGGTACCTACATCTTGAACTTCTTCAAATGCCAGCCGGCGCTCAACTACGGTTTCGCGCACCCCGAACGTAGCTGGCAGAAGCCAGCCCTTGGTCCGGACGCGAAGGCCACTTGCGACGCGATGGTGGACGTCATGCGGTTCTGGCTTTCCCGTGGCGCAGACGGCTTCCGCGTGGATATGGCCGACAGCCTCGTCAAAAAGGACGATGAGGGCAAGCCTTACACCATCCGCACCTGGCAGTACATGTTCGCCCGGATCCGCCCGGCCTTCCCCGAAGCCGCGTTCGTTTCGGAATGGGGACGGCCAGAGGAGTCGATGGCCGCCGGCTTCGACATGGATTTCTATCTCGATTGGCGTTGGGACGGCGTTCCCAACGGCTACAACATGCTGTTGCGCAACGTGGACGACCCGTTGAGCCGCAAGGGCGACAAGAGCTATTTCAACGCCGATTCCGGCACGCCGATCAGCAAATTCCTGGACGAGTACGAGCCGCGTCTGCGCGAAGCGGAAACGGCCGACGGAAATTTTAATTTCATCACCTGCAACCACGACACCGCACGCGTGGCGCCGCGACTGTCGCAGCGCGAAATCGCCCTGGCATACTGCACGCTGTTCGCGATGCCGGGCGTGCCGTTCCTGTATTACGGCGACGAAATCGGCATGCGATACCGCGCACTGCCCGGCAAAGAAGGCGGCTACGTGCGCACCGGTTCGCGCACACCGATGCAGTGGGGTGCGAACGACGCATCCGGAGCACTTCACGTGTCCGATTCTGCAGAATCGGACACTCGGGCTGGCGATGTGACCGGTGGCAGCTACCTGCCCGCCGACCCGTCCGCCGACGCCCCGACCGTCGCCGCACAGCAGGCCGACGCCGAATCACTGTGGCATACGGTGCGCTCCATACTCCACGTCAAGGGGGAATGCGACGCCTTGCGGTCGGGGGCTACGTTCCATGCAATCGAACGCGATAGAGTGTTCGTTTTCGAGCGTTCCACCCACCTGCAGAAGCTGATCATAGCCGTCAATCCAAGCCGCGATTGCAAAGCTTTGCAGTTACCAGATGGTAGTTATCGGACGATTTTCAGCATCGGCGAAAACGAAATTAGCGGCACTTCGCTGCGTCTAGGTCTGCAAAGCTTTGCAATTCTCGAAGCCGAGTAGCAGACGAGCAATGCCCCGTTGGAATAATCGTTTGCAATGCGGAGCGCTGCGCCTTCGTATTGCAAACGATAGTCAATATGGAAAAACAATTCCGGTTATCTATATTCCTGAAATTAGAGCAAAATCGCAATATAGCAACACTCTCTTACCGCAAAACACGCTTTGAAAACGATATCATACCGTGATATAGTTATCTTTGGTGCGAATGCCACCAGCATCGAAGCTGCGGCAATCGCAAGCAATGTAGCATGTCAGCCGTCACAAACGGCGCGGAAAGAAGGGACCTATGACACAGACCCAGCAGACCGAAAGCGCAGAACGCATCGCACGGCCTCTTATCCAGCTCGCCAAGCTCAATGGCATTTCCACGTCGTATATCGACCAGCTCGGCACCTATGTGGAAATCCGCGACGAAGTGCTCGTCTCCGTATTGGCCGCACTCGGCGTGGACGCATCCAGCGACGAAGCGATCACCGCCTCCTATGCGGCGACCCAGCAGCGCATCGCAGACACACTTGTTGAGCCGACCGTCGTGAAGTTCATCGGCAAGGAAGCCGTCACGCCAATCCGCGCGAAAGGAAACGACGTGGCGCTGAAGCTGACGTTGGAAGACGGCACGGAATATGCGGGCGATCTGACCGCGTATCTGACGGGCTCGAACGCAGATGACGGCTCGCTGCAACTGACGCTGCCGGACGATATTCCCGCCGGCTACCACACGCTGGCCGTCGATGCCGGCCCGCTGCACGCCGAAGCCGCGCTGATCTGCGCACCGGCACGCATCGAACTGCCGCCAGCAGTAGCGGAAAAGCAACGTTGGGGCTGGATGGCACAGATGTATTCCATCCGTTCCGCTGAATCCTGGGGCGTGGGCGACTATGGCGATCTGAAGCTGCTGCTGTCCGACGCGGCAACGAAATCGCATGCCGATTTCATGCTTATCAACCCGATTCACGCCACCGCGCCGGTGCCGCCGCTGGAGCCGTCGCCGTATCTTCCCGAATCGCGTCGTTTTCTCAATGTGACGTACATCCGTCCGCAGGATATCGCTGAATATGCGGAACTCAACGAGGCGGACCAGGCCGAAGTGGCGCGTCTGCACGCGGAAGCCTCGCCAGCCAACGACAGTATCGAGCCGCTCGACATCAATTCCGCTTGGTGGCACAAGCGCCAGGCGCTGCAGCTTGTGTACAACGTGCCGCGTTCCGTCGAGCGTCAGGCCGCGTTCGACGCGTTCAAGGAGGCCGCGGGTCCGGATCTGCGCGCGTTCGCCGCATGGTCGGTGGCGTTCCAGGTGTGGGGCGCGCCGTGGGAAGGCACGTGGTTCAAGGACACGAACCGCGATTCGCCTGAAGTGGTGGAGCTCATGCGCGAGCACGCCGATATGGTCGATTTCGAATGCTGGCTGCAGTGGATCGCCGACGAGCAGGTGACAGCCGCGCAGAACGCCGCCCGTGACAGCGGTATGGCACTCGGCCTCATGCAGGATATGGCCGTGGGCGTGCACTCGCTCGGCGCGGACGTGTGGTGGAATCCGGAACGTTTCGCAGTAGGCAGCGTAACCGTGGGCTGCCCACCGGACTTCTACAACCAGCAGGGTCAGGATTGGGGCCAGCCGCCGTTCAATCCGAATTATCTGGCCAAAACTGGTTATGGCGTGTACCGCGAGATGGTGCACAACATGTTCTCGCACGCGGGCGCGGTGCGCATCGACCATGTACTCGGCCTATTCCGTCTGTGGTGGATTCCGCAGGGCGAAGGCGCGCGCGGTGGCGCGTACGTTACGTACGACTATGAGGCGATGATCGCGATCCTGACCATTGAAGCGTCCCGCGTGAACGGTTTGGTGGTCGGCGAGGATCTGGGCACCGTGCCTGATTACGTACGCACGGTACTCGGCGAGCACGGCCTGCTGGGCTGCATGGTGGAATGGTTCGCCCGCGTGGACGACTCCCCCAACGCCGGCGACCCGTACGCCGATCCGTCCACGTACCGCAAGTACGCGCTGGCTTCCGTCACCACGCACGACCTGCCGCCGACCGCCGGCTACCTGCAGTTCGAGCACGTCAAGCTGCGCGAACAGCTGCACCTGCTGTCCGGCCCGGTCGAGGAGTTCCAGGCTTCCGCCACCGCCGAACGCGACGCGATGATGGACCGTCTCGTGGAGTCCGGCCTGATCACGCCGGAAGTGGCGGGCGATGTGGAAGGCCACATCCAGGAAATCGTCGAGGCGATGCACAAGATGCTACTCAAGTCGCCGTCCGTGCTGCTGCAGGCCGCGCTGGTGGATGGCGTGGGCGAGACGCGCACGCAGAACCAGCCGGGCACGTCCAGTGAATACTCCAACTGGCGTGTGCCGCTGGCAGGCCCGGACCTCAAGGTGGTGCACACCGATGAGGTGTTCGATCTGCCGCGCGTGCAATCGCTTGCCGCCATCATGAACGGCGAGAAGTAGCGTTTAGACTTACCATTCCCCTTTCCTTACAAACCAAAATTCCGGTCCTCCTTGTGGAGGGCCGGAATTTTTCATATACGCAAGGCGATTTGGGAGCGGCCAGGTTCAGCGGTCGATCAGCCCAGCAGCAGCCAGACTGAGGCGTCGCTATCCAGCTTGCCGTCATCCGTCAACGGCACGGAATTTGCGATGGCGACCGCATCGTCCGGCAGGGCGATCGGCTCGTCGCCGAAATTGGTGACGGACAGGAATCGACGGCCTTCCGTGGCCGGACGCGAGTAGGCGACCACCGTATCGCCCATGTCCAGCAGGTCGGCGGACGTGTCTCCGGTTGCCGTCAGCACCGTCTGTCGCAACTGCAACAGCTTGCGGTACAAGTGCAGCA
>OATJ01000532.1_pt1 | contig 21690 bp, 12 predicted proteins | sample 1516661 | NCBI WGS metagenome assembly OATJ01 (sample SAMEA2579951, study PRJEB22360) | human gut metagenome
GGGCGCCCCGGGGACTACGTTGACGCTGCTTGTCTCGCCCGGGTGCCGTCGGGCCAGGGAGGGGCGTCTTCGCTGATAGTCTTTGTTGAGAGGGAGCTGCTTTTATTGCGGCTCTTTCTTTGGTTTTGGGTATATTTGTTTTTGTTGGACTGTTCTGGCGGCTGGGTGCGTTTGCGACCTGGAGCGCTTCTTTTGTAGCCGTCTCGGCTCGTTATTGAGAGGAGACTAACTTTTATGCGTATTGTGTTTATGGGTACGCCTGATTTTGCTGTGCCTTCGCTGACTTCGCTTGTTGCGGCTGGCAACGAGATTGCGCTTGTTGTTACTCGTCCCGATGCTGTTCGTGGGCGTGGTAAAAAGTTGGAGCCGTCTCCTGTTAAGGCTAAGGCACTTGAGCTAGAGTTGCCGGTTATTGAGGCTAATCGTATGACGGCCGAGGTTGTTGAGGCTCTCCAAGCTGCGCAAGCCGATATTTTCTGTGTGGCTGCTTATGGTTGCATTTTGCCCGATGAGGTTCTTCACATGGTGCCGCTTGGTATTGTGAATGTTCATGCGTCTTTGCTGCCTCGTTGGCGTGGCGCCGCTCCTATTCAGCGTGCGATTCTTGCTGGTGATGAGGTTGCTGGCGTTTCCATTATGCGCATTGGACATGGCGTGGATACTGGTGCTTATTGTGCTCAGGCTTCCACGTCGGTTTCCGTTAAGAACGCTGAGGCGCTGACCATGGAGCTTGGTGAGCTTGGCGGCAAACTGCTTGCCGATACGCTTCCTTCTCTTGCCGATGGCACCGCCGTGTGGACTGAGCAGGATGAGTCGCTCGTCACTCATGCTGCCAAGATTTCCAAGCTGGAGATGCGTCTGGATCCGCAGATGGCTGCGCTCGATTGCGTGCGTCATGTGCTCGCTTCGTCCGATACCGCGCCTGCTCGTTGCGTGATTGCCAGCAAGACCGTGCGTGTGCTCGATGCTGCGCTGGCCAATGTTTCGCTTGGCAAGGGCGGCGTTGACGTTAAGAATAAGCGTGTTTTCCTTGGCCTTTCCGATGGTGCGGTTGAACTGCTCGAGGTTAAGCCCGATGGCAAGCGTGCCATGGCCGCTTCTGCTTGGGCTGCTGGGCTGCAAGGCGCCGATCTTATCTGGGGTGTTTTGTCATGAGCAAGCTGTCTCCCGCGCGCAAGCTTGCACTCGATGTGCTGATGGAGGCCGATCGCCGCGGCATGTATGCGCGCGACGTGCTGTCCTCTCGCGCATCGGCCAAGGCTATTGACCAGCGCGATTCCGCTTTTGCAGCTCGCTTGGCGCTTGGTGTGGCCGCGACGCAGGGTATTTTGGACGAACTGCTCGATCAGTTTCTCGATAAGCCTAAAAAGGTTGCGCCGCGTGTTCGCATGGCGCTTCGTATCTCGGCCTTCGAGATGCTCTATCTGCATACGCCTGGTCGCGTTGCGGTGAGTCAGGGCGTTGAGCTGGTGCGCAGCGGAGCTAAGTCTGCCGCCGGTTTGGCCAATGCCGTGCTGCATAAGGTCGCGGACAACGTTGAGGACTTTGCCACGGCGTCCGATGTAGATGAGTCTGAGCGACGCCTGGTTCGTCTGTCGCGCCTGATGGGACTGCCGCGTTGGCTGTGCGCTCGCATTATGGCATCGTTCGACACTCCAGAGGGTGCGCTTAACTTTGCCGGCAATCTGGCCCCCGCGCCACTGGCCCTGCATGAGAACGCCTTTGCGACCAAGCCCGATCCGTATATCTCGCAGCTCGTCGCGCCTGTCTTCCCGGGCTGTCATGCGCCGGTCGATGCGCAGGTCACCGTTGCGTCGGGCGTGTTTGAGCGTGCTGCCGCGGTGGCCTCGGACCTTAACGCCCAGCTCATCGCCACAGCTGCCACTCGCCTTGGAAGCTGTCTTGAGATTGGTGCCGGTCGTGGCACCAAGACCTATGTGATGATGTGCCAGGCCAAGCGTGCGGGCTATGAGCGTCAGCATACGGCGCTCGATCTGCATGATCGCAAGTGCGATCTGAATCTCGCTCGCCTGCATAAGGCCGGTATTCAGGGCGTTCGTACGGTTTCGGGCGATGCCTGCGAGCTTGATGAGGTGCTCACATCGTTTGATGCCATGCTTGGCGAGCCGGTTAAATTCGACACGGTCTTTATCGATGCGCCGTGCTCGGGCACCGGAACCATGCGTCGTCATCCCGAGATTCCGTGGCGTCTGACCGAAAAGGATGTGACGGTTGAGCTGCCCAAACTGCAGCTGTCGATGCTCAAGGAAGCCGCCGCGCGCGTGGCTGCCGGCGGAGAGCTCATCTATGCCACCTGCTCGGTTTTTGATGAAGAGAACATGCAGGTCGTGGATACTTTCCTGAACTCTCCCGAGGGTGCCGGCTTTAGCGTGGCACCGCTTTCCGAGGCACAGATTCTGCAACTCCCCGAGTTCGATCAGGCCAAGAAGCTCGTATCCGTACGCCAGAACGATCGAGGCCTCTTCCAAAGCGTGCCGGTAAACGCCGATTCCTACGACGGCCACTTCTGCGCCAGACTGGTCCACAAGTAACGACTAAGTTGCGGTGAAATAGGGATTGAATAGCGGCTTCCACCCGTCAAACAGTCCTTATTTCACCGCAACTCACAAGGAAACCTGGGTAGCTTGATTAGCTACCCATAGAGCAAAGAAATAGCCCCGCGATCGGCGTTGATCGCGGGGCTGCTTGGTTTCTAGTGGCTATGCGGGCAATTGGCGCAGCAGCCGCTCGTGGCGTTGGTGCTGGAGCCGCCGCTTCGTTGATCGGTGTTGTAGAAACCGCTGCCCTCAAATTTAATGCCGCTGGCCGAGAACGTCTTGGCCGCCGGGGCACCGCAGCTGGGGCACACGACCTCGGGGGTCTCGGACATGGGATGCTCAACCTCAAACACGTTGCCGCAGCTCGAGCACTTGTAATCGTAGCGCGCCATAAATACTTCCTTTTCAGCACAAAGCGGGCAGATTACTCTGCCCGCAAAAATTCAAACGTCTGTAACTGTACCCTATATCGGGGGTTTTATCACGCTTCGCCCCAGAATCTATGGTTGTTGCGCAGGAGCCGCGCGGTTTTGCCCTCGGCGGCTGCAATGTCCGCCTCGTCAGCCTGCCAGGTCCAGTTGCCCGTGGCCACGCCCGGCACGTTCATGCGTGCGTCGTCGCCCAGCCCCAGCACGTCCTGCAGCGGCATCATCACCAGGGGAGCGTCGCTTGCTAGCGCGTCGCTCATCAGCTTGGCCGCCACCTCAACACCGCTCGGTTCATCGCCGCCCGCAAAAGAACGCGTACACCAGCCGGCGAGCGTCGACGTGTCGTGCGTCGAGGTGTACAGAATCTTGCCGGGCGTGGGATGCACACCGCAACGAACGTCGTAGTCGCTAAACTCCAGCACGTCCATGCCGGGGAAACCGCAGGTCGATGCCATGGCGCGAACACCGGGCGTCAGATAGCCCAAGTCCTCAGCGATAAAGTTGAGCGGACCCAGCTCGTCATAAGCGGTCTGGAACAAGTCCTTGCCCGGTCCCGCCAACCAGCGACCTTCGGCGCAAGCCTTGCCTGCGGGGATACTGAAGTAGCTGTGGAATCCCAGGAAGTGATCCAGGCGCACGCGGTCGTAGAGCGAAAACGCACGACGCAGGCGATCCATCCACCAGCTATAGCCATTCTGCTTCATGTGGTTCCAGCGGAACGTCGGGTTGCCCCACACCTGGCCCTCGGGCGCAAAGTTGTCGGGCGGCGCACCAGAGATCTCGATTGCCTTGCCGGTATCGGACAGCCAGAAGTTCTCGGGCTCGCTCCACGCGTCGGCCGAATCGTCCGAGACATACATCGGGATATCGCCGATGACCTCGATGCCCTTCTTGTGCGCATAGTTCATGAGCTCGCACCAGGCAAGGTCAAAGCGATACTGCATGTACGCCTGCAGCTCGGCCTCGTCGTGGAAACGCTTGTCGTCAATCAGATGCTCGTTGTAGCGGGCGACATCCGCCGGCCAATCGTGGCGCGACTCGCCCTCAAAGTGCTTCTTGACGGCCATGTAGACGCAGTACTTCTCGAGCCAATCGGCGTTGCGATGCTTAAACGCCGTGTAGAGCGGGTCTGCATCCTCGCCGCCACGAGCTTTCCAAGTCTCAAAGTCGGCCGCCAGCTCCTCTTGGCTTTCGGGCAGCAGGTCAATATTGCCCGCAAAGGCCGAAGGCCCAGCGTAAGGGGAGCGGAAGAAGTCCGTCGGGTTGACAGGCAGAACCTGCCAGTAGCGCATTCCCATAGCGGCCAGATGGTCGATAAAGCGACGTGTGGGCGCACCAATCGTGCCGGGCTTGCCGTCGTCGGTGGGCACCGAGGTGATATGGCACACGACGCCCGCGCCGTGATCGAGCGGCTCCTGCAGGCGCTGCTCGGCATGGTGGTAGATAATCGACGAGCCCAGTGGATACAGATCGAGCGTGACCGTACCGTTGTAGATCTCGCACTCGTGACCGCTGATCACGTCACTTGCGCATTCGCCGAGCGCCGGAATCGTCACGCGGTGCGAATTGCGCAGGCTGCGGTTGATGATAACCGTCGCGCACTCGCCATTCTTGCCTGTGCGGTTGTAGGCCAGCACCTCGTCGTTGAGCGCGAAGGCCTTGATCTCGTCGTCGATCATAAATGGCAGTGCGCGGCGTACGGCGGAGGCGTTCTTGACAATAGCCAGCGTGTCGAAGTCGTGCAGTTGGTCCTTGGTCGGTAGGGTGCGGCGGTTGCCCGGATCGGTAAGGCCCTCCAGGCCGTATTCGTCGCCGTAATAGATCGAAGGCACGCCGGGGAAGGTCATCTGCATGAGCGTGGCGAGCCAAAAGCGGCTCTTGGCCAGTCCCATCGCGTTCTCGTCCAAGCGCCATTTGCTGCGTTCGCACTCGGGCAGTTGCGACTCGTCGGGGCCGCCGCCGAGCACCGAGATGATGCGCGGACGGTCGTGACTCGACAGCAGGTTGAGCGCGCAGGACAAGGCTTCGCGCGGATAATTCTCGCGCAGGGTCTCGATATCCTCGGCTGCCTGGTAGGCGTTCTTGTAGCCCATCAAAAAGCCGATGACCATGTCGCGGAAGGGGTAGTCCATAGCAGAGTCCAGCTCGGAACCCTGCAGGTAGCGGCGCAGATGGCCGTAGCTAATCTTGTTGGAGGCGTCTTCCCAGACTTCGCCGAGCAACAGCGCATCGGGCTTTTCGGCAACTACGGCCTTTTTGATCTCGGCCAGGAAGTCGTCGGAAAGCTCGTCAGCGACGTCCAGGCGCCAACCATGGGCACCGGCGCGCAGCCATTTACGAATGACGCCGTCCTTGCCCAGGAGCCGCTCGCGTACCAGTTCGGAGCTCTCATTGATGGCGGGCATATTGCCCACGCCCCACCAGCAGTCGTACGAGCCGTCCTCGTGGAAAGTAAACGCATCGCGCCACGGCGAATCCTCGCTTTGCCAGGCACCCACGCCGGGGTAGTTGCCGTAGCGGTTGAAATAGATCGAGTCGTCGCCCGTGTGGTTGAAGACTCCGTCCAGGATGATGGAGATGCCCAGCTTCTCGGCTGCCTGGCACAGCTCGGTAAAGTCCTGCTCAGTGCCCAGAATCGGGTCGATCTTGGTGTAATCGGCCGTGTCGTAGCGGTGGTTGCTCGCGGCTTCAAAGATGGGGTTGAGGTAGATCGCCGTAAAGCCCAGCTCGGCGATGCGGGGCAGGTCTTCCTGGATACCTTTGAGTGAGCCTCCGTAGAAGTCCCAGGTTTTGATGGAGCCGTCCTCGGCGCGCTCGTACACGGGTGGCTCGTTCCAGTCCTCGACCATCCGGCACTGAATGCCCTTGCGCGGTTTTTCGAGTTGGGCCATTGTGCGCTCGCGCCAATGCTCGTCACGGGCGTAGCGGTCGGGGAAGATCTGGTAGACCATGCCACGCTCGTACCAGGTGGGGCGGTTCTCGCGGTGCTTGTAGACGGTAATCTGGAAGGACGGTACCTCGGCGTAGTCGTAGGTTACGCCCTCGCCGCCGGTGCGGCCCTGGGGCGCGCCCAGACGAACCTCGGGCTGGCCCTCGATATTGCATATAAAGCTGTACCACACAAGACACGGTTCAGTGCATTTGAGCTCGCCGGTAAAAATGCCATCGCCTTCGTGCTCCATCGGAATCAGGGTCTCGCCGACTTCATCGACCCAGGTACGCAGGGTGAGTGTTGCCTGGTTGGGATCGGCATCCTCCAAAATAACCGAGAGTGCAACGGTAGTTCCTGTGGTCACAGCGCCAAACGGAGTGCGAAACTGCGGTAGGCGGCTGTTGTGTATCAATCTCATAGTACGGTCCAGTTCAATAGAATCACGGCCTGCGGGCCATGGGCTTTACGCACAGGATATAAGTATATCTGTTGTACTTTAGTTGTATAAACTACAGCCGCTCACTATCGGCGAACGGTTGTCCTAGAAAATCGTTTTACCTCATCTATAGAACAAGAGGTGTCGCACTGAACGACACCCCTTGTTTATTGAGGATTAGATTGTGGATCGTCCGAATTAGCGGCGCTTGCGGGTGGCCGTTGCCTTGCGGACGGACGTCTTCTTGGATGGCGCCTTTTCCACGGTCGTGGCGGCAGGGGAGACCGGGGTCTCCTTGGTAGGCTCGGGCTTGGCCTTTACCTCGGCCTTGGGCTCCTCTTTGGCGGCAGCGGGCTTGTCCTCGGCTTTAGCCTCTGCCTTGGGAGCGGCTGTCTTGGTCGTGGCCTTTTTGGCCGTCGTCGTAGAGCGCTTGCGCGTGGTGGTCTTGGCGGCCGGCTTGGCCTCGACGGTTGCTTCGGCCTTGGACTCGGCGGGCGTCTCCTCGACTTTGGCGGCCGGCTTTGCGGCTGCCTTGGGGGCAGCCTTCGTTGCAGTGGCCTTACTGGCCGTCGCCTTCGTAGCTGTAGCCTTCTTGGCGGTCGTCTTCTTGGCTGCAGTCTTGGCCGGAGCCTTGGCGGTCGTCTTGGCCTCAGCGGCCTCGGCCTTTACCTCGGGAGCAGCCTCGGCCTCGGCGGCCTTCTTGGCAGCGGCGGGGGGGCGTGTCGACGAGGTCGTGCGCTTGCGCGTCGTCGTTGCCTTGGCAGCAGTCGTCTTTGCTGCGGCAGTCTTGGTGGCAGCGGCCTTGGTTGTCGTAGCCTGCTTGGCCGTCCTCTTTCGCGTCGTGGTCTTCTTGGCGGCAGGCTTCGCAGCCGGCTTCTCCTCAGCCTTGGGCTCCTTAGCAGCAGCGGGCACCTCAACAACCGGCTCGGCCTTGGGCTCGACCTCAGCCTCCTCAGCCACAACCACAGGCTCGTCGACAACCGCCGCCGGCCTCTCGATCTCCGGGTGCATAAAGAAGTACAGGTCCAGATACTTGTCGGCCGAGCGCGTCCAGCTAAAGTCCTGGCTCATGGCCTGCGTGACCAGCTGATTCCAGGCATCGCGGTTGTCCCAGAACAGGCGTGCCGCGCGGAACACGGCGTCGCCCATCTCGTCGCCGTTAAAGTTGCTAAACGAGAAGCCTGTGCCCTCGCCGGTAAACTCGTTATACGGGATCACCGTGTCCTTCAGGCCACCGGTCTCGCGCACGATGGGCAGGGTGCCGTAGCGCATGGCGATGATCTGCGACAGGCCGCAGGGCTCAAACTTCGAGGGCATCAGGAACATGTCGGCGGCGGCATACATACGCTGCGACAGCGCAGGATCGAACTCGATGCGTGCGGCCATGGTGCCGGGGTACTTGTCCTGGAAGTAGCGCAGGCCGTCCTCATAGTCGCGGTCGCCGGTGCCCAGCACGGCCACCTGCACGCCGCCGGCCAGGATGCGGTCGAGCGCGTGCATGACCAGGTCCATGCCCTTTTGGCGCGTCAGGCGCGTGACCATCACCATGAGCGGACGGTCGTCGCGAACCTCGAGCCCCAGCTCCTCCTGCAGTTTGGCCTTGCACACGGCCTTGCCGGAACGGTCCTCGACCGTGTAGTTAGCGGCAATGCGCTTGTCGGTCGCCGGGTCAAAGCCCGCAACGTCAATGCCGTTCAAAATGCCCTGCAGCGCATAGGAGCGCTCGCGCAGCACGCCGTCCAGCCCCTCGCCAAACTCGGGCGTCTGGATCTCGTTGGCATAGGTGGGGCTTACCGTGGTGATGGCATCGGCATAGCGCAGCGCGCCCAGCATGTAGTTGATGCTGCAGGCGTCGCAACGCAGCTGCGAGGCGGCCGCCGGAATGTGCGCCACGCCCAGGATGTCCTCCATCACGGTGTCGCTAAACTGGCCCTGGAACGCCACGTTGTGGATCGAGAACACGGTCTTGACGCGGTCGTACAGCGGCAGGCCCTGGTAGAACTCGCGCAGGAACACGGGCGCCAGTGCCGTTTGCCAGTCGTTGCAGTGCAGGATGTCGCACTCAAAACCGGCCGGTAGGTGCTGCAGGCTCTCGGTGATGGCTTTGGAGAAGAACGCGAAGCGCTCGCCGTCGTCAAAGAAGCCGTACGGATAGTCGCGCGCAAAGTAGCGCTCGTTGTCGATGAACATATACGTGACGCCGTCGCGCTCGAGCTTCTCGAGCCCGCAGTACTCGTTGCGCCAGCCCAGGCTCACGTAAAAATCGGAGAAGTGCTCCATCTGCGCCTTGTACTCGTCCTTGATGGTGGCGTACTTGGGCACCATCACGATGACCTCGGCGCCGGCGCGCACGAGTGCCGCGGGCAGCGAACCCGCCACGTCGCCCAGGCCACCGGTCTTTACAAACGGTGCGCACTCGGCCGAGGCAAACACGATCTGCATCTTTTTGCTGGAATCTGCCATATTGTCTCCCTGTTGCAATTCGAGAATAGCCGCCTGGCGCAAACCGGGCGGCTATTCTACATGTTACGAGCGATGTTGCGGTGCCTACGTTAATGCACGATGGTGGTATCGGGAGTTAACGGGGCCTTGCCCAGCACCAGGATGTTCTCGGGCGTGCCGCGAAGCTCGGTGTTGGTGGGAACCACGTTGTTCTTGTCCAGGATGGCATTCTCAACGCGGGCGCCGCTCTTGATGATGCAGCTCTGGTTGATGATCGAGTTGGTCACCGAAGCGCCTTCCTCAACCACAACGCCGCGCGACAGGATCGAGTTGCGCACGGTGCCCTTGATGATGCAGCCGGCCGAGATGATCGAGTTGCACGCGTGGCTGCCGGTCGCATAGCGCGAAGGCGGCACGTCGTGGGCCTTGGTCAGAATCGGGCGCTCGGGGTCGAAGAGCTGGTCGGCCACGGTCTGGTCGAGCAGATCCATGCTGCGGCGATAGAGCGACTTCTCGCTAAACACGCCCACGACCTCGCCCTTGTACTCGTAGCTGCACACGTCGATGTTGCCAAAGTCGCCCTGGAGTGCCTCGAGTAGGTCCAGATAGTCGGCGGCCTGGTAGTGGTCGATAATCTCGAGCAGCGTCTCGCGGTTGACGATGCAGCAGTCCATAGAGGCGTTGTCGCCGTACACAACGCCGGCGCTCACGCCCGTCAGGCGGCCGTTCTCGTTAATCTCGAGCTTGGTCTCGTCATCGATGTTGCGTGTGGCCTTGCAGTACACCACGGTCATCTGGGCACCGGAGTTCTCGTGCGCGTCGATGATGGTGTTGAGGTCCATGTTAAAGATGATATTGGTGCCCATCATCACGACATAGGGCTTGTCCGAGCGCTGGAACAGCGTCTTGTTGGAGATGATGTCGCGCAGCAGGAAGCGCATGCCGCCCTTGGTGGTGCCATACGCGTTGCCGGGCACCATGAACAGACCGCCCTTCTTGCGGTCCAGGCCCCAGTCCTTGCCCGAGCCCACGTGGTCGATTAGCGAGCGGTAGTTGCCCGGCATGACGACGCCGACGGTCTTAATGCCGGCATTCATCATGTTGGACAGCGGGAAGTCGATCAGGCGGTAGCGGCCCAAAAACGGAACGGACGCGATAGGGCGGTCCTTGAGCAGCACGCTGCCGTAGGTCGAAGAGTAGTTAGCGGTGATATAACCGATGGCCTTGCGATTGATCATCGGATCATTCCCCCTTCCCGATAACGACGTCATTTCCAACGACGGCCGTATCCTTGGTGGTATCGACAGAGCCGAGCTTCACGCCCTCTTCGACCGTGGAGTTCTCGCCCAAAATAGCGCGGCAGATGTGCGCACCGCTCTTAACGTGCGCACCCGGCAGCAGCACGGAGTCCTCGACCACGGCGCGCTCCTCGATGATGACATCGGTCGAAAGGATCGAGTGGCGAGCGGTGCCGTAGATCTTGCAGCCGTTGGAGACCAGGCAGTCGTCCAGGCGGCCGTCCGGGCCAATGTAGTGCGGCGGACGCGTGGTGATGTTGGACATGATGGGGAAGTTCTTGTCAAACAGATCGAACTCGGGGTTGTTGCCCAGCAGGTCCATCGAGGTCTCGTGGAAGCTGGCGATGGTGCCGACGTCCTTCCAAAAACCGTGGAACTCGTAGCTGTACAGGCGCTTGCCCTCGCCGAGCAGCTTGGGGATGATGTCCTTGCCAAAGTCGTGGCTCGAGCGCTGGTCCAGAGCGTCCTCTTCGAGCGCCTCGATCAGCACGTCGGCCGAGAAGATGTAGATGCCCATGGACGCGAGGTTCGAATCGGGCTTATCGGGCTTCTCGGTGAACTTGGTGATACGGCCGTCCTCGGGGTCGGTGGTTAGGATGCCAAAGCGGCTGGCCTCCTCCCACGGCACGGGCATAACGCTCACCGTGAGGTCGGCGTTGTTCTCAATGTGCGTCTTGAGCATCTTGCGGTAGTCCATGCGATACAGGTGATCGCCCGAAAGTATCAGGACGTACTTGGGGTCGTTGGCCTTGATGTAGTCGAGGTTCTGCGTAATGGCGTCGGCCGTGCCCGCATACCAGGCGCCACCGGTCTGCGTCTCGTACGGCGGCAGGATCGACACGCCGCCGTCGCGGCTGTCCAGATCCCACGCCTCGCCGGAGCCCACATAGGCATGCAGCAGGTAGGGGCGATACTGCGTCAGAACGCCCACCGTGTCGATGCCCGAGTTGGAGCAGTTGGACAGCGAAAAGTCGATAATGCGGAACTTGCCACCAAAGCTAACCGCCGGCTTAGCGATCTTTTGGGTGAGTGCCCCCAATCGGCTGCCCTGTCCTCCTGCGAGGAGCATCGCGATGCATTCTTTCTTACTCATCGATTTCTCCTTCTGTCATCGATGTTCCTAAACCCATTAGCGACGGGCGCGGCGCAACGTCACGCCCGTCGAGTAATGCCGTGCTGGCATAGGGAAGCTCGCGCGCCTTTACGCGTGCCAGATCTCGTCGCGGTACTCGCGAATGGTGCGGTCGCTCGAGAACCAGCCGCTCGAGGCGGTGTTGAGCAGGGCCTTGCGGTTCCAGGTCTCCTGGTCGCCATAGCTGCCGGTAAGCTTCTCCCACGCATCCACGTAGCTGCGGAAGTCCGCCATGACCAGGTCGGGGTCGTTGTTGTTCATGAGCTCGTTGTAGATGCTCTCAAAGTTGCCCGAAAGGCCGGCAAACGTGTTGTCCTTGAGCTCGTCCATCACGCGGCCCAGGCGCTCGCGGTCGCCGTTGAGGGTATCCCACGCAAAGTAGCTGTTTGACGCCCAAAGCTGCTCGACCTCGGGGGCGGTCAGGCCAAAGATGGCCTCGTTCTCGCGGCCGGCCAGGTCGGCGATCTCGATGTTGGCGCCGTCGAGGGTGCCCAGCGTAATGGCGCCGTTCATCATGAGCTTCATGTTGGACGTGCCCGAGGCCTCCTTGCCGGCCGTGGAGATCTGCTCCGAGATCTCGGCGGCAGGGTAGATGAGCTGGGCGTTGCTCACGCGGAAGTTGGGGATAAAGCAGACCTTCATGACCTCGTTGACGCGCGGGTCGTTGTTGATGACATCGGCCACGGAGTTAATGAGGCGGATGGTCTCCTTGGCGAAGGTGTAGCTCGAGGCAGCCTTGCCGCTAAAGATGAAGGTCGTCGGCGTCACGTGGAAGTTGGGATCGGCGATGCGACGGTTGTAGATGTCCATCACCTTCATGATGTTCATGAGCTGGCGCTTGTAGGCATGGAAGCGCTTTACCTGAACATCGAAGACGGTGTTGGGATCAATGACCAGACCGGTCTCGGCCTTAACGTAGGCGGCCAGACGCTCCTTGTTAGCGCGCTTGGAGGCGCCCACGGCCTTCAGGAACTCGGTGTCGTTCTGGAAACCTTTAAGCTTCTCCAGCTCAAAGGCGTCCTTGAGCCAGCCATCGCCAATGGCATCGGTGACGAGCTTGGCGTAGGTGGGGTTGGCCTCGGCAAAGAAGCGACGGTGCGAGATACCGTTGGTCTTGTTGTTGAACTTCTCGGGCGTCAGGGCATAGAAGTCCTTGAGCACGATGTTCTTGATGATGTCGGAGTGGATCTTGGCCACGCCGTTGACGCTATGGCTGCAGATCACGGACAGGTTGGCCATGCGAATCTCGCCGTCCCACAGAATGGCGGTCTGGCGCAGACGCTCCTGCCAGCCCTCCTGCGTGGTGTCGAACGACTCGTGCCAACGACGGCTGATCTCGTCGATGATCTGGTACACGCGGGGGAGGAGCTTGGAGAACGTGCCGATGGGCCACTTCTCCAGAGCCTCGGGCAGGATGGTGTGGTTGGTGTAGCTCACGACCTGCGTCACGATATTCCAGGCGTCATCCCACTCGAGTTTCTTCTCGTCGATGAGGATGCGCATGAGCTCGGGGCCGCACATGGCGGGGTGGGTGTCGTTGGTGTGGATGGCCACAAACTGCGGCAGCAGCTCCCAGTTCTCGCCGTGCTCCTTCTCAAAGGTGTCGAGCAGGCTGTAGATGCCGGCCGAGACAAACAGGTATTCCTGCTTCAGGCGCAGCAGGCGGCCATGCTCGCCGGCGTCGTTGGGGTAGAGGATGGCGCTGATGGCCTCGGCCTCGGCGCGCTCGGCATCGGCCAGGGCGTAATCGCCGCGGTTGAAGGCCTCAAGGTCAAAGTGCTCCTCGACCGGCTCGGCGGCCCAGACACGCAGCTTGTTGACGGTCTCGCCGGCATAGCCCACCACGGGGATGTCATAAGGGACAGCCAGGATGTCCTGCGCGTCCACCGTGCGGTAGAACGTGCGGCCGTTCTCCTCAAAGCCCTCCACGTGGCCACCAAACTTGATGGTCACGGCCTTGTCCTGACGGCGAACCTCCCAGGGATAGCCGTGGGTGAGCCACTCGTCGGTGGCCTCGACCTGGCTGCCGTTGACGATCTCCTGCTTAAACAGGCCGTAGCGGTAGCGCATGCCGTTGCCGTAGCCGGCAATGCCCTCGGCTGCCATGGAATCCAGGAAGCATGCGGCCAGACGGCCCAGGCCGCCGTTGCCCAGGGCCGGATCGGGCTCCTGGTTCTCGATGACGGACAGGTCAAAGCCCATGTCGTCGAGCGCCTCGGCGACCATGTCGCGCACGCCAAAGTTGAGCAGGTAGTTGTCAAGCAGGCGGCCGATCAAAAACTCGATCGAGAAGTAGTACACGCGCTTCTTGCCCTCGGCGGCAACACGGGCGTCGCTGGTGGTGGCAACGGTGCGCGCCTTCTCGGCCACGAGCTTGGCCAGGGCGTTAAAGCGGTCGAGGTCGCTGGCGGCCTCGACGCTCTTGCCGCTGATGCTCATGACGGCATCGCGATAGAGCTCGGTAAACTCCTGCTTGTTGTCGAAGATCTTATTCATACGTTCCTTTCCCCCGGGGATGTTTCTCCCGGAACGGTTATGACTTGTATCCTACGCCCTGTCGGGGCGGGTAATTTCAGCCGTAACGGCTTTGTTACGCATCCTTGGCAGGAGCCTTAACAGCTGCTGCCTTAGCCTTGGGAGCAGCCTTTTTGGTGGCTGCCTTCTTGGCCGTGGTGGACTTGGCCGTAGCCTTGGCAGCGGACTTGGCAGCCTTCGCCTTAGCCGTCGCCTTCTTGGCAGTGGCCGCGGCCTTGGGCTTTACCGAGGACGCGCGCTTGCGCATCGCCTTCTTGGGCTTCTCGACCACGGGCGGCTTGTAACTGCTGGGACCGCGGCGCTTAAGTACCACACCTGCCAGACCGGGCACCTTCATCTCGATGGAGTCCATCTGCCCGTTCCAGGGGTAGGGCTCGCTCGAGCAGGTGTAGGGCTCCTCGCCGGCGTATCCGCTGCCACCAAACTCGGGACGGTCGGAATCAAAGATGACCTCCCAGTCACCCTCGCGCGGCACGCCCACGCGGAAGCTCTCGTAGCTCGCCGGGTCAAAGTTGATCAAGATCACCAGGTCGTCGTCGACGTCCTCGCCCTGACGCACAAAGCTCACGATGGACTGCTTGGAGTTATCCGCGTCGATCCAGGTAAAGCCGTCGTCGGTGTAGCCGCGCTCGTACAGGGCGGGCTCGGCGGTGTACAGGTGGTTGAGCGCCTTGATAAACGCCTGATGATGACGATGGGTCTCGTATTCCTCGGTCAGGAACCACTGGATGGACTCGTAGTAGCGCCACTCAATAAACTGGCCGATCTCGTTGCCCATAAAGTTGAGCTTGGCACCGGGATGCGTCATCTGGTAGAAAGCCAGCGTGCGCAGGCCGGCAAACTGGCGCCACCAGTCGCCCGGCATGCGGCCGATGAGCGAGCACTTGCCGTGCACGACCTCGTCGTGGCTCAGCGGGCAGATAAAGTTCTCGGTAAAGGCATACATGATGGAGAACGTGAGCAGCCCGTGGTTGCCGGGGCGCCACGGAAAATCGGTCTGCATGTAGTGCAGGGTATCGTTCATCCAGCCCATGTCCCACTTGTAGTGGAAGCCCAGGCCGCCGTCCTGCGGCGGATAGGTCACGAGCGGCCACGCGGTGGACTCCTCGGCCATCATCATCACGTCGGGGAAGTGAGCCTCAACGGCGCAGTTGACCTGGCGAATGAACGCGCTGGCGTCCAGGTCCTCCTCGGTACCGTACTTGTTGAACTTCTTTTGACCCGGATCGTCGATGCCAAAGTTGAGGTACAGCATACTGGACACGCCGTCCATGCGAATGCCGTCAACGTGGAAGTTCTCGAGCCAGTACAGCACGTTGGAGACCAGGAAGGAGCGGACCTCGCCGCGAGCGAAGTCAAACTTGTGCGTGCCCCAGTTGGGGTGAATCTCGTGCTCAAACAGCATGTGGCCGTTAAAGGTGGCAAGGCCGTGGGAGTCGGCACAAAAGCCGCCGGGCACCCAGTCCATGATCACGCCGATGCCCGCCTCGTGACACGCATCGATAAAGTGCATGAGCTGCTGCGGGTTGCCGTAGCGCGACGTGGCGGCATAGTAGCCGGTCGTCTGGTAGCCCCAGGAGCCATCGAAGGGGTGTTCCATGAGCGGCATGACCTCGATATGCGTGTAGCCCATGTCGCGCACGTAGTCCACGAGCTCCACCGACAAGTCGTCGTAGGTGTAGAACTCGCCGCGCTGCGCGGGGAAAGGATCCATGGGGCCGGGGTAGTTGCCGTACTCGTCGGGCTCGCCCTGTGGCGTGTCGCCGTGGCGCTTCCACGAGCCAATATGCACCTCGTAGATGTTGAGCGGCTGCGACATGTGGTTGTGGCTGGCGCGGCGCTTGAGCCACGCGGCGTCGTTCCACTTGTAGCCATCGAGGGTCCACAGCACGCTCGCGGTACCCGGAGGGCACTCGGCCTTAAAGGCATACGGATCGGCCTTGTAGAGCTTTTCACCCTCGTTGGTCTCAATAAGATATTTATAGAGCTGACCCTGCTCGGCGCCAGGAATAAAGCCTTCCCAAATAGCGCTCGTATGCACGGGCACCAGCGGGTTGGCCTGCTCATCCCAGTCGTTAAATTCACCAATGACATGGACACTCTTTACGTCGGGCGCCCAAACGCAAAAGCGCCAGCCGCGCGTGCGCTGCTGCGTGTCGGGATGCGCGCCCATCTTTTCCCAGCTGCGCTCCCACATTCCAATGCCAAACAGGTAGACATCGTCCTTGGAGAGCTCCGGTGCGTGCGGGGCGGCTTTACGGGTTGCGGGCTTTTTAGCCGTTGGCTTTAGCTTTGTATCGCTCACGTTTGATCCCATCATGACGCGGCAGCGTGTTGCCTTGGTGACTAGATGCGAAAGGTCCAAGGCTGCACGAATCGAAGGGACGGCGATAGTTCTATGATTCGTTCCACCTCGCGTGCTCGGTGGAACTTTCGGCAGAAACTACGATAACACCTGTACGTTACTTTTATGAAGGAAAGTGGTTTTAGGGCGGCGTTTAATCGGTAAGCGCCATGTTTAGACCACTGGCAGAATTGCCGTGGTAAAACTCTTGACAGTTTTACCAATTAGGGTTTCTAAATTGTTAGTCAGACGTTTGGTAAAACGTTTTTAGCAGGATGTTTACCATTTGACATCGAAAGGTTCGTTTATGTCCCAGACCGCCGCCCCCAACGTTGCTTTTATTTTCGATTGCGACGGCACACTGGTTAATAGCACCCCCGTTTGGGCCTATGCCCAGCCCGAGTTATTGCACCGCCACGGAGTTGACGTGACGGTCGACGATTTTGCCCAGTTTGAGCATTTGTCGCTCGAGGATGAGTGCCAGGCCTACCACGACACCTGGGGCATTGGAGCGAATGGCGAGGAACTGTATCGCGAGCTGGGCGACATCCTGATCGATGGCTACTCCAAGGTGCCGCCGCGCGAGGGCCTGCTAGCTTTTTTGGAACAGGCGAAGGCGGCCGGTATTGCCATGTGCGTGGCCACGTCCACTCCGGCCGAGCTAGTGCGGTCCGCGCTCGCTGGTGCCGGGCTCGACGCTTACATGGAGTTTGTGACCACCACGGGTGAGGCGGGGCGTTCCAAGCAATTCCCCGATGTGTACGAGCTGGCGCTGCGCCGTCTGGAAGAGCGTCATGGGCACCAGTTTGAGCGCGCATGGGTGTTTGAGGACGCCGTCTTTGGCCTAAAGAGCTCTGGGGCCGCCGGGTTTAAGCGTGTGGGCATTTATGACCCGCACGGCCGCATGAAGCGCGACGATGTGCGCGCCAACTGCGATATCTTTATCGACTGCTACGAGGAGCTGGATCTGGCCCGCGTGCTTTCGTTTGAGGGATAGGCGAGGGTTGTGGCTTGTAAGGTATTAGTGGTCTGCGGCTCGCCCGTGGTTGCGAGCGCGGATCTGTTGCGTAGGCTAGCGGGGGAGTGCGACCACGTTGTCGCCGTGGATCGCGGGCTCGACGCGCTGCTGGGCGCTGACCTGGGCTGCGACGTGTATGTGGGGGATGCCGACACGGTGGGCGATGTGGGTCGTGCGCTGGTCGATGCCGCCACCGACTTTGAAGTTGAGCGCCACAACCCGTACAAGGACTATACCGATCTTGCGTTGGCGCTCGATTCCATCCGCCGTCGCTGGCCGGGTGCCGAAGTGGTTGCGACCTGCGCCACCGGCGGTCGCCCTGATATGGCGCTTTCCGTACTGGGCCTGCTCGCAGGCTACGATGACGCCCCAGTCTGGATTGCCGAGGACGAGACCATGGCCCGCATTCTGCACGAACGTGAATCCTGGACCATTGAGAATGCAACTGGCAAAACCTTTTCCATCATCGCCATAGCCCCTAACACCGAGGTAAGCGAACACGGTCTAGAGTGGGAACTTGATCACAGCCCACTGGGCTTGTTGGCCGACACGGGTATCAGCAACGTTGTAAGGTCAACAGCCACGATCCAAGTCCACACCGGCACAGCCATCGCTTACCTATATCAATAGGCATTTAGAATCTGACCTAAAAAAGTCCTTGCACCCCGCGCCAACTTCCCCTATAGTATCTCCTCGTCACGGGGGCGTAGCTCAGCTGGGAGAGCGCTTGACTGGCAGTCAAGAGGTCAGGGGTTCGATCCCCCTCGTCTCCACCATCGTGAATGCAAAGGCCTTCGGGATTCCGAAGGCCTTTTTTCATGCCAAAACACCTTGCGGCACAAACCCAATCCACACCAACAAAAAGTTGCACAATTTATTTCCCATGTCTGTACATAGTTTGTTAGCCAAACGCGATTATCAGTGTAGATCGCCGTTCCATATGGGCTTCAGGAACGCGCCTAATCACCGTTAGCATCCCATTAACCTGCATCAACGTGAACAACATCCCCAAAATAACCCCCTTAAGCACGCTAAATGAACGCTAAATGAACGCTAAATGAACGCTAAATGAACGATATGTTGTCCAACGCAGCCCAAATCAGTTTCGCTAACAGCTTGTGCTAAGATACCTATCGTTACATGGGTTCAACTGTGCTCGCGGCTCCAGCAAGTCACAAAGCGCAGGGTCGATTAGCATCCGGCCGTAACGGCGGTGTTAGAAACACCACGAGCTCCAATAAAGAAGTCATGCGATTTTGTTTATTTGCATTGAGTTAGTTACGAGATGCAAACGGTTAGTTGTCGTATGCGAAATCGTAGCAGTCCTTCAGCTGTTTGCGTGCGGTCCAGTTTTGTTCCCGCTTGACTGGTTCGCACGCAGCCAGCTGGAGATGCGGTCATTTTTGCGATACACGTCCGCGTCTCTAGCAACTGCACTCATACATACCGTTCACGGTGGGGCAGAGCCACGTGCTTGTCTAACTGGGCTCAGGGTTTGAATATGGAGCGCCTTTGCGCGCAAGCGCCCTGGCGTAGCCATAAACAAACCCCTTGAGCCACACGTAAGACGACAAAGGGGGTGGTGCTCGTGTGGTATGTGATTCAGGTCATTAACGGTCGCGAAGACGTAATGCGCGAGCGCATCGAGCGTATGGTGCCGGCTGGAGTCATGCAGGAGCTCTTTTATCCCCAATTTCAAGCCGAGATCAAAGTACACGGCGAATGGGTCAATACGACCAAGCCGCTCTTTCCCGGTTATCTTATCTGCGATACGGCAGAACCCCGCACCGTGCAACAGCATCTGCTGCGTATGGACGACTTTGCCCGGGTGCTATCCCAGGACGGTCAGTTTGTGCCGCTGGCAAAAGAAGAGGTCCAGCTTATTTGTGGCTTTACGCATAGGGGAGACCGCGTTGTGCCCATGAGCGAGGCCCTAAAAAACGGCGATCAGGTCGTAGTGACGGCAGGTCCACTGCTGGGCCACGAAGGCCTTGTCAAAACCAATAATAGACGGAAGAGCACTGCTTATTTGGAGCTCAACCTGTGCGGCCGACGCGTAACTACGCGCGTGGGCCTCGCTGTGCTTTCAAATGAGCAGCGCTTCATGCGCAACCTTAAACAGGCGAGCGCCTAAGTGCGGGCGGTCGCCACACAGTGCAGGGAGGATCCCCGATTTGGGGACGTAGTGTTGGAAGAGAACGTGTCGGATAAAACTCAATATACAACGGATGCACCCGCGGGGGCGGCGCTGATTTCTCAGGCCATGGACCGGCGTGAGGGCGCCGGCCGCTACAGGGCCATGCAATCCATCATGGACTGGGATCGCTCGCGCCTAGCCTACCGCACCGTCAAGCGCGCGTTCGACATCGTGTTCAGCGGTGCCGTGCTCCTCGTTATCGCGATCCCTAGCTTAGTGCTGGCGGCGGCCATCCGCATGGAGAGCGAGGGCAGCCCCTTCTACAGCCAGATCCGCGTTGGTCAGACCCGCCCCGACGGCAGCCTGTCAACCTTCCGCATGTGGAAGTTCCGCTCCATGTACAAGGACGCCGACGAGCGCCTCGCCGAGCTCAAGGAGCAAAACGAGATCGCCGGCGCCATGTTCAAGATGAGGGAGGACCCCCGCGTCACCAAGATCGGGAAGTTCATCCGCAAGCACTCCATCGACGAGTTCCCGCAGTTCATTAACGTATTCCTGGGGCAGATGTCCGTCGTGGGGCCTCGCCCGCCGCTGCCGAATGAGGTGGCGCAGTATACCGAGTACGACCTGCAGAGGCTAGCGGTGAAGCCAGGTATTACGGGGCTCTGGCAGGTGACGGAGCGAAACTCCACCGGGTTCGACGGCATGGTCCGCCGGGACCTCGAGTACATAGCCAAACGCGGAATCGTCATGGACCTCAAGATCGTCCTCCTCACGGTTCTGGAGGTCTTCAACGGGAGCGATGCGTACTAATGCAGCATGTTTTCATCATCGGATCCAAGGGAATTCCGGCAAACTACGGCGGTTACGAGACGTTCGTGGAGAAACTGACCGAGAATCAGGTATCGCCCGACATCAAGTACCACGTGGCGTGCGCTGTGGACTCCGCCGAGGAGGTCGGCGAGTTCGAGCACAACGGAGCGCATTGCTTCAAGGTACTACGCAGGCCCGTCGGAGCCGCTAGGGCGATCTTCTACGATATAGACGCCCTCAAGTGGTGCACCGCCTATATCGAGAATAACCGTGTCGAGCACCCCATCGTCTACGTGCTGGCCTGTCGCATCGGACCGTTTTTCGGAAAGTACGTAAAGAGGATCCACGCCCTTGGTGGCAAGGTCTTCGTGAACCCCGACGGCCACGAGTGGAAGCGCGCCAAGTGGAGCGCGCCCGTCCGCAGGTACTGGAAAGTCTCGGAGCGCGGGATGGTCAAGCACGCCGACCTGATGGTGTGCGACTCCAAGAACATCGAGAAGTACATTCGAGGGGAGTATGCCGACCTGCACCCCGAGACGACCTTCATCGCCTACGGGGCCGACATCAGGCACTCAGCGCTCGCGGACGACGACCCCAAGTTCACTGGATGGCTCTGCGAGAAGGGCCTCGAGCCCTTCGGCTACTACCTGGTCGTGGGACGCTTCGTGCCTGAGAACAACTACGAGACCATGATCCGGGAGTTCATGGCTTCCGACTCCAAGCGGGATTTCGCGCTCGTGACGGGAGTGGACGACTCCTTCCTCGCGGAGCTCGAGCGGAAGACACACTTCAAGTCCGACCCACGCATCAAGTTCGTCGGGACCGTCTACGACCAGGAGCTCCTGAAGAAGATCCGTGAGCAGGCTTATGGCTACTTCCACGGCCATGAGGTCGGGGGTACCAATCCGAGCCTCCTGGAGGCGCTGGCGTCCACGCGCCTCAACCTCCTTCTCGACGTCGGTTTCAACCGCGAGGTCGCTGAGGACTCGGCCCTGTATTGGAGCAAGGAATCCGGAGACTTGGCTGAACTTATCAATAGCGCCGACGTGATGGATTGGAAGTCGATCGAGGAGCTCGATACGGCATCGACCTCCGTTATCCGCGACCGGTATTCGTGGCGGTCCATCACTGACAGCTACGAAGACCTTTTCCTCGGAAGGAGATAACCAGTGAAAGGCATCATCCTCGCCGGCGGGTCCGGCACCCGCCTGTACCCGCTCACGCTCGTGACCTCCAAGCAGCTGCTGCCGGTCTACGACAAGCCCATGATCTACTATCCGCTTAGCACCCTCATGCTGGCGGGCATCCGGGACATCCTGGTCATCTCCACCCCGACCGACCTGCCCAACTTCGAGCGCCTGCTCGGGGACGGCTCGCGCTACGGCGTGAACCTCTCCTACGCCGAGCAGCCCTCGCCGGACGGCCTGGCGCAGGCCTTCACCATCGGCGAGGAGTTCATCGCCGGCGAGCCGTGCGCCCTGGTGCTGGGCGACAACATCTTCTACGGCAACGGCCTGTCCCGCCACCTGACGCGCGCCGTCCAGAACTCCGAGTCGGGCCGCGCCACGGTCTTCGGCTACCACGTGGACGACCCCGAGCGCTTCGGCGTCGTGGAGT
>OATJ01000534.1_pt1 | contig 21634 bp, 9 predicted proteins | sample 1516661 | NCBI WGS metagenome assembly OATJ01 (sample SAMEA2579951, study PRJEB22360) | human gut metagenome
GGCCGGAGTCCTCGCCGCCGATGAGTACGAGCTGCTCGGCTTCGACTCCTCGAAGGCCTCCGACAAGGTGACCGTGACCGTGCAGTCTGTGGCCGATTCGACCAAGACCGCCACGTTCACCGTGAAGGTCGTTGCCGACGAGACGCCGACTCCGGATCCCGATCTGGCCACTGAGGAAGAGCTCAAGCAGCTCGAAGACGCCATTGCCAAGGCCGAAGCCGAGAAGCTGAACCAGGACGATTACACCGCCGATTCGTGGAAGGCCTACGCCAATGCGCTGGCCCAAGCGAAGAAGGTGCTCGCCAAGGAGAACGCCACCTCCACCGAGGTCCAGGATGCGATTCGTCACCTGACCGAGGCCCGCAAGGCCCTCGTGAAGGTCTCCGCTGATGGCAAGAAGCCGGGTGCCGTCATCTCCGACACTGGTGCCGCCGTCTTCGGCGTGGCTGGTGCCGTGGTGGTCCTCGCCGCCGCCGGTATCGCCCTGACCATCTGGCGCAAGCGCCGTATCTGACCCCTCATTTGCAAAAAACTCTCACTGACGTTGAGTCAGTGAGAGTTTTTTGCAATAGGGGGGTGTTCCTATGTTTTTGTCAACTCCTTGGGGAGTTGACGTGTCGGGATTCCGGTTGGCTGTCGTGGGCGCGCTTCGCCCTGCCGGTGGCGTCCGGCGTCCTTTCCCGTGTGGCCCGGTTCAGGCTACGAGGGCTGGTTCCTGGTAGAGGGTTCCGTTTTTGAGCATGCTGTAGATCACGTCGCAGCGCCGACGCGCGAGGCAGATGATGGCGGCGTTGTGGTGTTTGCCCTGTTCGCGTTTGCGCTTGTAATAGGCCACGGAGGGCGGGTGTTTGGTGGATGCGACGAACGCGGTCTGCCACAGCGCGTTCTTGAGGCGTTTGTTGCCCCGCCTGGAGGGCCGTTCGCCTTTGATGCTGGTGCCGGATTGGCCGGTGACGGGCGATATGCCCGCGTAGGCGGCCAGATGGGCGGACGATTTGAAGTTGGCGATGTCGCCGCCGATGCCGAGGAGGATGTTGCTTGCGGTCCTGACGCCTATCCCGGGCATCGACGTCAGGACCGTGAGAAGAGGGTGGTCCTCCAGGAGCTTCTCGACCTGGCGGTCGACCTCGCGCCGCCGGTCCCTGATCGTCTTGATGTCGTGGGCGATGGAGGGGATGATGGTCTCGGCCATGAGGGTGCCGGGCACGGTGACGGTCTGCTCGCCGATCGCCTTGAACATGTCGTCGATGATGCGGCCGGCGCGAAGCCCGTTGGACTTGGCCCAGTCCTTCACGTCCTCGATCCCGGCCCGTTTCACGCCCATGGGCCCGCCGTATCGTTCGAGCAGCGCGAGCGTCGCGTCGCGCGTGATTCTCTCGCCCTTGAGCGCGCGTTCGAACGCGGGGTGGGTCTGCAGCAGCAGGCTCCGCAGGCGGTTGACGTGGCGGGTGGATTCGTGGGCGAGGTCCTCGTCGTGGCCGGCGAGCAGCTTCAGGGCGGCGAGGGTCTCGTCATCCGGGCCCGCGTCCCTGAGCGTCTCGGGCAGCTTGAGCGCGGCCCACGCGATCACATGCGCGTCCCTGCGGTCGGTCTTCGCGTCCCCGGGCAGCAGCTGCGCGGTCCTGCGCATGGCCGTGCCGGGAAGGTAGGCAACCGCGATCCCCATGTTCCGCGCCACCGTCAGGGGCAGGGAGCCGATGGTGTTGGGCTGGTCCACGACCAGCAGCACACGGCCATGCTTGGAGAGCTTGCCCAGCATCGTGCGGATGGCCTTCTCGTCCTGTTTCAACGGCTTGTCGTACAGGGTGTTCCCGTCATGGTCGAGGGCGTGCGCGTGGTGCGCGCTCTTGCCCACGTCCAGGCCGACCCACACGTCGATGTCGTCCGGGGTCATCATCGTTCCTCCCGTCATGAAGGTTTTCCGGTCGCCGCGGGCTCGGAGGAGTCCGGACGCCCGCGCCGCACCCACATTACGACGAGACCTGCGCCATGCGCCCCTGAAGCGTCCGTGTAGCCGGCCTGGTTCCTATCAGCGGTCATCGGGCGTCCCCATTCCCGGCGACAACACCCCCCGGATCATCGACGACAGGGCAGGAAAGTCATACCGGAACCGGCGACCCGGCCCCGACCATCGGGACCTACCAAACATGGTAATGGGCTTATCTCTTCGCCTGAGTGATCTGGTAGGCGGCGAAGAGGATGGCGAGCCAAATCACGCCGGCGATGACGGCGACGCGGTAGCTGGCGGAGAAGCACATCAGCACCACGACCAGTGCCAAGAACGCCAACACCACCCACGGGGTCACCTTAGCGAACGGCAGCTTGAAGTGAATCGCGTCGAGCGCTTCCTTGCCGGACTTGCCGGCCAGTTCGGAATCCTCGGGAGCGCCGCCCGCGGCGACCACCTTACGGAACTTCATTTCGGTGAACATGATCATCGTCCAGTTGATGATGCCGGCGATGGTGGCAATCGACATCAGATAGTTGAACGCGAACTCAGGCCACACGAACACCACGACCACGGCGATGGCGGTGATCACGGCGGACGTCAGCACGCCGGCCACCGGCACGCCCTTAGCGTTGAGCTTGCCCAGATACGCGGGTGCATTGCCTTGTTTGGCCAGCGAATACAGCATGCGGGAGTTGGCGTACAGGCCGGAGTTGTAGACGCTCATCACAGCGGTCAGGCACACGAAGTTGAGGATGCCGGCGGCCGCGTGGATGCCCACGGAATCGAAGATTTGCACGAACGGGCTGGGAACATCGTCTCCGCCGATGGTGTTCCACGGTATTACGGCCATGATTACGCCGAGCGCGCCAATGTAGAACACGAGAATTCGCCAGATAATGTCATTGGTGGCGCGGGGAATCGTACGACGAGGGTCCTCGGTTTCGCCGGCGGTGATGCCGATGAGCTCGGTGCCGCCGAAGCTGAACATCACCACGACAAGCGCCATCAACAGGCCGGTCCAGGTGCCGTCCTTAGTCTGCTCCATGAGACCGTTCGGGAAGAAGCCCCCTTCCAAGGTGAACCAGTTGGCAAAGCTCGCTTTGATGCCGGATGCGGTGGGCAGAGCGAAGATGATGACGGCCAGGCCGCCGACGATCATGGCGATCACGGCCACAATCTTGATAATGGCGAACCAGAACTCGAACTCACCGAATTTAGAGACGCCCAGCAGGTTGGCGGCGCAGATGATCACCAAGAACACGGCCGCCGACACCCATGTCGGAATCGCCGGGAACCAGTAGTTCACAAACGAACCCACCACTGATAGCTCCACCATCGAGACGAGGATGTAGTTGAACCAGTAGTTCCAGCCGGAAATAAAGCCGGCGCGCTTGGACCAGTAGCGGGTGGCATAGTAGCTGAACGCGCCCGCCTTCGGATCCTCAACGGACATTTCAGACAGTGCACGCACAATCGCGAAAATCGCGAGGCCGCCAACCAAGTAGGCGAGCAGAATCGAGGGTCCGGCCAGCGCGATGGATTCACTGGAACCATAGAACAGGCCGGTTCCGATGGCGCCGCCCAGTGCAATCAGCTGGATGTGACGGTTCTTCAGTGACTTGCGCAGCGTGGCCGGCACCCGCACATCGTCGGTTTCGCGCGACTTCTTAGGTGCGTCAGTAGTACTCATTGTGCTCTTCTCTCGAGTCTCTTTGATTTTTAGCATGACCGGCGGGAGGTCGCCATGCGCAACGCTCGTCATTGTAAGGCGCGGCATGCCGTACTGCCAAAGAATGCCGATGCCAGCCCATACCGGTATTCGCGTTTGATCGAAACAGCTAAAGTCGGCAGTGGCCTATCAAACCATCCCCACCAATTCACTGCGAGACGGGCATGCCCATGGTGAAAATGGTGTGGGCCACTGATTCCGGAGATGCTGCGAGGTCGGTGGCGAGCCAGTATTGCAGTAGGCCGATGCTGCCGGATACGGCGAAGCGCATGCGCATTTGGGCCTCGACCGGGTCGTTGGCGGCGGGCTGCAGCTGCTCGGCGACTGTCTGCCGGCTGTAAATAAGTCCCAGTAGCTGCTGTTGGAAGCCGATATCTGCTTTCGGGCTCATCAATACCTGCAGATGCTTGCGATTGTCGGCGATGTATTGGCAGATACGTTCGATGACGTGCTCGATGCCGGCTGAATCAGGCTGCGCGAGCAACTGGTCGAGCGCGGCAGTAACCCAGGCCATGGTCTCGTCTTCGATATCGTGCAGTAGATCTTCAATGCTTGTGTAATGCGCATAGAACGTGGAACGGTTCACGTCCGCCCGCTCGCACAATGCCTTGACGGTGATGGACCCAAGCGGCTGGTCCTGCAGCAGCTCGACGAGCGCGTCTTGCATGGCGAGCCGTGTGTATCGGGTGCGGCGGCTTTCCGTCAAATCCTTGGCCATGGCATTCTCCCCAAGTTCCGACAACTCACAATCCAACTGTTGGTTGCAGAACCGACACAGTGTTGTTTTACTTGAGTATAGCAAGGGAACGCAGGTGGCATTGCGAATGGAGCGGGCCGTGGTGGGAACTGTTGGAGGTGCGTGATGGCATATATCGAATTCGATCATGTGGTCAAGGAATACCCCTCCGGCAGCAGCGTGATTCGGGCGCTCGATGAGGCGAGCTTTACCGCCGATCAAGGCGAGTTAAGCGTCATCCTCGGCCAGTCAGGCGCAGGCAAGACCACGGCGTTGAACATTCTGGGCGGCATGGATACCGCGACTTCAGGCCGCGTCATTGTGGGCGATCGCGACATCACCGGATTGCGTAAGCGCGATTTGGTGACCTACCGGCGCAACGACATCGGCTTTGTCTTCCAGTTCTACAATCTTGTGCCGAACCTGACCGCGCTGGAGAACGTGGAACTTGCCTCACAGATTTGCCCCGATCATTTCGACCCGGCGGAAACCCTGTACAAGGTCGGACTGGGGGAGCGCATGGGGAATTTCCCGGCACAACTGTCCGGCGGCGAACAACAGCGTGTATCCATCGCCCGCGCGATTGCCAAAAAGCCGAAGCTGTTGTTGTGCGATGAGCCGACCGGTGCGCTCGATTACGAGACCGGCAAGGAAGTGCTGCAGTTGCTGCAGGATATTTGCCAAACACAAGGCATGACCGTAATGATCATCACGCATAATTCCGCGCTTGCACCGATGGCTCACAAAGTGATTCGCTTCCGCTCCGGCAAGGTGACCAGCGAGGAGGTCAACGCAACGCCGCGGCCCATCGCCGATATCGAATGGTAGGTGATTGGCGATGCTCACTGCAAGACACTCTGTGAAACGCCCCGTGAAACAAGCGAGGCGATTCGTGAAACAACCTGTGAAACATTCTGTGAAACGGCGGAACCTCGACGATAGCGGCGGTCGAGGAGCGGGCGTTTCTGCGGTATTTGCCAAAGATACGTTGCGTTGCTGGCTGCGCAGCTGGAAGAGGTTCGTCTCGATCGCCGTCATCACGCTGCTTGGCGTGGCCGTGCTGACCGGCATCTACGCCGGATGCCGCGATGCTTTTCTGGCGGCCGGTCGTTTTTACGATCAGCAGGGACTGCATGACCTGCAGGTGCTATCCACATACGGCCTGACCGATGATGATGCAACGGCACTGCGCCGAATCGACGGTGTGCAAACCGTGCAGCCCGAACGTTCTCAGACGGTGACCACGTTGGTGGACGGCACCAAGAAAACCGTGACCATGCAGGAAATCGGTACCGAAGGGCTTGATCAGCCGTACATACGGCAGGGCAAACTGCCGAACAAGGCCGGCGAAGTGGCGGTTACGCAGCAATTCCTGAACGATAGCGGACTCAAGATTGGCGGCACCATTACTGTGACGCCACAAGACACCTCTTCATCCGTCATATCGGTAGCGGCCACGGAGACTGACGATTCCAATAATGCCGATACGGTAGGTGTCGCCGCCAATGCCTCGGCATCCGATGCGAAGTCCGCCGCCAATACGGACGCCGACGCCGAGCAATCCCCGCAGTTCCCCACGAAACTCACCATCACCGGCGTCGTACTTGACCCGCGCGACCTCAACAATCCAGACGGCTATTCGGGCATGACCTCCTTCCGGTCCACCTCATCCGAGGACTATACGTTCTTTGCACCCAGCGACGGCGTGACCGGCAATATATACACTGCGATATCGGTTGCCGTCACTGGTGCGTCCGATTTTGACACGTTTTCCGATGCCTACGATGAAGCCGTCAAAACCGTGGCCGACCGTATCGAACATCAGATACAGACCACACGCCAGAAAGCCCGTCGTCAACAGATCGTCTCCAGCGCGCAGCGCAAACTGGACGATGCCCAAGACGAGGCCAACGAGCAGCTGGACGAAGCCCAGAAGCAGATCGACGACAACTGGGCCGAGCTGGAAGCCAACAAAACGACATTGCAAGATAGCCGTACCGAATTGGAGAACAACAGGACAACCATTACCGATGGCGAACGGCAGCTCGCCGATGGACGTGCGCAGATTGCAACGGCCCGTCAACAGATCGCGCAAGGTCGCCAGCAGATAGCCGAAGCGCGCACCCAGCTCGAATCGGGCAAAGCGCAGCTCACCTCGGCTCGCAAACAGCTCGATGCGGCGCAAACGGAACTGACCGCCAATCGCACGAAAATCGAACAGGGCATTACCCAAATCGACCAAGGCATGGCGCAAATTGATCAGATGCTGCCCATGATTCAACAGGCCGACAATCTACTGGCGCAACTTGACCCGAATATCGACTTCAACTCACCCACATGGCAGGCCATCAAGCAACTGCTCGCGCGCCTTGGCATTACCCTGCCTGAAGTGCCGTCAATCAGTGAGCTGCGGCAACAGCTGGCCGCCAAGCAAACGGAACTGCAAACGCAGCGAGACAGTCTGACCCAGCAGAAAGCCGATTTGCAGCGCACATTAAACGAAACCATTGCCCCCGCACAATCCACCTTGGACCAGCAGAACGCGCAACTGACCGCCAAGGAACAGGAAGCGGCTGCAGGAGAGGCACAGCTCAATACCAAATCCGCGGAACTCGAAGCGAATGCCGCAACCCTCGAAACCCAGTCGGCGCAACTTGAAGCGCAGGCCGCCCAACTGGCCAGCGGCAAGCAGCAGCTCGAAGAAGGCGAGCGGCAGCTGGAAGAAGGCGAACAACAGCTCGCGGACGGCAAGGCGAAACTGGATGATGCGCAGTCTGAACTCGATGCGAAGCGAAGCGAAGCGGAAAGCGAATTCGCCAAGCAGCAACGGCGCATCGACGATGTGGCCAACGCACGTTGGTATGTGCAGACACGCGCTTCGATCGACGGATTCAGCTCGCTCAAATCAGACGTCAGTTCCATCGAATCCATCGGCCGCGCATTCCCGATTGTGTTCCTGCTGGTCGCCGTGCTCATGAGCCTGACCACCATGACCCGCATGGTCGAGGAAGACCGCGGACTTATCGGCACCTACCTTGGACTCGGCTATGGCGGACTCGCCGTGTCCAGCCGGTATCTGCTGTTCGCGTTGCTCGCCTGCTTGGTCGGCGGCGGCATCGGTCTGCTGGTCGGATTCCTTGGCATCCCGGCATTCCTGCTGGTGGTGATTGAGGGACTGTATATATTGCCCGGTGTGCGACTCGAATACGACTGGTTGTACGGTTCGGCCGGCATCGTGCTGTTCGTGGTCGGCGTGGGCGTGGCCACCGCGCTCGCCTGTCGCGAGGAGATACGGCACACGCCCGCCGCGTTGATGCGGCCGAAGGCACCGAAAGCGGGCGCTCGCATATTGCTGGAGCGGATTCGCCCGGTATGGAGCCGGCTGAACTTCCTCGGCAAAGTCACCGCGCGCAATATCTTCCGATTCAAGTCGCGCTTGATTATGACCGTGGGTGGCGTGGCCGGTTGCACAGCGTTGATTATCTGCGGATTTGCGATTAATGACACCGTCGACACGATTGGCGTCAAACAATACGAGCAGATCTACCAGTACGACCTGATGGTCGTGGCCAATGACGATGACGCCACCGCGATGCGCAAGCAGGTGGCACAAGATGGCCAAACCACCGAAACGCTGAATCTGCGCGTGGATAGTGGCGAGATGAGCAATGCGGCGCAGGAAAGCGAAACCGTGCAGCTGATGACCGTGCCCAACGATTCGCTGAATATCTTGAACGATATGGTCACGCTGGAACAAGCTGGCGATGATGGATGGTTTGGGCTGCCCAATATCTTCGGCAAAGCGGGTGGCGGCACTGTAGCGCTGGACGATAGTGGCGTGATTGTATCGCAGTCCGCCGCCAACTCGCTGAATATTCATGCCGGCGACACCGTCACGCTGGGCAATGGCGGTAGCAGCCGGGCCAAGGTGCAGGTCACGGCCGTGACGCGCAATCTTATTGGCTCTGATGTGTACATCAGTGAGCGACTGTACGACCAGAAGTTTGCGGCCGGCGGTGTGACGTCTTCGGCTTCGGGAGATGGCACTGCCTCGACCTTGACGTGGAACGCGATGCTCGCCAAGCTGAAAGGTTCCGAGACCGAACAGGCCGAATATGCGGATCGGTTGGGCGAGGAATCGTCGGTGCTCAAGACCGTGAGCTGTGCGCATCTGGCCGCCACGTTTAAGTTCGATTTGATGGGTGCCGTGGTGGCGCTGATTGTGGGGCTCGCCGGCGGCCTGGCGCTGGTGGTGCTGTTTACGTTGGCCAATACGAACGTGTCCGAACGCATCCGCGAGATGGCCACACTGAAGGTGCTGGGCTTCTATGACCGCGAGGTGCACAACTACGTGAACCGCGAGATGATGATATTGACCGGTATGGGTGTGGTGGTTGGTCTGCCGCTTGGCAGGTGGATAGGCGGATTACTGACTGCTGCGTTGAATATGCCGTCGCTGTATTTCGAAGTGGAAGTGCACTGGTACAGCTATGCGATTGCCGTGGTGGCGACGCTGGCGTTCGCGCTGCTGGTGCAGCTGTTCACCAACCCAGTGCTCGATCGCGTAGACCCGGTCAGCTCGCTCAAGTCCGTGGAATAGAGGTAGAAGTTCAATTAGGTGTTGATGAATTGAACTTTTTTGGCTGAATATTTACAGTATCATCGCATGTATTCTTGAGCTGAGCGGTTTTCGCGACATATTTCGGTGATACAGTCTGAACTTGTTTTGAACGAGTATCGCGTCCGGTACGTAACAATCGGGCGGCAGAGAAGAGAAATGAAATCAGTATGGCCGATACGAATGTGAATGGTGGTACACGGCAGGCTACGGGCAAACTCAAGTCTGTCGAAAGCCTGGACCAGACCAACGAGATGGAGCGTGGCCTGAGCAATCGCCACGTGCAGTTCATCGCCATTGGCGGCACCATCGGCACCGGCTTGTTCCTGGGTTCGGGCAAGTCGCTGGCACTGACCGGCCCCTCGATCGTCTTCGTGTATATCCTGGTCGGCGTCATCATGTTCTTCCTGATGCGCGCCATCGGCGAAATGATGTACCGCGACCCCAGCCAGCACACCTTCATCAATTTCATCACCCGTTACCTTGGCAACGGGTGGGGGCATTTCGCCGGCTGGACGTATTGGGCCGCGCTCGTGCTGCTGGGCATGACCGAGATCACGGCCGTCTCCACGTACTTCATCACCTTCTTCGACACGTTCGGCATCGACCTGACCCATTGGAAATGGCTGATCGAACTGTGCTTCCTGGTGTCGCTGGTCTCCATCAACCTGATCGCCGTCAAGGTGTTCGGCGAGGTGGAATTCTGGTTCTCGATGATCAAGATCACGCTGATTTGCGCGATGATCGCCACCGCCGTGGTCATGATCGTGATCGGCTACCATTACCCGGCCGCGCGGATTCACGGCGTGGACCACGTGAGCCCGGCCGGCCACGCCGGACTCGACAACCTGTTCGCCGGCTTCTCGTTCGCCCCGAACGGCTGGATGGCCTTCCTCATGAGCTTCCAGATGGTGTTCTTCGCCTACGAGATGATTGAATTCGTGGGCGTCACCGTCTCCGAGACCAAGAATCCTCGTGAGGTGCTGCCCAAAGCCGTCAACGAGATCATCGTGCGCGTGCTCATCTTCTACGTGGGCGCGCTCGTGGCCATCATGTGCATCGTGCCGTGGACCTCGTTCAAGCCGAACGAGGACGGCTCCTTCGCCTCCCCGTTCATCATGGTGTTCCAGTATGCCGGGTTGAACTGGGCGTCCGCCCTGGTGTTCTTCGTGGTGATCACCGCCGCATCTTCCGCGCTGAACTCGCTGCTGTACTCGGCTGGCCGCCACCTGTACCAGCTGTCCGAGGTGTCGCCGAACCCGATGCTGAACAAGCTCGGCAAGGTGTCCGATCGCAAGGTGCCGGCCCGCGCCATCCTGGTGTCCGCGGCGCTGATACTGCTGTCGCCGATCGTCAACGCCATCCCCGGTGTGTCCGGAGCGTTCGTGCTGTTCTCGTCCGCCAGCTCCGCGGTGTTCCTGTTCATCTACATCCTGACGCTGATGGCACACCGCAAGTACCGTCGCTCCGCTGATTTCATTCCGGACGGGTTCGTCATGCCCGCTTGGAAGGTGCTCAATACGGTGGCAATCGTGTTCTTCGTGTTCATCTACCTGACGTTGTTCCTTGCGGACGATACGCGCAATTCCGCGATTGCCGGCCTGGTGTGGCTTGTGGGCTTCGGTGGATTCTCTATGCTGCGCGAACGCTACCGTAGCCGCGATTTAAAGGCCGCACTGGAACACAAGGAGTGATTGGACGGGCTGATTGGCTGGCGGCTATTAGTTGGGTGGCTGTTGGCTGTTGGCGGCGGACTGGCTAGCGGCCGATAGCCAATGACTGGGCTGATCGTCAGCCAATCGGCTGCCTATAGGTCTCATTGATACATTCGGTCATCCGATTAGTGCATTTGCGCGGACAATTAGTGCATTCGATCATCGGATTAGTACATCAGTGTGCAATTATTAGTACAATTAGCCGCCTAATTAGTACATTAGGACATAAAACAATGTCCTAATGTACTAATTAGATGCTAAAATACGATAAGTGCCATGTCCTAATGTATGAATTATCGCTATGAAGGGCGGAATGCGATGACGCAGGATGAACTTATGCAAGTGCTGCAGGCCGGTGAATCATCTATGGTCGAGTTCAAGCGCTGCAGCGAATTGCCTCATACGGATACTTTTGAGACTGTATGCTCATTCGCCAATCGTTCTGGTGGCAGCATTTATCTTGGCGTTGACGATGACGGTCAAGTGCTCGGCGTCGATTCTAAGCGCGTTAGTGAGATAGAGCGCAACGTTGTCAACGTAGTGTCTAATCGTAAGATGTTCGAACCGGCTCCAATGGTGGAAACGGAACATATCGAGTACGACGAACGGATTATTGTTCGTATTTGGGTAGCTCCGAGTTCTTCGGTTGTGCGGTTCAAGGGCGCAGTGTTTGATCGCATTGCTGATGTGGATACACACATCGAAAGCGATATCCAGATTAGTCAAATGTATATTCGCAAGCAGAACTACTATTCCGAACGGCGAATTTTCCGTTACGTGACTCCGTTTGATTTGCGTCCTGAGCTGATTGCGCGAATGCGGCAGCTGGCGGTCGCTCAGCGAGCTGGGCACCCTTGGGGAACTATGTCTGACGAAGAACTGTTCCGCAGCGCCAAGCTATACGATCGTGATTACACGACCGGCGAAGAGGGCTTTAATCTTGCTGCAGTGCTGCTCTTGGGCAAGGATGAAGTCATTTCCTCGGTTTGCCCAGCGTATATTACTGATGCCGTGGTTCGGCGAGACAATATTGACCGATACGATGACCGACTTATGGTGCGGACCAACTTGTTCGATTCGTACGAGCAACTCCGTGAATTTACTGAGCGGAATCTGCCTGACCGCTTTGTGTTAAAGGGCGATAAGCGAGTGAGCCCGCGTACGATGATCGCCCGTGAATTGGTGGCAAACAGCCTCATGCATCGGGAGTATTCCAGTCCGGTGGTGGCGCGTGTCACCATTGATAATGAATCCATCCGGACGGTTAATGCTTCGCGCTCATTCTTTGAAGGTCGAATGAAGCTGGGCGAGTTCACGCCAATGCCAAAGAATCCGATTATCGCTAATGTGTTTGTGCAGACCGGCATAGCCGAGCAGCTGGGTAGCGGACTGCGGAATCTGATAAGAGCGTCCCGGCAATATACTGAGCGAGAGCCTGAGTTCCGCGATGGTGACATATTCGAGGCGACGATTCCTATTGTTCCTGCGCTGAAGACCGTGGATGGTTCTGGTTTTGCTAGCGTGAGATCTGTAGTTGAGAAAGATGCCGAAGAGGGTGCGAGGCTCATTGGCGGGGAACGTGTGGATGGTAAGAAAGCAGATGCAACCGCATCGGGTGAAATTGATTCGCGGGCAGCGATGCTGTCGGCGATGAATCGACGCTTGACAGAGGTTGACTATGTGACTGTACCTGAACTCGCCAAGATAACAGAGCTCGATAACAGAACAGTCCGCAAATTCCTAAACGGTTTAGTTGCGCAAAGAAAGCTGATTGCTGAAGGCAACACGCGTGGTCGGCGTTATCGGAAGGGATAGCGGGCGCGATATCTCGATGCAGTGGGATTCACTTAAGGGCTACGGCAAATATGATTCGTAGCGATTGGGCCAGCGCAATTCGAATGGCTCATGACTTTGTGCGTCGTTTGTGGTCTCTGAAGTTGTTTGCTGGGTGACGGTTTTGTGATAAAATCGCTCATATCAAAATGTTTGCGTAAACATTTTGGCTGCGCCGAAAGAAGGAGTCGACGTAGGTCATGTATCAGGCAAAGAGGCCGGCTCAGTGAAGCAAAGGCCGATTTTTCCGGTATAAGGCGGACAGCAGGAACACTAAGGAGACCAATGAAGGTACTGAGCAAATCGCTTGCTGCAATGGTTGCGGCGGCAACACTAGTGGGAGGAGGGGCGTTTGCGGTTGCCGGCACTGCGTATGCGGCTGATAACGATGCCATTACCGTGACCCCGAACCCGTGGTATGCCAACAGTTTCGATGGCTGGGGCACCTCACTGGCTTGGTTCGCCAACGCCACCGGCAGCCTCGGCGAGGAATCGGCCATCACCACCAATCTCGGCGATGACGCTTCCAAGGCTAAGGCTGTGGAATACGGCAAACAGCTGCGCGAACAGTTCTACCAGTCCATCTTCGGTGATGAAGGACTGGACCTGAACATGGCCCGCTACAACGTGGGCGGCGGCAATGCCTCCGATGTTGCCTACGGCTACCCATTCATGCGCCAAGGCGCTGCCGTGCCTGGCACGTGGAAAGATGACGCCACCGGCTCCGGCACGTATGGCAATGGCGTAACCACCAAGCAGGCCGACAAAGACAAGCTGGCTGCGGCATTCGACCCGACTGACGACAACCAGTATGACTTCTCCAAGTCCGCCGCCCAAGACTGGTGGATTGAGCGCGGTGCCACCGGCGATAACCCTGACATCACCGACGTAGAGGCCTTCGCCAACTCCGCTCCGTGGTTCCTGACCAACAGCGGTTACGCCACTGGTGGACGCAACTCCGGTAGCAATAATCTTGCAAACCCTGAGAAATTCGCTCAGTACATGGCCAAGAACGTCGAGCACCTCGAAAGCCTTGGCGCAAACGTTGACACGGTCGAGCCGTTCAACGAGTCCGAGACCAGTTACTGGGGCACTCCGGGCGACATGGCTTCGAAGTACACCGATGAGAGTGATGACAACACCAAGCTCATTAACAACTACTGGGATAAGTACTACTCCGACAAAGATAGGTCCGTCACCCCATACTCCAACGCGCTGAAGAAGCCGCAGGAGGGTATGCATGTCAGCAACGCCCAGCAGCAGCAGACGATTACCGCACTCGCTGAGGCGCTCAAGGACAATGATGACACCATCATCGCAGCCACCGATGCCACGAACTCCGCCGACTTCGTCAAGTCGTACAACCAGTACCCGCAGGCGATCAAGGACCTTATCGGCCAGTACAACGTTCACGCCTACTCCGACAGCAACCAGATGCAGTCGCGCGATATCGCTCAGGCAGACGGCAAGAAGCTGTCGATGAGCGAGGTGGACGGCTCCTGGCAGTCTGGCTCCTACAACCCGTACGGTTTCGACAACGCGCTGGGCATGATGAGCAAGATCAGCTCCAACGTCACCCGCCTGCAGTCCAAGGACTTCACCTTCTGGCAGGTGGTCGAGGACCTCTACAACATGCAGATGGGCTCGAATGTGAATCCGGCCGGTGAGAACACCAACTGGGGCACCGTGCTCATCGACTTCGACTGCACCGTGGCTGGCATGGACGGCAAGCTCTACTCCGAGCGCCGCGTGAACAACAACGGCGGTACCACCGATGGACTTGAACCGTGTACGGTTATTGCAAACGCCAAGTACAACGGCGTCAAGGCCATCACCCACTTCATCCACGCGGGCGACAAGGTCATCGCCAACAACGATGAGGACAACAACATGACTGCCACCTCCGACGATGGCAAGACACAGACCGTCATCCACCGCAACTCCGGCACCTCTGACCAGACCTTCGTCATCGACCTGTCGAAGTACGGCGAGATTGCCGACAACGCTTACGGTGAGCTCTACCTGACCACCGAAACCTCTGCCGAAGACAAGAACGCGGGTGTCGATTCCGCCACTCCGGAAGTCTTCGCCAAGACCAGCAACGTCAAGCAAGCTGAAGGCTCTGTGATGATTGACAAGGCTGCCAAGACCGCTACGGTCACTGTGCCCGCCCGTTCTATCGCCTCCATCCAGCTCACTGGCGTGACCGGCTACGCTAAGGATGCTGCCGTCGAGACCGGCGACACTTACCAGCTCGTTGGTAAGCAGTCCGGCAAGGCCGTGGCTGATACCACTTCTGGTGATTCCGCGCTGTCCCTGGCCAACGTCGCTTCCGATGCCGAGAACGCCAAGAAGCAGACTTGGACCTTTACCCAGATCGAGCAGCCCGCCGACTCCGAGCGCCCTGATCTCAAGGCTTATGTGATTACTAACGCCGAAGGCAAGGTGCTGGTGTCCAAGGATGGCACGAACGCGCTTTCCAACGAAACGGTTGAGGCCGCTAAGTCCGACCCGGCTGCCAAGTGGATTCTCAACACTTCCGATGGTTCGACCTACCAGCTGCTCAATGCCGCGACTAAGACGAACCTCGATGTGGATAACTCTGGTACCACAGTCGGCACGAAGGTTGGCTTGTGGCAGTCACCGAGCGGCACTTCGCCGTCCGCCAACCAGACATGGACTCTACGCAATGTAACGCCGACCAGCCAGAAGACCGTGAACGTGCAGACCGCCGTTAACGAGAAGGCCGCGCTGCCGACCGAAGTCACGCTCTACTACACCTGGGGCGAAGGCAAGGCCACGGTTGCCAACTGGGATACTTCCAAGGTCGATGTGGCCAAGGAAGGCACCTACGAAGCCACCGCTACCGCCACCGATGTGTACGGCAACGAGTTCAATGTCGCCGCTACGGTCTACGTTGGCGCGCTCACCGTTTCCGATCCGGTATCGGCTACAGTGCTGGCCGGCACCAGTGCGAGCGAGGCGAAGGCCGCGCTTGAGGCTGCGCCGGTGTATCTGCACGTCAAGGCATCGCCTGCATTCGAGGGCGATGCGGCTAAGGTTACGTGGAACTTCGATGGGCTTGATACCAAGCTCACCGATGCCAAGGCTGGCGACAACATTGCCGTGACCGGTACGTACCAGCTGGACGACGCGACCACGATTGCGCTGAAGGGCACGATCTATGTCACCGCCGCCACGCCTGAGAATGTGGCCGACACTGCTTCCAGCCTGACCGTGACCAACCAGCAGACGGAATACAGCAAGGGCGATCAGTGGAAGAAGCTCACCGATGGTGACACGTCAGCTGAAGCCTGGGTGACGTGGAACTCTGCTGGTGACTATTCCGCCAGCCCGACCGCCACGATTGACTTCGGCTCTGAGTGTGAGCTTAGCAGCGTGACCATTACGTATGGTGACAAGGCTCCGGCTTCCGCCAAGGCCGAGTACACCACTGATGGCGAGACGTGGATGCAATTCGGTAGCGATGTTAAGCCTGCCGCAGGCCAGACGGTGACGTTCAAGGCCGATAAGGGCACAGTGAATGCCACGAAGGTGCGCATTGTGAACACCGTGAACAACGACTACATGAACGCCACCGAAATTCAGGCATTCGTGACGCCGGTTCAGGGTGCTGCGAAGAACATCGCCGCGGCCTCTGGCACGAACTTCTCGGTGAACTTCCAGGAGGGTGCCTCCGCTTCCAAGGCCATCGATGGTGACACTACGTCAAAGGGTTGGTCCACTTGGGCTTCCACCGCCTCGACGGTGGACCCGGTCGCCACGTTCACCTTCGACGAAGCTCAGACCATCACCGAAGTGAAGACCTTCTTCTACTACGATGGTCGTGCGTCTTGGCCGAAGAGCCAGACGCTGGAATACCAGGATGAGGCTGGCGAATGGCATGGAGTCGGTACCAAGGATGGCTGGAAGATACAGGCCGGCGATGCCGGCTCTGGCTCCGACGGCATCACCGCCGCCGACACCCCGACCGTTGACTTCGTGCTCGGCACCCCGGTAAAGGCCAAGGCCATCCGCCTGACTAACACATTGCAGGACACCAAGGTGTACATCAACGTGGCTGAGATCCAGGTGTTCGCACAAGACAGCACGGTACTCACCCCGCAGCCAGCATCCGATGCCACGCTGGGCGACCTGCGTCTTGACGGCGAAACCGTTGAAGGCTTCGACCCGGCCAAGACCGACTACACGGTTGATCTGCCGGTCGACGCCGAGGCAAACCCAGTGCTGCAGGCCTTCGCCACCGACAATGCCGCCGCCGTCAAGGTGACTGGCGACGCGGTTGAGAACGGCAAGCTTGGCGGCAAGGCCGCCATTACGGTGACCTCAGCCGACGAGTCTGAGACGAAGACCTACACGGTGACCTTCAACGCCTTCACTTTGGCTTCGCTCAAGGTGATCGGACCCACGAAGACCGAGTACGCCATCGGCGACAAGCTCGATACCGCCGGTCTGAAGGTGACTGCCGTCTACCAGAGTGGCGACAAGACCAAGGAAGTGCCGGTCGCTCTTGACGACCCGCAGCTTGCGATTGGCTCGTTCGACTCCACCACCGCAGGCAAGAAGGCGATTACCGTCTCCTACCGTGGTGTGACCGCGACCTTCAACGTCACGGTCAAGGCCAACGCAGTCGCCCCTGGCCCTGAAGAACAGAAGCCCGGCAACACCAACAAGCCCGGTGCCACCGGCAACGGCAACAAGAACACGGTGGCCAACACCGGTTCCAGTGTTGCCGCCATCGCTGGCGCTGTCGCTCTGCTGGCCGCTGCCGCGGGTGCACTGTTCATGCTGCGCAAGCGTGCATAGCACCCTCGCGCAGTAATGGGTGAAGGAACAAGCCGGCAATATTGACTATTGCCGGCCGGTTCCTCCGCTCTTTGACCATAATTGGTCCGACAAGTTGAATACTGAGTTTTCAGTATCGGTATATTGATTTGTCGAACCTTTTCTGGCTTCGCGGATAGCGACATAACTGTTTGTTCAAAAACCCGTTATCATCAATCAAAGAACCAAATCAATGAAGATAAACAATAAGGGCAAGGGCGCTCTTATCGCGGCAATTACCGCCGCGGCAACGCTATTGTCATGCGGGCTGGCCGCTGCAAGTGCCAGTGCGGCAGGTGTGGATTACCTGCCTACCATCGGCCAAGTGCCGACATACACCAAGTTCCAGCCCACAGCCGATCCGGGCAAGAACGCTAGCGATTACTTCCAGCCATATTGGTATGCCAAGAACGCCAATGATAATGGCGGCACACACATCCAAGCGCACGGTGGCCAAGTGGTCAAGGTTGGCGACGCCTACTACTGGTATGGCGAAGACCGTTCTAACGGTTACGACAACAGCCCCGGTGTCCATGCTTATATGTCGACAGATCTATACAACTGGACCGATCTTGGTGTGGCGCTGCGTGCGGTGACCAGCAAATCTCAGTTGACGGATAAGAGCAATGCCGATTACGCCTACTTCGACAAGGCCTACAACCTGACCAAGTCCGACGGCAGTGTGGACGCTGCCAAGGCCGACGCAATCTTCCCGTACCTCAACACCAACCCCGATCAGGATGGTGATGGCGCGGTTGATTCCGTACAGGGCATTTTCGAGCGTCCGAAGATCATCTACAACAAGAAGAACAAGCAATACGTGCTGTGGTGGCATTCCGATGGAAGCACCACGCCGGGCGGTTCCAACTATGCACGTGCACTTGCGGGCGTGGCTGTTTCCGACAATCCGGCGGGCCCGTTCACTATGGTGGGTGCCTATCGTTTGCCTAACCAGAACAATTGGAAAGAAGCCGCAGGTAACCCCAGCTGGGGTGAGAACGGTGACAGCCGCGATATGACTGTGTTCGTGGACCCGAAGGACGACAGTGCCTATGTACTGTATTCTTCCGAAGCCAATGCCACGCTGTACATCGCCAAGCTCAACGATGATTACACCAATGTAGTCAAGACCACGAATGTGGACCAGTCCGAGGGACAAAAGCAGTACTCTGCTGACGGGCAGTACCCATACATTCTTGCAGACGCTACTACGGATGCCCCGGTGCGTGGCGAAGATTTCCAAATCGTCAAACAAAATGGTTCGCTGGAAGCTCCTGCCGTATTCCAATATGACGGGCGTTACAACATCATCGCATCTGGTGCAACCGGCTGGGCCCCGAACAAGCAGACCTACTACACCGCCGACTCCATGCTGGGAAACTGGACCCGTGGCGTGGAAAAGGACGATGTCAACGAGAACACGTGGTACAACAACATGCCGGAAGGCGCGGATGGTCTGTTGTCCGTGGGCGATACCCGCGGCACCACATTCGGTTCGCAGTCGGCTAGTGTGCTCGCAGTAGACCAGGAGAAAGGTCACTTCATCTACCTTGGTGACCGTTGGGATTCCGGTAAAGCCGATTCCACCTATGTTTGGCTGCCGCTGACCATCGGTGAGAACGGCACCATCGAAATGCACAATCCTGCTCAAGAAGGCGAGCCCGACGGTTGGGATCTGAGCTATTGGGGCAACCATGGTAGCGCCAAGGGCAAGCTGGTCAACTGGACTGTGGAAACCGGCGATGATCTCCCGAAGACCGTGAACACGGGCGGAACCGTTACTCTGCCGGACACCGTCAACGTCAAGGAAGGCGACGATACCATTGCTACCAAGGTGACATGGAATGTGGAAGGCGGTACGGCAGTCAGCAAGTCGACCAAGGCTGCTGGTAACACCTACGCATTCAATGTGCCGGGAACCTACACCATTACGGGCACTCTTGCCGAGAGCAGTAACTTCAATCCGGGCCGTACATTCCGTAGAACCATCGATGTTTCCTGCTCCAACCCGATTTCCGGAAGTTGGAAGGAAGCTCATTGGAAGGGCGGCAGCGCGTGCCAGGTTTCTGCGTCCGGCGGTGCTTATGACTTCACGATTACGGACAACGCCAATCGTGGCGTCTGGACGGATCGCAACGAGGGCAGTGCGGTGTACCAGCCTGATGCTCTGGACGTGAACGAAACGCTGGAAACCACGGTCAAGCCGCTCGACTTGGGCGGTAATGGCGATCCGCGCGCCGGTCTGGTGGTCCGTAACGGTCTTACTGGCGCTAACGGCGGCAAGGGATATGCCACGTTACTTGCCAGCCCAAGCGGCGTTTACATGCAGTACGATTCCAATGCCGATGGCTACATCGATAAGGAAACATCGCATGTTGGTACCGGCTTCGGCGACCAAGTGCAGCTCAAGCTGGAGCGCACCTCAACCGATACTCTGAAAGGCTACTGGCGTGCTTCCGCGAACGATGAATGGCAGGATGTCGCTACGGTAACGCTGACCGGTGCGGACGTAACCGGGCTCGATGCCGGTGCTTTCGCCACGTCGAACAGCAATGCCGGCGCATTCACCGTGGCCTTCAACGGCACTGCGTTCGGTTCGCAGACTGCTGCTGTGGAGTCCATCGCGGCCAAGGGCCCTGAAGCCACTATCGCCAAGAGGCAGACGCTCGCGCATAAGGACGTGACGGTTACCGCTACGCTCACCAATGGCAAGACGCGTGTACTGGAGCCAGATGAATACACGTTGGAAGGCTTCGACACCACCAAATTGGGCGAGCAAACCGTGACGGTACGCCTTGTCACTGATTCTTCAGTAACTGCCACGCTCACCGTGACTGTGGAAAGCAACCTTGCCCGGTTGTTCTGCTCGTCCGCCGCAGCCTCGAAGTATGAGCCGGCCAGCAGCTGGGCCTCCGCTTCTACGGCCGACCTGACTTGCGACAACAATCTGAGCACCAACTGGTCGAACTGGGGCACCGGCGACACCTCGCCGTGGCTCAGCTACACCTTCGATAAGGCATATCAGCTGGGCAAGCTCAGCGTTGCGGTGGATAAGGCCAAGGGCGAGGCCGCTCCGAAGAGCTTCACTGTATCGTACCTTGCTGAAGACAACGCCACGTGGACTGATGCCACGCTGCCGGCAGTCACTGTGAATGGTGCTGCTGGAGCCGTGACGGAAGCCGATGTGAGCGCTCTGCCCGCCACCAAGGGCATTCGCCTCAACTTCACCTACGCCGATGGCAATGACTATGCCAAGATCGCTGAAGTACGCATCGCCGAAGGTGAAGCAACGCCAAAGCCGCAGCCGTCTAGTAACGCCAATCTTGCTGATCTGACTGTGGATGGCAAGACGGTTGACGGATTCTCCGCGGATATCACCGAATATGCCGGTGCGCTGGCCGGAGACGCTGCTTCTTACCCGACGGTGGAGGCGACTGCTGCTGACGCGAAGGCTACGGTGCAGGTGGAGCAGGCTTCGACCGAGAACAGCGGCGTGGCCACGGTGACTGTAACTGCTGAGGATGGCACGGCGGAAACCTACACAGTGACATTCGGCGAACTGCCTCAGTTGGCCGAGCTTGCTGTGGAAGTGACCAAGGATTCCTATCAGGTAGGCGATAAGTTCAACGCTGCCGATGTGAAGGTATCCGCCATTTACAAAGTCGGCGATACCGAAACGCTGCGCAAGCTGATTGATCCAACTGATGGTGATCTGAAGTTCGCTGGCTTTGATTCTGCCACCGCAGGCACGAAGACCATCACCGTCTCTTATCGTGGCGTGAACGCGACGTTCGAAGTCACGGTCACGGCCACGGAGGTCACTCCCGGCCCTGGAGAGCAGAAGCCCGGCGATACCAACAATCCTGGCAACACTGCTAAGCCCGGTAACACTGCCACGAATAAGCCGGCTGCTAATGGCGCTGCGCCCCTTTCGAATACGGGTGTTGCCGTGGCTGCCATTGCGGTCGTGGTTGTGGTGCTGACAGCTGCGGCTGGTGCCTTGCTCGTCATCCGCAAACGCCGCGCATAACCATGGCAACTGCTGAGTGGCGTGGATTGCGTTGCTATTGAGCAATCTGCGATTCACGCCACTCAGCGAGTGCACCCGAGTGCGCCCGAGCTTGCGCAATGCAGGCGCAATACAGTGCAAACAGTACAAAGCAACAATAATGGCCGGTCTGAGCCAGCTGCTCCATGCGAGGGCAGC
>OATJ01000550.1_pt1 | contig 21109 bp, 10 predicted proteins | sample 1516661 | NCBI WGS metagenome assembly OATJ01 (sample SAMEA2579951, study PRJEB22360) | human gut metagenome
TTCTTGAAATCGATCTTTCCGATGTAATAATTATCCCAAGGACTTGAGGTGGCTTCCGCTACCGTAGCCGCCTGTTCCTTTTTGCCGGAGCAAGCGATGCAAGTCCACAGCAGGAAAGCACCGCTGATTAATTGTTTATACTTCATGAGTCTTGTCTGTTTTTTCTGATAAAATAGGTTAATCCGTCAGTGAATAAGGACGATCCTCTCCGTTGAACAATCGCTTTTTGTTCGGGCTGGAAGTCATCTCGAAAGTGAGCGTTCCACCGTTCATGATGTCATCCTGCGTGATGTATCCTTTGGTATAAGGTTTCCCGTTTAGCTTTACCGCTTTTACATAACGGTTCTTGTCGCTGACTTTATCGGCTTTTACCTCGAAAGTCTTGCCATTCTCCAAGCGGACCTTCATATAGGGAAGGTAAGGAGCGCCTAATACGTATTGATCCGTACCCGGGCAAACCGGATAGAATCCCATGGCGGAAAGGATATACCAAGCGGACATCTGGCCGCAGTCGTCGTTACCGCAAAGGCCGTCGATATTGTTGCGATACATCTTATTCATGATCTCACGTTGCCAGTATTGGGTTTTCCAAGGCTGGCTGGTCCATGTGTATAAGAATGGGATGTGATGGCTGGGTTCGTTGCCGTGTACATAACCTCCTAGTAATCCTTCTTTGGTTACGTCTTCGGTCTCGGCAAAGAACTCATCGGGAAGATGCATCGTGAATAAGGAATCCATTTTAGTGATGAATGCTTGCTCGCCTCCCATCAACTGAATCATACCATTGACATCTTGAGGGACATAGAAGGAATAATTCAAGGCATTTCCCTCGATAAACCCTTCACCGTGCGTGCTTAACAAACTGAAGTCCTCTTTGAATTTACCATTCGTATAACGGGGACGAGCATATCCGATCGAGGTATCGAATACATTCGCGTAATTGGACGCACGTTTTTTATAGGTATCGGCCACGGATCGGTTTCCCGCTAATAAAGCTGTATTATAGATTGTCCAATCATCATAAGCATACTCCAAAGTCAAGGAGCCTGCGCTACCGTTGCGATCTAAAGGAACATAACCTAATTCCATAAACTCTTTGGTTCCCTCATAATACGGAATCGTAGAACTGCTGATCATCGCTTTTAACGCGGCGTCTTTATCAATCGGTAATCCTTTGGCGATAGCGTCCGCCAAGACAGAGACGGAATGATAACCGATCATGCACCAGTTCTCGTTTGCCATATGGCTCCAGATCGGCAAGGCATGATGAACGCTTTGCTCGCAATGTTTCAACATGGATTTGGCGATATCCGTGTTAACTTGTCGGTTGATGATATTGAACAGGGGATGTAGGGCACGATACGTATCCCATACGGAGAATACGGTATAGTTCGTGAATCCGTCCGCTTGATGGATATTATGGTCGAGTCCGCGGTATTGACCGTCAACGTCAGTGTATACGCAAGGATTGATCATCGTGTGATACAAGGAGGTGTAAAGCATAGCCAATTGGTCATCGCTTCCTTTCGCGTCGATGACGGAGAGCGCCTTATTCCAAGTATCGGAGGCTTTGGCGGCTAATTGGTCGAAGTCTGCACCGGAAGCCTCGGCACGTAGATTTTTTAAGGCTCCCTCGGTGCTGACTCCGGAAAGGGCGACTTTCACTTCCAACTCATCAGACATTTTCGGATCGAAATCAAAATAAGCGACGATCTTACGTCCTCCGATATCCGGGAAGTTCTCTTTCATATTGAACTTGGCATAACCGCCCCGATAATCAACTTTCGCTTTCTCTTCGCATCCGTAATGCGTGATCGGTTTGGAGAAAGACATGGCGAAATAAGTATAGTTGGTACGTGCCCAACCGTTTGTAATACGATAGCCGGTTACCAGCGTATCGTTCTCTACACGAATATTGGTCCAAAGAACTTTGCCGTCATAGTTATAGATCCCGTGAATCATATCAAGGATAATGCGTTGGTTCTCACTGTTCGTAGGGTATGTGTATTTGTGGATGCCGGCCCGTTGGGTAGTGGTTAGTTGCGCCTTTACGCCATAATCGGCGAGCATCACCTCATAGTATCCGGGACGGGATATCTCGGTGTCATGCGAGAAGCGGGAACGGTAACCGCCATCGGGATTCGTGGCTGTACCGGGATTTAGCTTCAACGTTCCGGTGGTAGGCATAATCAAGATGTCTCCTAGGTCGGAGTGGCCGGTACCGCTGAAGTGGGTGTGGCTGAAACCTACGATGCTGCTATCCTTATGTTGGTAGCCGGCGCAATACTCGTAGGAACGTGGCTGGTATTTACCGTCTACGTTGTGCGGTATGGTATCCGTATCCGGACTGAGTTGCACGAGTCCGAAGGGTACGCAAGCGCCCGGGAATGTATGTCCCATTCCATTTGTCCCGATGATCGGGTTTACAAGATCAACTACATTGGTCTGTGCGATCGCTACTGTTGAGCTGGCTGCCAGAAAAAGGCAACACATCGATTTCTTGAGATTTATCATGTCGTATCAATTAGTTAGAAAAGGATGAAACATAAAAGGCCACCTTTGATAGTTCCAAGGATAACCTTTGATAGTGACAAAGGTAACCTTTTATATTTTCAGATCAATAAGTATAGTAGTCCTCTATCATTGTCAAGTGCTAATTTGTTAATAATGGATTTCTACTATACTTAGTTGATATTTAGAACAATGAGTTAGCCTCGTTCGGAGATAAGTTTGCGTTAGCATCCAATTGTCTTTGCGGAATAGGGAAGATATTACGCTTTGGTTCGTTGGATGCAGTCTTGTCCCACCAAGAAGTGGTTACGAACTTGTTGAAACGAACCAAGTCTGTACGGCGGATTCCTTCGAAAGCAAACTCTCTACCTTTTTCGGCCAAGAACTCATCCATGGTCAGAGTAGCGGTCGTATATTTCGCTTTCTCCCAATCCTCTGCCTTGAAAGAACGTTGACGAACGCTGTTGATCATATCTACCACTTCTTGCGTTGCTTTGCCCCCGTTCTTACGCATCAAGGCCTCCGCTTTGTTATAGATAACCTCGGAATAACGGAACATCACCCAGTCGTTGTTCATATCGCCGGTAGTACCCGGTTGGATCTCATACTTGATAGAGCGAGCGCCGCTGTTTTCTTCGCCCTCGGTCATGGACTTAATGTAGTTTACGAATACCAAATCCTGCCCATTGTACTCCTCTGAACCTTTCAAAGGCTCTGCGGTCGTGTCGTAGTAGTAATTACCGTTTTCATCCACTTTGCGAGGATATTGCTTACCGATCAAGAAGCCTTCCACCTTTCTCAAGTCGTTATCAGCAAATGAGTCATAGAAGGTAGGTTGTGTCACCAGACCGTTCCAAGGCCCGGATTGCAAATCCCAGCCAGTTTGGTGTGCGTAATGCAACCAACGTTGATACCAGCCCATTCCTTTGGCATATACTTCATCATACACGATTGACCAGATGATCTCGGTAGATCGCTTGTCGTTATCCGCACGGAAAGTGTCGTTCCACTTCTTATCCAATGCGAAACCTCCCTTAGCTAATTCATCGCAAGCTGCGATACAATCATCCCAGCGTGCTTGTCCAGTATAAATTTCCGCATTCAAATAGAGACGAGCCAGTAATGCGTAAGCCCCCCATTTGGATACACGTCCGTAGGTCTCTGTTTTACTCTCTGACAAAGAAGGAATACTCTCGTTTAACTCTTTTTCGATCCAAGCGAATAACTCTGCGCGAGATTTGGAGGAAGGATTGATTTCACCGATTTTCTCGCAAATTGGAGCCGTACCGAACATATCCATCACATACCAATAACAGTAAGCGCGATATACACGCATCTCCGCTTGTGCTTGTGCTTTAGACATTGGAACTTGGAGTGCTTCAAAATCTATATTCTCTGTATCTGTAAGGAAGTTGTTAGCATATCCGATACCTTCAAATAATTTTTTCCAAGCATCCACTACTTGACCATCCGTAGGAATCCATTGATGGCGGTGTAGGCGAATCCAGTCTCCATTGTCATAGCCGTGGCGACCTTTTTGAGGCCATGCGGCACCGTCGGAAGATAACTCGTTACATGACCAAGGCGATTGGGCTACTTGCATGGTTCCACAGAAGTGCCCCCATGGACGCATCATGGCGGCCATTACCTCGCCTGCATTGTTGTAGTAATTTTCAGCGATTACCGAGCTATGTATTTCCTCTGTCAGGTCCGTACAAGAGGTAAATGCGGTAGCTCCCAGCAATAATGAAATTGCGCATATATTTTTTAAAGCTTTCATTGTATTGTCTTAAATCTATTGTTACTTAATTAGAATCCAAAATTAACGCCAAACGTGAAGGTACGGGTGGTGGGATAAGATCCGCGCTTCTCTATACCTGCTTGTAGTCCTGTTACGTTTACGTCAGGGGTTAAACCTGAGTATCCTGTAATAGTCGCAAGATTGGTGACATTACCATAAATACGTAAGTTGCGCACATATTTATTATTTTTGAAGTTGAATGTATAACCTAGTGTCACGTTATCGATCTTCAAGAAGTTCCCTTTCTCTAGATAATAAGAAGAGAACAATGGTTGCTCTGTTACCTTGTTCTTCAAGGCATCCTTATATACGTTTGTGCCAGACTGATCGATATTGACAGTCGTTCCGAAATAAATAGCACCCTCGTTCAATACGTCATAATCAAACATACCGCGCAGGAAGAAGCTGAAGTCAAAGTTCTTATAGGTAAACGTGTTCTGCAAACCAGCCTTGAATTTCGGCAAACCGTTACCGATAAAGGTACGGTCAGCGTCAGACAGACCTTCCTTTCCGTCTATGTCGCGAAGATTCCAAGTTCCGTCCGGGTTGATGCCATCGCATACATAACCGAAGAATGATGCGATCGGCTGTCCTTCTTGTAGGCGGTAAGCCTTGCCCGGGTTGCCCGGAGAGGGCAGGTCATATTGATCCTCGTAAGAAGATTTGTACACGTCGTTAGACAAAGATGTCAATTTATTATTCTCGTATGAGAACGTGAAATTAGCCGTGTAAGAGAAATCCTTAGTCTTTACGACCTCTGCGTTTAATGCTAATTCTATACCTCTATTTCTCATCGTGCCTACGTTGGTGGTGATCGTGTTGTAGATCAAAGATGGCTGTTGGGCATTGTAGCTACTGATCAAGTCGCGAGTCGTACGACTATACCAATCGATCGTACCATTTAGGCGTCCACCTAGCAAGCCGAAGTCGAAACCTACGTTCAAGGATTCATTCTTCTCCCATTTCAAATCTGGATTCGGGTTGATATTCGGACCGTAAGTGGCGGTTAGCCATGAACCGGTGTAAGCGTTCCAAGCTCCAGCGCCTGTACCGTAGGTAGCGAGAGACATATACGGATCGGTAGGCAAACTACCCGTGATACCGAAACCGGCACGGAATTTCAATACGTCGAACACTTCTTGGCTCTCCATGAAGTCCTCACGAGAGATCATCCAGCCTGCGCTGACAGAGGGGAACCAAGCCCATTTGTTGTTCGCTCCGAACTTCGTGGAACCTTCACGGCGGATAGAGGCGCTGGCCATGTATTTACCGTCGTAATTATAGTTGGCGCGGGCGAAGAAGGCGATCAGTTTGCTGGTCTCTTTTTTACTCTTCATCTCGGCCTTACCATCTTTTAGGTAACCGCCGGCTTCTAGGTTATTGGTACCGAATACGTCCGTCAAGAAGTTCTTGTTCTCGGCGCTGAATTGCTCGTATTCAAAATCTTGGTAACTGTATCCCAGCAAACCGGTAATATTGTGTACGCCGTTGATGGAAGTATTGTAGTTTGCTGTCCATTCAGTGGTACGGTTGGTATTCTGATAATATTCTTTTTTGGCGCGTCCGTTTGTACCGTCTTTATGTTGGCTATATTCCTCACGCATACTATAATCGTTAGTTAACGCATCGTTCTTCTCCATAGCGAAGAAAGCGGCGGCTGTCAAACCGGGGATAATCTCATATTGAGCCTTGAAGTTCGCCAATAAATTCTTGAATTCCTTTTTCTTGGTACGCTGGTATATGCGGGCTACCGGGTTGAAATCTTCGTAACCGCTGTAAGTTTCCCAGAAGGAGCCGTCTTCCTTATAAATAGGCATCGTCGGGTTGATACGGATAGCCTGGTATAATATGCCGTAATTAGGGATATCTCCTACCTTATCCACATCATCGGAAACTGCGTCCACTTTCACGAAAGAGTTTGCTAGATTGAAAGAAAGCTGTAGTTTATCATCAAACGCACGGTGGTTCACGGCGATAGAGCCATTGATCGTTTCACGGCTGGTGTTACGGATCATACCATCATTCTTTTTGTAATTTAAAGAAGCGCGATAGTTTGTCTTACCATTACCACCTGTAGCGGTCAAGTTGTGTACATGGGTGAAATTACTCTTATTCAATAAAGCGTCGTAATGGTTATCCCGTCCACCAAAGTCGCGGATATTGGCGTTGTTAGTTTCTTTGCCATAAGCGACGAACTCGTCTCCATTTAAGATTTCCGGTCGTTTATAAACCGCCTCGTGCATGATATATCCTGAGTAATCCACTTGAGTAGTTCCGGCTTGCGGACGTCTCGTGGAGACGATGATCACACCGTTATTACCCCGGGTTCCGTAGATAGCGGCTGCGGAACCGTCTTTCAATACGTCGATCGCCTCGATATCCTCGGGTGCGATAGCGTTCAAAGAAGTCATATTACCCGGCATACCGTCAATAATAACGAGAGGCTCATTGCTACCTTTCAGAGATGAGGCACCACGCATCTGTACTTTTACCTCGCCATTAGGGTCGGTGCTACCACGTGATACAGTCAGACCAGCTACACGTCCTTCCACCAATTGCATCGGGTTCACTACCGGTGCCTTGTTAAAGTCGGATGCTTTCACGCTGGTAACGGATGAGGTGATCTCACCTTTCTTTTGGGAACCGTAGCCAACGACTACTACCTCGTCTAGTGTCTCAGAGTCTTCAGCTAAGACTATGTTCAATGTTTTTTGCCCGGTATAACGAACTTCTTGGGGTTTGAAGCCGATGAAGGAAAATACCAATGTGCTGTTATCCGGCACATCCAAGGTGAAATTTCCGTCAAAGTCCGAAGCTGTTCCGTTCGTGGTTCCTTTCACAACAATACTAACGCCAATCAGAGGTTCACCCTTTTGGTCTTTTACTACACCTTTAATGGTTGAACTTTGCTGTGCGATCTGATGAATCTCCATGTTTCCCATTTCAGGAACAGTAGAATCTCCGGCCGCATAAGAGGACTGAAACATTAAAGATAAACAAAGTAACAAAGAGGTTCGTCCACCTAATAAAGTCAGGCATTTCCTCGTCTTACCTTCACTCTTTTTTTCCATAAAAACATTAAATTAAAAGTTAATAATGTGCTTCCCGAAGGAAGAATACACACAAGCGGTTTGCTTTGCTATTCGACAGCAATATTAATAGGTCTTAACGAATTGAAGAGTGCTTTGAAATGCCAAAGAAGTGTCATGAAATGCATATAGCAGATTATGATACTCTTTTGGTAGATTATGACACTATTTAGGAATCAATGATTTATGCCTCTTTTGTGCGGTATTCCTTAGGTGTCATGTTATATTTACGGGCAAATTCCCTATAGAAGTATGATTTGTTAGAAATTCCTACATTATAAATAATTTCCTGAACGCTCATGTTGGTATTCACGAGTAATTGCGCTGCATAGTTTAACCTATAATCCTTTATAAAATCACTCGGCGTCATAGTAGATATTTTCTTGAAACGACGATATAAGATGCGAGTGTTTATATTCAATGCGTCCGCTACCAGCTCGGGACCGAGTCCTTCCTTGCTGACATTTTCTTTGATGATAGAGGTTACGGTGTCAAGGAATTCCTTGTCTTCTTGATGTAATAATTGCCCTTCCGTATATTGATAAGCACTTTCCGGAGAATAGAAATACTCTTTTAATTCTCTTTGGTTAGTCATCAATCGATTCACGACGGATAGGAGAACTGTTGGCGAGAAAGGCTTGGTTAGATAGGCATCCGCTCCGATATTAAGTCCTGCCGCTTGCTCTTGGTCTGATATTTTAACAGAGATGATAATAAGCGGGATATGGCGGGTATATTTATTTTCTTTGATAAGCGAGATCAATTCTAATCCGTCCATATTAGGCATCATGATATCGGTGATGATAAGGGACGGAGTGTATTGTTTGAGGAATTCCAGAGCCTTTTCCGCATTATAAGCTTCTTGAACCTGATATTCGGAAGAGAGGGTTTCCGTGATTAACCAGACGATGTCTTTATGATCGTCGATAACGAGTATCATCGGTTTATCTTCCGTCTCTTTTTGTGCCGTATGTGAGATTTGCGGCTCTTGTATATCCGTGTTTGGGGAAGGAAGCGATACGGGAATCTCTTCGTCTATCGTGTTGTCTGAGGTCTCCTCTACGATGCCAAAAGGTAAGGTAACTGTAAATTCAGCATATTGGCCGACCTCACTCTCTATGTCGATTTTACCACCTAAGGATTGTACGAGGCTGTGACAGATAAATAAGCCGAGGCCATTCCGTGTCGTATTTTGCCTGTTATCATCGTTATCCATCGTGCCAAGGATACGATATCGGTCGAAAATATTTTGCATGTCTGCCTCCTCGATTCCTTTGCCGGTGTTGTAAACTTTAAGGACGAGGAAGTTCTCCTCCTCATGTAAGGAGATACGAACCGTGCCCCCGTCTTCCGTATACTTAAATGCGTTGGAAATCAGATTTGCTAGGATCTTCTTGAAATAGACGGAATCCGTATTCCAATAAAGCTCTTTGGGAGCATCGATCTTGAATTGGATTTGGTGTTGCTCGGATAGTGGGTAAAACCATTCGAATTGAGTTCGCAAAAGAGAGGATACGGATACTCTCCGGATGTGCGTATGACTGAATCCTGCGTCTTCCGCTTTTCGGAAATCAAGGATTTCTTGGATAAGTCCGTTCAGTTCCTCTACATTTTCCCGGAGGACTGAAGTGTATTTTTCTAATGTCTTGTCTTTTGAGGTGGCGGCATAGGCTTGGATATAATTCTCCACGCCATTGATCAAGGTAAGCGGGGTGCATAGCTCATGCGTAATGTGGGTAAAGAAATTCAGCTTGGACTCGTATAGCTTCTCTTTTTGCTCCTCCTTGATCTTGTCTGCGATCTGCTTCTGTTTCTTTAGTATTTGGTGATGGATACGATAGGTGGCGATGATGAGCAAAACTGTACCGATAAAAAGATACGTGAAAATGGCTAACGAGCTTAGATAAATAGGAGGTAATACCTTGATAGGTAGAGTGTATTCTTTTGCTGACGAATCAATGACATCGTTGCGATAACGGACTTTCAGCAAATATTCCCCGTACGGTAGGTTCATGAAAGTTACCTTGTTTGTCTTTTGCAATTTTTCCCAAGAGGAATTATAGTTGACCAACTGATACGAATACTCGTAATTCTCCCCGTTGATGTAATCCGGAGCGACGAACGCAATCGTTAACGATTGCACATCAGCCGGAACCGTTACACCGTTCCGGCTGATGTCCTTATATAATGGAAGGATTTGTTTATCCATTTGCAACTCGAAGAAACTTAATTCGGGTTGATAGGTATGCTCCGGCTCCGTTTGTTTATTTACCCAGACTAATCCGTTGATGCCTCCAAAGAATAAACGCTCGGAGTATGGGCATTTCCAATAAGCGTCATCAGAGAATTCCGTGACGCTAAAGTAAGGCTGATGATAATTATGGAAAAAGTTGTTCCGGGGATTATATTTGGTGAGACCTTTATTGGTACTAAGCCAGATACAGCTATCGTTCCCCTCATGGATACCATGGATCATGTCGTTTACGATCCCGTCGCTTTTATCGAATTGGCGTAAACGCATCTTTCCCCCTCTGAATTTAATCCGGGTGAGACCGGAGCTGGCGCCTGCATAAAACGTGGAATCTTCGGTCTGGCATACGGAAAGCACATCTCCAATGGCCGGGTTTCTTAAATTGTTGGTTTGCAGGAATTCATATCCTTGATTGAAAATATTGAAACGAATGACTCCGTAACCGCCACGGCTCCCGAGGAACAGGGTAGAGTCGTTGTCATATACCATCGATTGGATTTCTTTACAGATGTTCTTTCCGTTTTTTAACGGGAAGGTTTGTACCTTCCCGATTGTAGGTACGGCTTTATCTATATGTAAGGTAACCTTTTGCAATCCGTTACCCGTTGTCGCTAGCCATAATGTGGAATCATCTACCTCGCAAATAGAGTGGACATAGCGTAGAGGGGTGGTGTCTTCTCGTTGCGGTATCGTTTTTATTCGTTTCTCTTTATACGAATAACAGGTCAGTCCCGGGCCTTCCGTGCCAATCCAGATACATGGATGGTACTCGCTTTTTTGGAAGCAATACACACGGTTGCTGGATAGGCCGTCGGCGGTGGTAAAATGCGTGATAGCGCTTTGTGGGATCATCTTTTTGTTATGGTAAGTGTCATACGCTTGTATCCGGACAATACCGTCTCCTTTTGTCCCGAGCCAAAGGGATTGATCATCGTCTGTATATAAAGAACGTATGGGGTTCTGTATATTAATCGGTAAATCCTTGAGTAAGATAGAGCCGAAAAGATCGGGTTTGTCATAAAACATCCGTATACCTTGCCCGTCTGTTCCCAACCAGAGAATCTCCTGCCTTTTATCGTTCATTAGGCAAAAGATACCGATGCCCATATTTATCGTGTTTTCCGGTTGGCTTAGGTCTAGAATATTGCCGTTACGGAAAACGATATACACATTGGATTGGAAGGTGCATATCTTGATGATGTTACCATATTGTTTTGTCATTTCAGGCAGATCGAACAGGAATTCTTTCCCCTTTCCGTCTACATGCTGTCGATATAATTTATTGTCGGTATCTACTATGAAAATATGATTATTCTCGTAAAATGCGGATAAGATCGGTTTATTATGGAATTGGCGTTCTTCCGATAGCAAATTAAAAGTAGTATCGGAGAAATCCGGAGTCAACTTTTTCAGTATGCCCGAGGCTAATAATAAATAAAAATGTCCGTCCGTCCCGGCGAATAAGGTACGTACGGTTTGAGGGCCTACTCCTTCTCTCGGCAGGTCCCGGAACCCATCGCTAGATGGGGTGTAGCAAGAGATTCTGTTTTCCTTACAAATAGCGAGCGTGATGCCGGATGAATCGGAGGCCAATAGATCGCATTCCATGTATCCGGGGAAAGACTCGGTGACTTTCCGTTCTTTTAGTGAGAATTTATTGATACCTAAAGAGGTTGATATCCATAAAAAGCCGGGTTCTGCGTCGGATATTTTGTGAATGATATTACTACAAAGAGAGTTTTTGTTATTTAATTCGAAACGATATACATACGTATCTTTTCCGTTGTATAAGTTAAGTCCGTCGTAAGTCCCGATCCACAAATAGCCATCCGGATCTTGATGCATGCAAATAATAGCGTTATTTGAGAGATCAACCATAGAAGTTTTATGCAATACGGTTGAGGCAAATAGGTCTGTTTGCGTGATCAATATAAGGAAACTGGTTAACGCTAGAATAAGCCTTGTGAATCTCATGTATTTAAGATTTAGTGTTTGTTTTCAGCGCAAAGATAATATCTTTATGAACGAACAGAAAAGAATTCACTTTTTTGTTTACTTTTGCAAAAAGCAGGGCTTTCGTATAAATTAGAATGTCTGACGTATGATAATACGAAATAAAGTAAGTGACAGATGGAACAATGTGAAGAGAATTCTCAAGAAAATGACGATGTGATAATAGAGAAAGAAATTTCTAAATTAATAGAAGAACAGCGTTTATTTACGGAGAGTATATATGCTTGTCTGCCGGTGGGTATTGAAATTTATGACGCACATGGTGTGCTGCGTAGTATAAACGACCATGCGTTGAGGATGTATGGTGTGGATGACCGGACATCGGTGGTGAATATAGTCAATCTTTACAAAAGTCCATTTGTTGATTCAGAACTTTTAGCTCGGATACAATCGGGTGAAGATATTTCCTTGGAGTTTGAGTATGATTTTGATCGGGTTAATAAGGATGCATATTATTCTTCCTATAATAAAGACACGATGATCTATGGGGTTAAAGTTATCCCGATATGGAGTAGAAAAAAACATCTTATCGGACATATATTACTCGCAAATGATATGACTTCCGTGAAAGAGGTGGAATTCCGTACGGAAGAAAGCAAGAAAAATCTGGAGATGGCCATGAAAGCGGCTAATATGGCTTCTTGGGTATATGATGTGAATAAAAAGGTTTTTAATCCATTATATGGACTAACCGTAGCCAAAAAAAATATGCCAATGGAGGCGGTACTGGATATTTTGCATCCCCAAGATCGAGCTCCGTTAATCCGGCTCTTCTCTCAATTGATAGGAAATGAGATAGAACAAGGACAAATGACTTTGCGTTTCTATAACGAGCAAGAAGAGATGTATCGTTATTATGAGAGCCGGATGCGCCTATCGACAGAACATCGTGGAAAATTGCAGATCATCGGGACACAAATGGATATAACCGAAAGGTTGCAAATGGCCAAGAAAGCGCAGGATCTGATCGCAAAACGTGATCTGGCCATGAAAGTCAGTAATATTGTTCATTGGGATTTTGATGTAAATTCCCAGAAATTCGAATCTTATAATGATCCGATCAACGATTACGTTTCAGATCGATTATTGACCGTTTCGGAGTATATGGATGTTATATACCCCGAGGACCGGTCTGTTTTTTACGACGCAATGCAATCCCTGATAGCTGGAAAGAATGTCACCATCAATTTTACCTGTCGCATACAAACCAAGTATGATGAGACTTGGCAGTATTGTGATTTTATGGGTGTCCCTTTCGATCAAGATGAAAATGGAGATATAATACGCTATACGGGATTCAGGCAAAACATTCCTAAGATCCAGCAATTGAATCGGGAACTTAAAGAAAGAAATTACAAGATAGAGCTTTCTTTCAAGACGGTTGGTATGTCGTATTGGGATTTTGATGTAAAAAGCCTGAAATTCAGTGCTTTTAATGATCCTATTAATGATTTTTATTCGGAAAAGACAATCACTCCCGAGGATTATTTGAACGCTACACATCCGGATGATGTGGTTTTTGTGCGGAAATATATGGAGCATATGTTCCGGGGCATAGATAAAGATTTCAACGTTAAATATCGTTCCAAAACCAAATGGGATGACGAGTGGCAGACCTTATTGGTTACTGGAATCCAGGTTGAAAGAGATAAAGAAGGCCATGTGACTCGCTATACCGGTATTACGATCAATAATACGAAGTGGGAGAAGATGATTCAGCAATTGAAGGAATTAAAGGAGAAAGCGGAACTTTCGGATCGTCTCAAGTCTGCGTTTCTCGCTAATATGAGTCACGAGATACGTACCCCGTTAAACGCTATTGTTGGTTTTTCAGAGTTAATGGTAACTTGTGATGATCCGGAAGAAAAAAAAGAATATATAAATATCATCCAATCCAATAATGAGTTGTTATTGCGATTGATCAACGATATCCTTGATCTTTCCAAGATAGAGTCAGGCATAATTGAACGTAGGAAGGAGAATTTCAATCTGGCTAAGGTTTGTAATGAGTTATTTGTTACGATTCAGGCGAAGATGACAAATCCGAATGTCGAGTTACGTTTAGATGGTCCCAACTCGGAGTGCTGGGTACTTCTGGATAGAAACCGGCTTAAGCAAGTATGGATGAATTTCCTCACTAATGCGGTAAAATGCACCAAATCCGGATATATTAAAATGGGATATGGCATTGAAAGGAAAGGTCTTCGTATCTATGTTGAGGATACGGGAATCGGTATACCGGATGATTTGCATGACAAAGTATTTACCCGTTTTGAGAAATTGAATGAGTTCTCGCAGGGTACCGGACTTGGCTTGACGATCTCCAGAGCTATCGTAGAAGCGGCAGGGGGAGAAGTGGGCTTTACTTCAAAACTTGGTGTCGGATCTACTTTTTGGGCATGGTTGCCTCTTCGCCCTTAGGTCTGACTCCCCATTTATTGGTAATGTCCTTTTAAAATAGTGAAGGATGAGAAGCTTTTTTATCGCAATTTATAGGGATTTTAGAACTGGTGTAGCATATGTGACAGAAATATGACGATAATTCTCCTACCTTTGCGGCGGTAAAAATGTGGTATTAGATAAGATTGTTTATGAAATTTGAGAATGAGTGCTGGGATCACTTTAAAGGTGAGACCTGGAAAAGAGAGATCAATGTAAGAGATTTTATCCAGAGTAACTATACGCCTTATGAAGGGGATGATTCCTTTTTAGTCGCTTCTTCCGAGAAGACCCGTAGGGTCTGGAACAAGCTGACCGAGATGTTTAAGGTCGAGAGGGAAAAGGGAGTTTATGACGCCGAGACAAAATTACCTCAAGGGATCGATGTATATGGCCCGGGCTATATTGATAAGGAGAATGAGGTGATCGTTGGGTTACAAACCGATGCTCCGCTGAAACGTGGTATCTTCCCGAAGGGCGGTATCCGTATGGTTGAGAATAGCTTGGAAGCTTATGGTTATCATTTGGACCCGATGACGAAAGAGATCTTCACGAAGTACCGTAAAACTCATAACGAAGGCGTTTTCTCCGCATATACGGAAGAGATGATTGCCGCACGTCGTTCGGCTATTATCACCGGTCTGCCCGACGCGTATGGTAGAGGACGTATTATTGGTGACTATCGTCGTGTCGCTTTATATGGTACGGCAATCTTGATCGAGGAGAAAAAGCGTTTCTTGAATCGTTTGGATATCCAAGAGATCACGGAAGAGATCATCCAGAGCCGTGAGGAGATTTCCGAACAGATCAAGGCTTTGAAAGCGTTCGAGAAAATGTGCGCTAGCTATGGCTTTGATGTGACTCGTCCGGCACAAAACGCTCGTGAGGCAGTTCAGTTTGTGTACTTAGCTTATCTGGCGGCGGTAAAAGACCAAGATGGCGCGGCGATGTCTATCGGACGTACTTCTACGTTTTTGGATATTTATATCGAGAAAGACATCCGTGAGGGTAAGTTGACCGAAGAGGAGGCGCAAGAATTGGTAGACCAGCTGATCATCAAGTTGCGTATCGTTCGTTTCTTACGTACGCCGGAATACAATGATTTGTTCTCCGGTGATCCGGTTTGGGTAACAGAGTCCTTGGGCGGCCAAGGAGTGGATGGCCGTTCTTTGGTAACAAGAACTTCCTATCGTTATCTCCATACATTATATAATCTAGGTCCGGCACCAGAACCCAATTTGACGGTTCTGTGGTTTAAGAACGCTCCCGAGAACTGGAAACGTTTCTGTGCCAAGGTCTCTATCGATACATCGGCTATCCAATATGAGAACGACGATTTGATGCGTCCGGATTATGGAGATGATTATGGTATCGCTTGTTGCGTTTCTCCTATGAAGATCGGTAAGCAGATGCAGTTCTTCGGAGCCCGTGCGAATTTGGCGAAATGTTTATTATATGCGATCAACGGAGGACGGGATGAGCGCAGCGGCGTACAGGTAGCCCCGATGTTCGAGCCGGTTCGCGGCGAGTATCTGGAATACGATGAGGTGATGGCTAAGTATGAGCAAATGATGCGCTGGTTGGCGAAAGTGTATGTGAACGCCTTGAAGATAATCCATTATATGCATGATAAATACGCATATGAGGCATTCGAGATGTCGCTTCACGATGGAGATGTAGAGCGTATCCGTGCGACAGGTATCGCCGGTCTTTCTATCGTTGCCGATTCGTTGGCTGCTATCCGTGATACGAAAGTACGTGTGATCCGTGACGAGCGTGGCTTGGCGGTTGATTTCGAACGTGAGGGCGAATATGTTCCTTTCGGTAATAACGACGATCGTACGGATAGTATCGCTGTAGAGATCACCGAGAAGTTCATGGAATATTTGCGTCAGCACGAGACCTATCGCCATGCGAAACCTACGCAGTCCATCCTTACGATCACCTCTAATGTGGTATATGGTAAGAAGACTGGTACGACACCGGATGGCCGTATCGGTGGAACTCCTTTCGCTCCGGGCGCGAACCCTATGAACGGTCGTGATACGAAAGGTGCTATCGCTGCGCTAGCTTCGGTAGCGAAGCTTCCATTCCAGCATGCGCACGACGGTATCTCTTATACTTTCGCTGTTTCTCCGGCTACGTTGGGAAAGGAGCGTGAAGTGCAGATCAATAATCTGGTTAGCTTATTGGATGGCTATTTTACTCCGGATGGAGGTCAGCATCTGAATGTTAACGTATTTGATAAGGATTTGTTGATCGACGCTATGGAACATCCTGAGAAATATCCGCAACTTACGATCCGTGTATCCGGATATGCGGTAAACTTCGTGAAACTGACTCGTGAACAACAGTTGGATGTTATTTCAAGAACCATTAACCATTCACTGTAAGTGATAAAAGGTAAGATACATTCATTAGAGAGTTTCGGGACCGTAGATGGTCCCGGAATTCGCTTTGTCGTTTTTATGCAGGGCTGCCCGTTGCGTTGCCTGTATTGCCATAACCCGGATACTTGGAACCCGAAAGGGAAGGTGAAATATCAGATGACTCCCGGCGAGCTATTGACGGAAGTCTTACGGTATAAGAGTTTTATCGCCCGTGGGGGGGTGACTGTTACCGGTGGGGAACCTTTATTGCAACCTGAGTTTCTGAAAGAGTTTTTCCGTTTGTGCCAAGAGCAAGGTCTTCACACAGCTTTGGACACATCTGGTTTCGTATGTACCTCAAAAGCTTGGGAAGTCTTGGATTATGCGGACTTAGTGTTATTGGACATCAAAACCTTAAACCCGGATTTACATCCGTTACTGGCGGGTGTCAAGCAGGATAATACGCTTCTGTTCTTGGATGAATTGGAGAGACGTGGCATAGATACTTGGATTCGCCATGTTATTGTCCCCGGATATACGGATAATGACGAGTGGCTGGAGGCGTTAGCTCGGTATGTCAGTTCATATAAAGTGGTTCGCAAAGTGGAATTATTGCCTTATCATACGATGGGAACCTATAAATATGAGCAATTAGGTCTCGATTATCCGTTAAAGGGGGTGGAACCCTTATCAAAAGAACGTTTAGATAATGCGAAAGCGATATTCTCTCGCTACAAACCAGAAAATAACAAGGCCTGATCTCTCGATCAAGCCTTGCGATTATGCAACAGCTAATCAGGGAAAACAATCTAATCCGATTAGCTTTTAAACGATAGTAATAATTTTTTGCCTAGACTAACCTTGACTATTTAATATGTGTTTGTTTTGTTATATGCAACAAATATCTATTTTTGTAAGGAGATAAAAAATGATATAGATCAGAAAATGATGAATAGTATGAAGACACCACAAGAAATAGCCGAAATGATATCCAAACGTTTTTATCCATTACCCGATGCGGATTTGGATTCTCTGGCCTCGATCATAGAATCAAGTAAGGCTGCGAAAGGAGAATTATTGTTGGATAACGGACAAATATCTAAATATTTATATTATGTGGAATCGGGATTATTACGCCAGTTTTACTATAAGAATAAACGTGATATTACCGAGCATTTCTCCTGTGAGGGAAATATCGTTATTTGTATAGCCAGCACATTCCAAAGAGAACCGACGCGTTTATTAATCGAGGCATTGGAACCGACGGTTTATCACCGGATCTCTTTTTCGGAATTTAGCGATTTATTGAAAACATCTTTAGCTATTAATAGATTGTACCAGAAAATACTGGAGTGGGCTTTGATGCTTTCGCAAGAGAAAGCGGACTCTTGGCGTTTTGAGTCGGCAAGAAAACGTTATCTGCGTTTTCAACAGGAATATCCGGAAGCAGCGAAACGTGCTTCTGTCAATCATATCGCCTCGTATTTATTGATGACACCCGAATCTTTGAGCCGGGTGCGGGCGGGAGTGTTGTAGTCTCTACCTACATTCAGGTATTATTGAGGTGAAAATAGCAATTTGTGGTGATTTCACGGTTCAAGTAATCCATCTATATTTGCGTCAGTTTAAAAAACGTAGAAGCAATGAAAATAGAAAAGATTACAGGACGTGAGATCCTAGATTCAAGAGGTAACCCGACAGTAGAGGTTGATATTTTACTAGAGTCCGGCGTTATGGGCCGTGCGTCTGTGCCTTCCGGTGCGTCCACCGGCGAGAACGAGGCTTTGGAGTTGCGTGATGGCGATAAGAAGCGTTATGGTGGTAAAGGCGTATTGAAAGCGGTTGAGAATATCAATACGATTATCGCTCCGGCATTGAAGGGGATGTCTGCCTTGGATCAGATAGGTATCGATCATGCGATGTTGGCTTTGGACGGTACGAAAACTAAATCGAAACTAGGTGCGAACGCTATCCTTGGCGTTTCTTTAGCTGTAGCGAAAGCTGCCGCAAATTATTTGGATATTCCTTTATATAGATATATTGGTGGAACGAATACCTACGTGATGCCTGTTCCGATGATGAATATAATCAATGGCGGTTCGCATAGCGACGCTCCGATCGCTTTCCAAGAGTTTATGATTCGTCCGGTAGGTGCCGCTTCTTTCAAGGAAGGCTTACGTATGGGCGCTGAGGTATTCCATGCGTTGAAAAAGGTATTGCACGATCGTGGGTTAAGTACCGCTGTTGGTGATGAGGGTGGTTTCGCCCCGAATTTGGAAGGTACGGAAGATGCCTTGAACTCAATTATCGCCGCTATCAAGGCGGCTGGTTATGAACCGGGCAAGGATGTGATGATCGGTATGGATTGCGCTTCTTCTGAGTTTTATAAGGATGGAATCTACGATTACACGAAGTTTGAAGGAGAAAAAGGAGTGAAACGTACTTCCGACGAACAAGTGGATTATCTGGAAAAGCTGATCAACGAATACCCGATCGATTCCATTGAGGATGGTATGAGTGAGAATGATTGGGCTGGTTGGAAGAAACTGACAGATCGTATTGGTAACCATTGCCAATTAGTCGGAGATGATTTGTTCGTGACAAATGTAGAGTTCCTTTCAAGGGGTATTAAAGAAGGTTGCGGTAACTCAATCTTGATCAAGGTAAATCAGATCGGTTCCTTGACGGAGACACTGAACGCTATCGAGATGGCTCACCGTCATGGATACACGACCGTTACTTCACACCGTTCCGGTGAGACGGAAGACGCCGATATCGCTGTCGCTACCAATAGCGGACAGATCAAGACGGGATCATTAAGTCGTTCGGACCGTATGGCTAAATATAACCAGCTGCTTCGTATCGAGGAGGAATTGGGAGACCGTGCCGTATACGGATACAAAAGAATCAATTAAGTATATAAAGTAAATTATAATCGCTAATTATGTAGTAATCCAAAACCCAAGATATTGAAGGGCTTATCCGTGAGGATAGGCCCTTTTTATTGATTGATAAAGTATTATCTATAACCTCATAAAATATATCGATTAGAAAAATTGTTTTAATGAATAAATATGTTATATTTTTGTATCGGAAATAAAAACAAATAGTATTCATTTAAATAGGAACAAGTATGGAACCGATTATTAATTCTCAACTTCCGGAGTTTAAAGTACAAGCTTTTCAAAATGGTAATTTCAAGACTGTAACCAACGAGGACGTCTTGGGTAAGTGGGCTATCTTTTTCTTCTACCCGGCCGATTTTACATTTGTTTGTCCAACAGAGTTGGTCGATATGGCTGAGAAGTATGAGCAGTTTAAATCAATGGGAGTAGAAATTTACTCTGTAAGTACAGACTCTCATTTTGTACATAAAGCTTGGCATGACGCTTCCGAGACTATCCGTAAGATCCAATATCCGATGTTGGCGGATCCCACTGGAGCACTGAGTCGTGCGTTTGGTGTGATGATTGAGGAAGAGGGTATGGCATACCGTGGCACTTTCTTGGTAAATCCGGAAGGAAAGATCAAAGTGGCCGAGATTCATGATAACAATATCGGTCGTGACGCTTCCGAGTTACTTCGTAAAGTTGAAGCCGCTCAGTTTGTCGCTTCACATGATGGTGAGGTTTGTCCCGCTAAATGGAAGAAAGGGGAGGCTACCTTGAAACCTAGCATTGACTTGGTAGGGAAAATCTAAATAATTAAGAGTATAGATCGTGTTAGAATCAACATTAAAAGAACAATTGAAAGGTATATTCGCAGGGTTAAATGCGAATTATACCTTTGATATATCGATCTCTCCTGCGTATGAAAGTAGACAGGAATTGTTGGATTTATTAGGTGATGTTGCCTCTTGTTCGGATAAAATATCTATGCAAGTATCTGATGGGGAGGGATTGGAATTCATTTTGTTAAAGGATGGAGCGAAAACGGGGATTAAGTTTCGTGGAGTACCTAATGGACACGAGTTTACTTCCTTACTGTTGGCGATCTTGAATTCAGATGGGAAAGGCAAGAATTTTCCGGACGAGAGCATTTGTAATCGTGTTAAAGCCTTGAATGGCCCGATACATCTGACGACCTATGTCTCTTTGACTTGTACGAATTGCCCGGATGTGGTACAGGCATTAAACGCTATGACGACTTTAAATCCTCAGATCCATCATGAGATGGTAGATGGGGCTATCAATCAAGCGGAAGTTGATGCCTTGAAGATACAAGGCGTCCCCTCTGTCTTTGCGGATGGAAAACTGATCCATGTAGGACGTGGGGAATTCGGAGAATTGTTATCGAAGCTGGAAGCTCAGTATGGAATCAATGAGAGCCTAACGGAGAAGACGGTAAAACGATATGACGTGGTTGTGGTCGGTGGGGGTCCGGCTGGTGCTTCTGCCGCTATTTATTCCGCACGAAAGGGGCTGAGTGTCGCTGTCGTGGCGGAGCGTATCGGCGGGCAGGTGAAGGAGACGGTAGGAATTGAGAATCTGATTTCAGTTCCGGAGACAACAGGTACCCAGTTGGCTGACAATCTGCGCTTGCATATGCGGCAATATCCGATTGACCTGCTGGAGCATCGTCGTATAGAGAAGGTAACGATAGAAGGAAACGAGAAGGTTTTATCTACGGCTGGGGG
>OATJ01000552.1_pt1 | contig 21062 bp, 19 predicted proteins | sample 1516661 | NCBI WGS metagenome assembly OATJ01 (sample SAMEA2579951, study PRJEB22360) | human gut metagenome
TTTCTGAGTAACCCGGCGAAGAGGCCCGGGGCCAGCCGAGACATGCCGGCCGGCAGCGAAGAGACGGGAAGCTGTGAGGACAGAGAATGTTCCAGAGAGAACAGACACTCCGGAGAGACCGGTGAGAAAGAATGTGGCGGATATGGAAAAAGATCTGTCAAAGAACCTCGCGAAGGAGGCCGCGAAGGCAGCGCCGAAAGCGGCACCGGCTGAGAAGAGGAACGAGGATGACGATGACTTCGAGTTTATCGATCTGGATCTGTAAAAGAGTATAATAAAAATGCCGTGAGAGGTAAAAGCAATCTTCTCACGGCATTTTTCGGTTGTCGCGTACTCGAAACAAACTATTGGCAACAATTTTTCAGCGGCATCAGAACGGTATATCAGATCGATTTAAAAAGAAAAATTTGGATGAAAAAGAAAAAGGTCTGATTTCTGCTGAAACTCAGACCTTTTCTCTCATACGGAGCAAATTTGTAATTACCGGTTCATCTCACTGACAGGTCCTGTGGAATGATGCTCATGGATGATCCGGTCGATTTCCTTGAAGTCAGAGGACGGGAGGTCGCCCGGAACGGTGTTCTTGACGCTGGATGTGGCGTTTCCGAACTGCATGGCCTTTTCCGGATCTCCATATTTTAAGAGACCGAAGAGAACACCGGCGACATAGGCATCACCGGAACCGATGCGGTCGATCACATCGATATCGTTGTACGGCGCTTCCGTGTAAAATTTATCGGAGCGGGCATCGTAGACGATGGAGGTGAAGTTGTGTTTTCTTGGACTGATGACCGTGCGCTGGGTGGTGGCAACGATCTTTACGCCGTAATCAGTGGCATAGCTCTTCATGATATCCTTCAGGTCACCGGTCTTCTTGAACATGCGGCGGCTTGTCTCCTCAGATATGAAGAGAACATCGACTAACGGAAGGATCTCCTCGATGGTTTTTCTCGCTTCCTCCTCACCCCATAAGTTCGCACGGTAGTTTACGTCGAAGGAGATCGTAGCTCCGGCAGATTTGAACCTTCGGATCAGCTCCACAGCGACATTCTGCATGTTCTGGCAGAGAGCCAGGGAGATTCCGCTTGTGTGGAACATTCTCGCGGAGTGGTAGATGTCCTCCGGGATCTCGCTCATCTTGATCCTTGTGACGGAAGCCTGGTGGCGGTCATACACGATCGTAGGCTTTCTCGGAGCGGCGCCCATCTCGTAGTAGTAGAGACCGAGTCTTGCGTCCGGCGTATCATCGTAGACCAGATAGTCATCGGATACTCCGACAAAACGGATCCTGTTCTTGATAAAAGTTCCGAGCTCATTCTGCGGAAGCTTGGAAACGATACCGGTACGAAGTCCCAAAAGGGCAACGCCGGAAGCAACGTTGAGTTCTGCTCCGCCGGCACGTTTTTCAAAAATATCGCCATCGACGATGCGGGCATGGCGCGGCGGGGAGAGACGCAGCATAATCTCGCCAAATGTGATCAGATCGAAAGAATTCTTATCCATATCATTTCCTCCGGGTTCTATATGTTTTGTGAAATTTTTAGCATACTATACTCACAGTATAATCCCAGAAACGGAATTCGTCAAAGGATTTTCTGTGTTTTTCGCCTATAATTTTCAAGAAAACTGAAAGAACCGACCGGAATGCAGATGCAGGAATCAATTTGATGGAAACATGAGAAAAACATGTGAAATTCCCCCTTTAATTCTTCGGAAAAATGTGATAGTATTAAATATTATATATAACAGTTCGATATCTGGTCCTGCTGGAAAATGGCAGGAGTTAAAATAATAGAAGAAAGATGTACGGGCATGTTATTGAAAAAACGAAATGGAGGAATTGATATGGCTGAGAATATGACACCGGCTGAGGAAACAAAAGAAGTAGTTTCCAAAAACTTTATCGAGCAGGAAATCGATAAAGATCTTGCGGAAGGAGTATATGACCATGTCCAGACCCGGTTCCCACCGGAGCCAAACGGCTACCTTCATATCGGACATGCAAAATCGATCATCTTGAACTCCGGTCTCGCAAAAGAGTACGGCGGAAAGTTCAATCTTCGTTTTGATGATACGAACCCGACGAAGGAGAAGACGGAGTTCGTGCACTCCATCACGGAGGATGTAAAGTGGCTCGGAGCTGACTTTGAGGACAGACTGTTCTTTGCTTCCGACTACTTCGATACGATGTACGAGTGCGCTGTAAAGTTAATTAAAAAGGGAAAAGCTTTCGTCTGTGATCTCACTGCTGATCAGATCAAGGAATACCGTGGTGACTTCACAACACCTGGTAAGAACAGCCCGTACCGTGAACGTTCTGTCGAGGAAAACCTCCAGTTATTTGAGAACATGAAGAACGGCATGTACAAGGACGGAGAGAAGGTTCTCCGCGCAAAGATCGATATGGCATCGCCGAATATCAACATGCGTGATCCGGTCATCTACCGTGTCGCTCACATGACACACCACAATACCGGTGACAAGTGGTGCATCTATCCGATGTACGACTTCGCTCATCCGATCGAGGACGCGGTTGAGCACATCACACACTCTATCTGTACTCTTGAGTTCGAGGATCACAGACCGCTCTACGACTGGGTCGTAAGAGAGTGCGAGTTCGAGAACCCGCCGCGCCAGATCGAGTTTGCGAAGATGTACCTGACAAACGTGGTAACGGGTAAGCGTTATATTAAGAAGCTCGTTGAGGATGGAATCGTAGACGGCTGGGATGACCCGCGTCTTGTAACGATCGCAGCCCTCAGAAGAAGAGGATACACACCGGAAGCTCTGAGAATGTTCGTAGAACTCGTGGGCGTTTCCAAGGCAAACAGCTCCGTAGACTACGCGATGCTGGAGTACTGTATCCGTGAGGATCTGAAGTTAAAACGTCCGAGAATGATGGCTGTCCTTGATCCGGTAAAGCTGATCATTGACAACTATCCGGAAGGACAGACAGAGATGCTGAGCATCCCGAATAACCTTGAGAATCCGGAGATGGGCGAGCGTGAGGTTCCGTTCTCCAGAGAACTCTATATCGAGCGTGAGGACTTCATGGAGAATCCGCCGAAGAAGTATTTCCGCCTTTTCCCGGGCAACGAAGTACGTCTCATGGGCGCATATTTCGTGACATGCACAGGCTTTGAGAAGGACGAGAACGGAAATGTGACAGAGATCCACTGCACATACGATCCGGAGACAAAGAGTGGTTCCGGCTTTACCGGCAGAAAGGTAAAAGGAACGATCCACTGGGTATCCGCTCCGACAGCCGGAAAGGTAGAGTGCCGTCTCTACGAGAATATCGTCGATGAGGAGAAAGGCAAGCTGAACGCTGACGGAACCCTGAACTTAAATCCGAACTCCAAGACAATCACAACTGCCTATGTAGAGCCAAAACTCATGGAAGCAAAGGCATATGACAGCTTCCAGTTCATGAGAAACGGTTACTACTGCGTAGACTGCAAGGACAGCAAGGAAGGACAGCCGGTATATAACCGTATCGTTTCCTTAAAGAGCTCCTTCAAGCTTCCGAAATAAAGATTTATGGAATTGATCGTACCGTTAAACGCACAGGGGGGGAGACCCTTGTACGAACAGATCTATCAGTATATCAAAGATGAGATCCGAAAGGGCAATATCAGGCCGGAAAAGCAGCTTCCTTCATCCAGGGAGCTTGCGAAGAGCCTGAAGGTCAGCCGGAGCACAACGCAGCTCGCCTACGAGCAGCTGGTGTCCGAGGGCTACCTTGAGGCGGTTCCGAGAAAAGGCTATTTTGCGGCGTCACTGGACGGAATCTTTCCGCCGGTGGCGCAGTCTGTTGCTGCCCGGCCGGATCAGAAAAAAGAGCTGTCTTTGGGCATGGAAAAGGAAAGTGTCCGGGGGCAGCTTTTTCGTGAAAAATTTGAAGTCGATTTTTCTCCCAGAGGCATCGATCTGGAAGGATTTCCCTATGCGACCTGGAGAAAGATCAGCCGCTCGGTCTTAAAAGAAGAGGACCGGGAGCTGTTTTTGAAGGGAGAGCCCCAGGGAGATCTGATCCTCAGGGAGGCGATCCGGGAGTATCTCCATGCAGCCCGCGGCGTAAACTGCGATGTTTCCCAGATCATCATTGGCGCGGGAAACGAATATCTTCTGATGTTGCTTTCCCAGATCATCGGAAGGGACGCGGTGATCGCCATGGAGAATCCCACCTACCGCCAGGCATACCGGGTGCTATCCGGTGTGGGACATAAGGTACTGCCGGTGGGGATCGATAAGAATGGATTCTGCGTGAAGGAACTTGAGGGGCAGGATGTACAGGCAGCCTATGTGATGCCGTCCCACCAGTTCCCGACAGGAACCGTAATGCCGGTGAGAAGAAGACAGGAGCTCCTTTTCTGGGCGGGAGAGCAGCCCGGAAGATACCTGATCGAGGATGACTATGACAGTGAATTCCGTTACAAGGGAAAACCGATCCCGGCACTTCAGGGGATGGACCAGAACGGATGTGTCATTTACATGGGAACATTCTCGAAGGCCATTGCTCCGGCAATCCGTGTGGGATATATGGTGCTGCCGGAGGCGCTGCTGTCGGTATACCTGACGAAAGGAAGATTTTATTCCTCCACCGTGTCCAGGGTCGACCAGAGGATCCTGGCGGAATTTATTTCCGGCGGATATTTTGAGCGCCATCTGAACAGGATGCGCGAGATCTATAAGGGAAAACATGACGTGCTTTTAGGGGAATTAAAGCCGCTGGAAAATTCGCGGGACTTCATGTGCTCTTAAAAGACAGGAAGAAGGAGCCGGAACAGCAGCTTTTAGAAAAAGCAGCAGAAAAAAAGGTCCGCGTCTACGGACTTTCCGGGTTCTATATGGAGAGAGCGCAGGCGAAGGAGATGAGTATGATCGTTCTCGGATATGCAGGACTCACGGAGGAGGAAATCCGAAAAGGAGTAGACCTTTTACGGAAAGCTCTTGAGTAAAGAATAAGCGGATTGGATAGAAGAAAGCTGGCATGCAAAGACGCGCGCCAGCTTTTTTCGGACTTAAGTCAAGATTAGGTTTTACAGACTGCTGCACTGGGGGAGAGATTGGGACAGGGCATATGCTTGTGACCAGGCGTGCATGGGAACAAAGCGCAAAAAAAACGGGATACGCATCCGAAAATGCGTATCCCAAGGATTGATTCCGTTTACTGGAACACATCATGCTTCTCATATCCGAGATCAGCGGAGAGGGATGATGCGTAGAACTGTACGAGATCTTTCTGGGTGTCAAGAAACTCCGGAGTATCGACCCGGATCTCCGGGGCGATGATTCCAATGGAACCGGCGAGTTCACCGTCGGAGTTGAAGACCGGTGCTCCGATTCCAAGGGCGTCGGTGACATACTCTCCGTGAGTGATGGCGTAGCCATCCTGGCGGATCTTTTTTAATTCCTCGCGCAGGTCATCCGGGCGGACATGAGGGAAAGCCTGATCGTGGAGAATAATGTTTTTGAAGTATTCGTCGATGAAGGCCGGTGTCTGCCATGCGAGGAGGACCTTACGGATCGCGCCGCAGTGCATATACATCTCATAGCCGAATTCCTCAACAACTTTTAAGTGGCTCGGACCATCTACCTTTTCAATCACAAGTCCCTTATTTCCCACTGGAATTACGAGGTATGCGTCTTCTTTTGTCTGTTTTGCCAGCTGTGCCAGGATACCGTGGGCGGCATCCTGGAGACGGATCCCTCTTGCAGCGGCTTTTCCCAGAGGAATCAGCGCCGGGCCAAGACGGTAGGTGTGGGATCTGTCGTCGCGGATCACATATTTCTTCTCACAGAATGTCTGCAGAATCCGGTGAACCGTGCTCGGGGGCAGATCCATCGCCTCCGCCAGTTCCGCGATTGAGAAATTGCGGTTTTTTTCTTTCAGGACTTCCAATAGCTCCATGGAGCGGAGAAGACTTTGTATCATTCGGTTTTTCCTTCCTCCGTATCGTCCTCAACTACAACGGAGGATGTTTTTTCTTCCGGTACGTTTTCCTCTTTTACAGAGTCTTTTTCGTCTGTGGGTTCCGGACATGCCGTCTCTTTGGAATCTTTAGTCTCTTCTTTTTTTACGGAATCATCCGCAGCGTTTGTGTCTTTTCCGGAATTGATCGTAATATAAGTTCTCTCTGGAGCAGGTTCCGTCTTTTCTTCTGTTTCCTCAGAAGGGGTCTCCTCTTCCTCGTATTCATGAAAATCCTGGTCCAGCTCATCGTTGAAGGATTTTAATTTCAGATAGTAGGAGATACCGGCCGCAACTGCGCCGCCGAGCATCGCGCCAAATGCGATAAGAAGGCCTGATTTCTTTTTTGACATGGTTTATTCTCCTTTCCGCTGCATTACGCGGTTCCGAAAATCTGAGGATTCCGCCTGCAGCCGCCAGTCTGCTATTTATAATCATAATCGAATTCCAGGGAAAATGAAAGACATAATTATGAAAAAAGTTAAAAAAATGTATAAATTATTCAAGTAAATTGCCGGATTTCACCAGAAAACGGGAACTAGACAGCACAGCGGCACGCAGACCCGCAGAGAGGTTCACAAATTTTTCATAAAATAATTAGCACTCGTGACTTGACAGTGCTAACAACATGTGCTATAACATGACTTGTGACGAGGGGTCAGGGAAAAGACCTGAGTCAGACTGAAGAAGATAAAAATGAAAAAGAATTGTGACTGAAATTACAGGATAGTCGCAAGAGCTTGTAAAATGACAAGGAGGAGTCAGTAATGAAATTAGTACCATTATTTGACAGAGTTGTTTTAAAACAGTTAGTTGCAGAAGAGACCACAAAATCCGGTATCGTTCTTCCGGGTCAGGCAAAGGAAAAACCGCAGCAGGCAGAAGTGATCGCTGTTGGTCCTGGCGGAGTTGTTGACGGCAAAGAGATCAAGATGCAGGTAAAACCGGGCGATAAGGTAATCTACTCCAAGTACTCCGGAACGGAAGTAAAGGTAGAGGAAGAGGATTATATCATCGTTAAGCAGAATGATATCCTTGCAGTGATCGAATAATCGGAGAAATTATATCCGGGACCGCGTGTGCGAAGCGCTTAGGGCGGTCTGAAATTCAGAATTCAGAACGAAGTAACCGGAAAATGGTTACAGGAAATCTTGATTGGAGGAATTTTAACATGGCTAAGGAAATTAAATATGGCGTTGAAGCCAGAAAAGCTCTTGAAGCTGGTGTAAATAAACTTGCTGATACTGTCCGCGTAACGATCGGACCGAAAGGAAGAAACGTTGTTCTCGACAAATCCTTCGGCGCTCCGCTTATCACAAACGATGGTGTTACTATCGCGAAAGAGATCGAGTTAGAAGATCCGTTTGAGAATATGGGCGCACAGCTCTTAAAAGAGGTTGCCACAAAGACAAACGATGTTGCAGGTGATGGTACAACAACAGCTACCGTTCTTGCACAGGCAATGGTAAACGAAGGTATGAAGAACCTGGCTGCAGGCGCTAACCCGATCGTATTAAGAAAGGGTATGAAGAAAGCCACAGATGAAGCTGTCAAGGCGATCGCTGAGATGAGCGAGCCGATCAGCAGTAAAGACCAGATCGCAAGAGTTGCAGCAATCTCTGCAGCAAGCGATGAGGTCGGTGAGATGGTTGCAGACGCAATGGAGAAGGTTACAAACGACGGCGTTATCACCATCGAAGAGTCCAAGACAATGAAGACAGAGCTTGACCTTGTAGAAGGTATGCAGTTCGACCGTGGATATATTTCCGCATATATGTGCACAGATATGGAGAAGATGGAGGCAACTCTTGACGATCCGTATATCCTGATCACAGACAAGAAGATCGCTAACATCAACGATATCCTTCCGCTCCTTGAGCAGATTGTAAAGACAGGCGCAAAGCTTCTTATCATCGCTGAGGATATCGAGGGTGAGGCTCTCACAACTCTTATCGTCAACAAGTTAAGAGGTACATTCAGCGTTGTAGGTGTTAAGGCACCGGGCTACGGCGACAGAAGAAAAGAGATGTTAAAGGATATCGCGATCTTAACAGGCGGTACCGTGATCTCCGACGAACTTGGTCTTGACCTCAAGGATGCTACAATGGAGCAGCTTGGCCGTGCAAAATCCGTTAAGGTTCAGAAAGAGAACACCATCATCGTTGACGGTCTCGGCGACAAGAAAGAGATCGCTGACAGAGTTGCCCAGATCAAGGGTCAGATCGAAGAGACAAAGTCCGACTTCGATAGAGAGAAACTTCAGGAGAGACTTGCAAAACTCGCTGGCGGTGTTGCAGTGATCCGCGTAGGTGCTGCTACTGAAACAGAGATGAAGGAAGCAAAACTCCGTATGGAAGATGCTCTTGCAGCTACGAAGGCAGCTGTTGAGGAAGGTATCATCGCAGGCGGCGGATCTGCTTATGTTCATGCGGCAGAGAAGGTTGCAGCTGTTGTAAATGAGATGGAAGGCGACGAGAAGACAGGCGGAAAGATCATCTTAAAGGCTCTTGAAGCTCCGTTATTCCATATCGTATCCAACGCAGGCCTTGAGGGCGCTGTGATCGTTAACAAAGTTAAAGAGCTCCCGGTTGGCCAGGGCTTCGATGCTTACAATGAGATTTTCGTTGATATGATCAAAGCTGGTATCCTTGATCCGGCTAAGGTTACAAGAAGTGCATTACAGAACGCAACAAGCGTTGCTTCCACACTTCTTACAACAGAGTCTGTTGTTGCAAACATCAAAGAAGAGACTCCGGCAATGCCGGCAGGTGCAGGCGGAATGGGCGGAATGATGTAATCCGTCTCCGAAACTGCAAAATTTCAGGAAAATTAATAAAGCCATCGGCGGTTCTGTGAGCCGTCGGTGGCCTTTTTTCATATGTCAGGAAATTTATGAAAATTCCCTGTCACATAAAAAGGTATGAACAGTTCAGGGCATTTTTGAGAGCCTGCTGTTCTGGTATTCCCCGGACCAGGTTACATCCCTGTCGAACCATGGGAGAGGCGGGAATGCTCTGGCATCCTCCTCACTGGAAAACTCGATCTCCGCAAGCATGAGACCGGCGAATTTTCCCTCGAAGACATCGAATTCCACAGTGAGATCTTCACGGCCAGGGACCGGGAGCAGGTAGCGCTTTTTTGTGAGAATATTTCCGTCAGCTTTTGTGAGAAGATGGGCGTAGGCTTCTTTTGTCAGTGGGAGATTATATTCCTCTCTGGCGAGAAGTCCTTTGGATTTGTAGGTGAGGTAGCAGGTATCGTCCTCTTTACGTACCCGGACTACCGGCTCTGTGCAGAGGTAGGCCTGTTCGATTTCATGACAGGGGAAAGACTCATAGTTTTCAGGCGGGGTCATGACAAGAAATTTGCGTTCGATTTCCATAATTATGTCCTTTCTGGATTTTCGGCTGCTGCCTGCGCAAGGCGGGAACAGTAACATATTGTAATAAATCATACCATATTGCAAGGAAAAAGTAAGGTCTTTTATTTGCAAATATGGTACAATCATTGTAAGAAAAGTTGCTGTTTATGAATGAAAAATCCCCGAACAGCAACAGGAAAAAGAAAAATATCTGGCAACTGGTCATACCTTGATGATAAAAACAGAAGGAGGAACAGCGTATGTGGACAAGGGCAGAATTAAAAGACAGAGCGAAAATGTGTCTGAGCCGTTATTATTGGGCGGCGTTTCTTGTGAGCCTGATCTTTGCGATCCTCAGTGGATTTGGCGGATCGAACGCGAATACCCAGAGGATTACAAGTTATCTGGAGCAGAATGAATCAGGAAACGGTCAGACTGATCAGAGCAGTCTCATCCTTGGCGAGCTGGGAGGAGATGGAAGCCTTAGCGGAAATACTGGGAGTGGTCTTGCCAGCGGGATCGAGCTTGTCCCGGGACTTGGTGACGCCTACGGACCGGGAGCCGGAAATGCCGGATCTATGGTTGCGAGCAACCTGTTTTACCGGCTTTTCGCGGGGGCTGTGATCGTTATTGTGATCATTTCCGTAGTGATCGGGATTTTTGTACAGCCATTGTTTGAGATCGGACGAAACAGATTTTATATGGAGAGCCGCGTGACGGGACAGTCGGCGGGCATTGGAAAACTCTTCTGGGGATTTTCCAACGGATATTTAAAACTCCTGGGGACCCAGTTCCTTCGCTCTTTGATTACAGAGGGCATCATGTTCCTGTGCATGGCACCGGGATTACTGACACTTGCATTTAACAGATTCCTGTCTGACTGGATGGGAAGCGCTGTTCTGATGGCCTGTGGTGCCGCAGTGGGAGCCTGCTTTTCCATCTACTTCCAGTACTGCTATCTGATGGTACCGTATATTCTTGCCGAGAATCCGGATATGAAGGCGAGAGAAGCTTTAAGACTCTCAAAAGAGATGATGGACGGACAGAAGTGGAACGCGTTCGTTCTCGGCCTTTCCTTCATAGGATGGCAGCTCCTCGGAACCCTGCTCTGCGGTATCGGCACCTTCTTCGTTCAGCCGTATGTTGACGCGACCTTCGCGGAACTCTACGCAGTTCTCCGCGGACCGTATTCCGGGCGTCTCAATGGATTCGGCGGGGAACCGTTTGTACAGAATAACGCCCACTACGGCGGTCAGTATGTGGAGCCGGACAGTGTGAGAGATGTCGGTGAAAGTGGAAATTACGGTGGTTATGGTTTCTATGGAAATGGACAGAACCAGAACAGCGCTCCGGACAGCTGGAGTGATGTGCCGAAGGAGACATATAAGTACAACGGACCGGAGCAGACCATCAATCCGTCTGTTTCAGGGCAGGCCGCTGCAAATGACCGCGGAACGGATGTGAAAAAATCGGAAGGTGGACCGGGACGCGGATATTATCTGAATGGAAAATTTTATTCGTATACGGATGATGAGAAAAGCGAGCAGTAACCTCTGGAAAACTTCCGGAGGCAGATTGGCAAAGAAAGGTGAGAAGTTTTAAATGGCAAAAGTATACGCGTTTGTGGCAGACGGCATGGAAGAGGTAGAGTGCCTGGCTGTGTGTGATTGCTTGAGAAGAGCGAAGGTGGATGTGAAGCTTGTATCCATCATGGGAAGAAAGATGGTGACAGGTTCCCATGGATTTAAGATCGAGGCGGACAGCCTGTTCGAGGAAATCACGGACGATGCTGACGTACTGTTCCTTCCGGGCGGACTTGCCGGAACGAACAATCTGAAGGCGCATGAGGGACTTGCAGAGATGTTAAAAGCCCATGCGGCAGCAGGAAAACGCCTGGCTGCGATCTGCGCGGCACCGAGTATCTTAGGGGAGCTTGGCCTCGTGAAAGGCCACCGCGCCACATGCTATCCGGGCTTTGAAACCAAGATGGAGGGCGCGGACTGCAGGGGTGACGGCATCATCACAGACCGTCTGATCAGCACCGGGCGCGGTATGGGCTGGGCAATCGACCTTGGTTTAGAGCTTATCAAACTCCTGGTCAGCGAAGAAGAGGCTGAAAGGATCAAGGCAGCGATCCAATACATAAAATAGCCGCGTATTTGTGCAGATACAGGTATTCATCAGAAAGCTTTGGAATGCCCGGTGCACCAGGGCATTCCTTTTTGGCGCGGCATGCCGCTGAAAGAATGTCAGGAACGGCAGATATGGCAGTCTGCGCCTGGAAAAAATCAAGAAAAACCGTAAAACCCCTGTGTTTTTCTGGATTTTTTACAATTTAGGTCTGGTCTTTTCAAACGTCTTATGTTATAATTTCAAGCGGTGCTATGTGCGCGTGACGGAGAAGTGATGCCTGAGGGCGGATTTTTCGCTGAGCGGCGGTCATAATGCCGAAACGTGTAACGCCAAAAAGCGGCAGTTACGAGATTATACGGGCGGGAAATTTCTATTCCCCGCTATCGATATATTTAAGGAGGAACTCATAAAATGAGCGTACAGGTAGAGAATTTAGAGAAGAATACGGCAAAACTTACAATCGAAGTGCCGGCAGAAAAGTTTGAGGAGGCTGTACAGCACTCCTATAATAAGAATAAGGGTAAATTCAATATCCCGGGCTTCAGAAAAGGAAAAGCTCCGTTCAACATGATCAAAAAAATGTACGGCGTTGGCGTATTCTACGAGGATGCGGTTGATGAAGTGATCGACGCAAGCTATCCGGACGCTGCAAAAGAGAGCGGTCTTGAGATCGTTTCCCGTCCGTCTATTTCCATTGAGGAGATCGAGGAAGGCAAAGCTTTTGTTTACACAGCAGTTGTAGCTGTTAAGCCGGAAGTTACTCTTGGCGAGTACAAGGGCGTAGAAGTCCAGAAGACAAAATCTGAGGTTACAGAGGAAGATATCGAGACAGAGATCAAGCGCGCAAGAGAGAAAAACTCCCGCCTTATCACTGTTGAGGACAGAGGTATCGAGGATGGAGATCAGGTAACGATCGATTTCGACGGTTCCGTAGACGGAAAGAGATTTGAGGGTGGCAAGGCTGAGGACTATCCGCTTACGATCGGTTCCCACACATTTATCGATAACTTCGAGGAGCAGTTAATTGGTAAGACAACTGGCGAAGAGTGCGAAGTAAACGTAACATTCCCGGCTGAGTACCATGTAGAAGAGTTAAAGAACAAACCGGCTGTATTCAAAGTAAAAGTAAAAGAGATCCAGAGAAAAGAGCTTCCGGAAGCTAATGATGATTTCGCAAGCGAGGTATCTGATTTCGATACAATGGAAGAGTACAAGAAGGACCTTACAGAGAAGTTACAGGCTGAGAAGATTGAAGCAGCTAAGACAGCGGACGAGGACAAGGTCGTTGCTAAGGTGATTGAGAACGCAACAATGGAGATTCCGGATCAGATGGTTGAGGAGCAGGTAAACGGCATGGTGAACGACTATGCGCGCAGACTTGAGAGCCAGGGAATTTCCTTCAAGCAGTACGTTGAGATCACAGGCATGACAGCTGAGAAGATCGGCGAGCAGATGAAGCCGCAGGCGATCAAGAGAATCCAGACAAGACTCGTTCTTGAGGCAGTTGTAAAGGCTGAGAACATCCAGGCTGACGACGCAGCGGTTGAAGAGCAGTTCGACAAGATGGCTGAGGACTTCAAGATGGATAAAGAACAGATCAAGGGTATGTTCGGCGAAGAGCAGATAGCACAGTTAAAGGAAGACCTTGCAGTTCAGAAAGCAATCGACTTCCTTGTAGCTGAGGCTAAGTTCGTTGACTAAGTAAAGCAACATACTTTACGACTAATCTGCACGGAAAACATGGTGGGAAATGGTCCGACAGAGGACCAGAAACCACATACAGAGGGGGTTGCTGCGGAGAGTTTTTCTGCGGCAATCCCTAATCGGTTATACAGGGATAGTTCCAAAATATGTGAAAAAAGGTGGATTTCTGCCGGGCCGGTCCCAGACACAGGTGACAGCTTCACCGGAAAAGTTACTGTTCACGCCTTGCGCAAACAGTAACTGATTTTGCCGATGCTTCGCATTCCGAATCGGCAAAATCCACTACCACCACTGTATTGTACGGAATTTTCAGTTCAGAAAATTCCTACCCGTGTACAGTAACCCGGAAAATGCATAAAAAGGAATACTTTGGTAACAGATATAAAAGAAAAGATGGAGGAAAAAATATGAGCTTAGTACCTTACGTGCTTGAATCTACAAGCAGAGGAGAGCGTTCCTACGATATCTATTCCAGATTATTAAAAGACCGTATCATTTTCCTGGGAGAGGAAGTAAACGATGTGACAGCAAGCCTTGTTGTTGCACAGCTTCTTTTCCTGGAGTCCGAGGATCCGAATAAGGACATCAACCTTTACATCAACAGCCCGGGTGGTTCTGTAACGGCCGGTATGGCGATCTATGATACGATGAATTACATTAAATGTGACGTGTGCACCACCTGTATCGGTATGGCTGCAAGTATGGGCGCGTTCCTTCTCTCCAGCGGCGCGAAGGGCAAACGCTTCGCACTTCCGAATGCTGAGGTCATGATCCATCAGCCGTCCGGCGGAGCCCAGGGACAGGCGACAGAGATCAAGATCGTTGCAGAGCAGATCTTAAAGACAAAAGAGAAGCTCAACAAGATCCTGGCTGCAAACACAGGTCAGCCACTTGACGTGATTGCCCGCGACACAGAGAGAGACAACTATATGACAGCCGAGGAAGCTGCCGCATACGGTCTGATCGACCGCGTGATCTCCGGCCACTAGGACCGGACGGCGCGAAGGCGGAAAACAGTGCCGGAGCGCAGCGAGACATAAAGAATTTAGAATTGAGGTGCGAACATGCCAGTAAGACCAGAGGAAAAGATCAGATGTTCCTTCTGCGGAAAGAATCAGGATCAGGTCAGAAAAATGATCGCCGGTACCAACGGCGTCTATATCTGTGACGAGTGTATCGAACTCTGCAGTGAGATCCTTGAGGAAGAACTCGGAAACGAGGAGGAGGAGAGACCGGATTTCTCCGGAATCAACCTCTTAAAACCGAAGGAGATCAAAGAATTTCTGGACGACTATGTGATCGGACAGGATGAGGCGAAGAAAGTTCTTTCCGTGGCTGTTTACAATCATTATAAGAGAATCACATCGAAGATGGAAAGTGATGTTGATCTTCAGAAGAGCAACATCCTGATGCTCGGTCCGACCGGCTCCGGCAAAACTTATCTTGCGCAGACACTTGCGAAGCTTTTAGGTGTTCCGTTTGCAATCGCAGATGCAACGACGCTGACTGAGGCCGGTTATGTCGGCGAGGACGTGGAGAACATCCTCTTAAAATTGATCCAGGCAGCAGATAATGATGTGAGCCGTGCGGAGTACGGTATTATTTACATCGATGAGATCGATAAGATCACAAAAAAATCCGAGAATGTGTCCATTACCCGTGATGTTTCCGGCGAGGGCGTCCAGCAGGCGCTGTTAAAGATTCTGGAAGGTACTGTTGCAAGCGTTCCGCCTCAGGGCGGCAGAAAGCATCCGCAGCAGGAGCTGATCCAGATCGATACGACAAACATCCTGTTCATCTGCGGAGGTGCTTTCGACGGTCTGGAGCGGATCATCGAATCCAGACTGGAGACAAGTTCCATCGGTTTCGGCGCGAAGATCGTGGATAAGAAAAATACGGATATCAGCAAGCTGTTAAAGCAGGCGATGCCGCAGGATCTCACGAAATTCGGCCTGATCCCGGAGTTTGTGGGAAGAGTTCCGGTTATGGTATCCTTAGACCTTCTGGATGAGGATGCCCTTGTGCGGATCCTCACAGAGCCGAAGAATGCCCTCGTAAAGCAGTACCAGAAGTTATTCGAGCTGGATGATGTGAAGCTGGAGTTTACTCCGGATGCCGTCCACGAGATCGCCCATATGGCGGTTGAGAGAAAGACAGGCGCCAGAGGACTCCGCGCTATCATGGAATCCGTCATGATGGATACGATGTACGAGGTTCCGTCTGATTCCAACGTGGGAATCTGCACCGTGACGAAGGACGCGGTGGACGGAAAGGAAAAACCGGAAGTCGTTTACCGCGACGTGACGGTGCCGAAAAAAGCATTGGCCGGAAGATCCAGAAAAGAGAGTAACGGGGAGATCGCGTAACGGACGGCGTTCCCGTATGAGAAAAATTGTACCTGCAGGACCCGTATCCCGCAGATAAGAGGGGCTGCTGCGCACAGAAATGTCACGGCAGCCTTTTTACACAACAGAAATTTGCCCGTAACTGCTGACAGGCATCGGAAAGAAGCCGGGCAGTTGCGTTCATAGGAGAAATAATGGAAGATAAGAAAATTACGATGCCGGCGGTGGCACTCCGCGGACTCACGATCCTTCCGGGAATGGTACAGCATTTCGACATCAGCCGGGAAAAATCGATCCGCGCCATTGAGACAGCTATGATGGGAAACCAGAAGGTATATCTCGTGACCCAGCGTCATCCGGAGCAGGAAACACCTGCGGTCGCGGATCTGTACCAGATGGGAACGATCTCCCGGATCAAACAGCTCGTGAAAATGCCGGGCGGTATCATCCGTGTGATGGTGGAAGGCGAAAAGAGAGCGGCGCTTCTCACTCTGTTTGAGGAGGGACCGTATCTGGAAGCTGAGGTCGAGGAAGCGCCGATGCAGGAAGAACAGCTTACCGACACTGTGAAGGAAGCCATGAGCCGGATCGTTAAGGAAAAATTAGAGGAATTCGGAAACGCGAATCCGAAGGCTGTGAAAGATTTTATCGGAAGTCTTCTTGTGATCACGGATCTGGAGCAGCTTCTGACCCAGACAGCAAATGAATTTCCGTGGGATTTTGCTGTGAAGCAGGAGATGCTGGAGTGCGATTACTGGAGCCATCTGTATGACCGGATCGTGTACTACCTGATGCGGGAACTCGAGATCCTTATGATCAAGCGGGATTATCAGGGAAAAGTGAAGGAGCACATTGATAAGAACCAGAGGGATTATATTTTAAGGGAAGAATTAAAAGTGATCCGTGAGGAACTGGGAGATGACAGTGGGACGGAAGATGCCGATGGATATATGGAACAGCTGGAAAAGCTGAACGCGGACAAGGAAACGAAGGAAAAGATCAAAAAAGAGATCCAGCGTTTCAAGGGCATGCCGGGAGGAAGTCAGGAGGCGAATGTTCTCCGCACTTATATAGAAACGGTGCTGGAGATGCCGTGGAAGAAGGTCTCAAGGGATAATCAGGATATCGTTCACGCGAAAGGGATTCTTGAGGAGGACCATTATGGTCTGGAGAAGGTTAAGGACCGTGTACTGGAATTCCTTGCGGTCCGTGCTCTCACAAAGAAAGGCACAAGCCCGATCCTCTGCCTTGTGGGACCGCCCGGAACAGGTAAGACCTCCATCGCGAGATCGGTTGCCCGCGCCCTCGGAAAGAAGTATGTCCGGATCAGCCTTGGCGGCATTCACGACGAGGCGGAGATCCGCGGACACAGAAAGACATACGTGGGAGCGATGCCGGGTCGTATCGCCGATGCAATGCGTCAGGCAGGCGTGTCAAACCCGTTAATGCTTTTAGATGAGATCGATAAGGTCTCTGCCGACTATCGGGGAGATGTCTCCTCAGCACTTTTGGAGGTCCTTGATGGGGAGCAGAACGTGAAGTTCCGCGACCACTATCTGGAGATCCCGCTGGATCTCTCAGGCGTTCTCTTTATCGCGACAGCAAATGATGCGTCGACGATCCCGAGACCGCTCCTTGACCGTATGGAGGTTATCGAGGTATCCAGCTATACAGAGAACGAGAAGTTCCATATCGCAAAGAAGTATCTCATTCCGAAACAGTTAGAGAGAAACGGCCTTACGGAGGAGATGCTTTCCTTCAGCGATAAGGCATTGGAGAAGATCATCCACAACTATACGAGAGAGGCCGGTGTGAGAAATCTGGAGCGCCGGATCGGTGAGATCTGTAGAAAAGCGGCGAGGGAGTTTCTGGAAAAGAAGAAAAAAACTGTGCATATCACAGAGGGAAATCTTCAGAAGTATCTCGGAAAAGAGAAGATCACCTTCGAGAATGCCAATGAGGAGGACGAGGTCGGAATCGTAAGAGGTCTTGCGTGGACAAGCGTCGGCGGCGACACACTTCAGATCGAAGTGAATGTGATGCCGGGTGATGGAAAGCTTCAGATGACAGGACAGATGGGTGATGTCATGAAGGAATCCGCGCAGATCGCGCTGACTTACGTTCGTTCCGTGGCAGACCGGTACGGCGTGGAGAGCAGGTATTTTAAGGAACATGACCTGCATTTACATATCCCGGAGGGTGCCGTGCCGAAAGATGGTCCGTCTGCGGGCATTACGATGGCAACAGCCATGCTCTCCGCGGTGACCGGAAAGAAGGTTTGCGCAAGCGTTGCCATGACCGGTGAGATCACATTGAGAGGCCGGGTACTGCCGATCGGCGGATTAAAGGAAAAGACATTGGCAGCAAGAATGGCACATATGAAGAAGGTTCTCGTGCCGGATAAGAACCGTCCGGATATGGCAGAGATCTCGAAGGAGATCACGAAAGGCATGGAGATCGTGTTTGTGAAGACTATGGATGACGTAGTACGCGAGGTGTTCGTGTAATGCCAGGATACAAAGGTTGGCGGCTTTCTGACAGGTCTTGCCTGTTGGAGGGCTGTTGACTCTGGTATGTAAAAACAAGGGTAACGGTTCTGAGGGTCTGCGCATGTGCCGCGCCGACTGTAAGAAAGCATAGTTTGGCAGGCAGAAATCCCAGCGACAAAGTCATTCTGAAATGGATTTTTGCGTGTGACAAGGAAAGTGCTGAAGTGTTACATACAAGGAGAAATATATGGTAATCAGAAATGTGGAACTTGAGACCGTCTGCGGTGTGACGAGCACGCTGCCGGAGAACACGCTGCCGGAGTTCGCCTTCGCGGGAAAATCAAACGTGGGAAAATCTTCCCTGATCAACGCGCTCATGAACCGGAAAGCGTTGGCGAGAACGTCCTCCCAGCCGGGAAAGACCCAGACGATCAACTTTTATAATATCAACGGAGCTCTCTACTACGTGGATCTCCCCGGCTACGGTTACGCGAAGGTCCCGCAGTCTGAGAAGGTAAAATGGGGCAGGATGATCGAGAATTATCTCCACAAATCCCAGATGTTAAAGTGCGTTTTCCTTCTTGTGGACATCCGTCACGAGCCGTCCGCCAACGACAAGACCATGTACGACTGGGTCGTTTACAACGGATTCCGTCCGGTCATCATTGCCACAAAGCTTGACAAGATCAAGCGCAGCCAGATCCAGAAGCAGGTAAAACTCATCCGCACCGGTCTCGGCATGGAAAAACAGGATATCCTGATCCCGTTCTCCGCCGAGACAAAACAGGGCCGGGAGGACATCTGGAATCTCATCGACAAGATGGCAGCAGGAGAAGACCTTCTGACTGCCGAGGAGGAGATCCAGGCGGAGAAAGCTGCGGAGTGGGCGGCGAAGAAGGCGGCGAAAGAGGCGCAGCAGAACCTTTAAATTTTAGAAGTACTGAAAAACGGCATCCGCCGCAGAAATTTCCCTGCGGCAGGTGCCGTTTTCGCGTACAATTCAGAAAATTTGCCGGAGGCAGACTTCAAAACGCATATCTTAACCTTTCATCAAGGTCTTCATCACATAAGCGTAGATATCCTGACTCCGCTCCTTCCAGTGGCTGGCCATAGTCTCAGCCTGATCCTTGTCGGGGACGGAGAGGTCGAAGCCGATGAGGACAGATTTGCCTTCCCGGACTTCACAGTGGACGATATAGTCCTGATTTGTTGATTTATAGAAATCGGAGATGACGCCGACCTCGTTTCTTAAGCGGAATTTGTTCTCCTTTAAGTAGCTGTCGATATCCTCGATGATTGCCGGGGAGATGTTGTTTCCGAAGAAGGAGAGAGTGTCATCGCCCTCTTTGGTGATCTCATAGCGGGAGGAGTTGTGGGTGGATTCCATCCGGATCAGCCCCGCTTCTTTCAGTTCGTTTAACGCCTGCTGGAGCGTAAAGTATGTCGTATATTCGTGATCCAGAAAGAAATCCGTGAGCTGGGAGTTTGTCAGCGGAAAATTGACGTGGTCCAGCATGTAGAGGATCATTAATTTGTAGAGCGTGATCGGATCAGATAACATACACGTAGGCTCCTTTGGCAAAAAATCGTTGGTAACGGTGAAAAACACAGTTACACGGAATGCGGTGATCAGGCGGAACCGGTCTTACAGGCAGAACACGGGAAGTTCCTTATAATCACTGCGAATACATCTATTTTACAGGTTTCCACAGCGGTATTCAAGCCCTTTTTCTTCCATCATATGAAAAAGGTCGAAATTTGTAGTGAATTTGATCAGGAAATGTGCTATGATGATACCACGTAATAAATCAGCAGGTCTGAGCATGTGTCTGCGATGACCATAAGAAAGTACAGGCCGGCAGCTGGTTCTGACGATGCGGAATCGGAAGTGTTGGCGGAACCTGCAGCCTTCGTACGTAATCGGATTATAAATATAAGGTGAAAACATATGAGAGAACGGATCATGCGCCTTTCCAGAGGAATCGTGGACGCGGAGATGCCGAAGCTGTTTCTGGATCCTGTGAAGATCGAGGAGACTCTGGGGAGCGATACGGTTTATAAAAGAGAGCTATACTTAGCAAGTGAGAACAATTTATATATCAAAGGCCTTGCCTACTCAAGCCACAGCCGCGTGAAGATCTTAAAGAACGCATTCGGGGGCTTAAGAAACCATATTGTCTACGAAGTCGACACCTCCTGGTGCGAGAACGGAGACCTGATCAAGGGAAACTTCACGCTTGTCACAAACAGCGGAGAACTGGAGGTTCCTTTTCTTTTTCGCGTGGAAATGATCGAGTCTGTCCGTGTCCTGTCCACATTAAAATCTATGGATGATTTTGTGGAGCTGGCGAAAAAGGATATGGAACTGGCGCTGCGCCTCATGGAGTACCGGGATTTTACGGAAGCGCCGCTTTTTAAGGATCTGCGGATCCGCACGATCTATGAAGGATTAAGGGGACACGGAAACCGCCAGAATGCGCTGGAGGAATTCTTTCTGGCGACGGGAGTGAAGGAACCCATCGAGCTGACCTTATCCACGGCAAAGAAGGTCTATGACAAGCCGAAGGATATCGTGAATGACAAGGTCGTCCTGCGGAAAAATACCTGGGGCTATCTCTACATGGAAGTCCGCGCTGACGGTGATTTCATCGAGATCCCGAAGAAGGTCATCACTCAGGCGGATTTCGAAGAGGACCGTCTGGATCTGCGATTCAGGATCCACCCGGAGAGGATGCACAAGGGAAAGAATCTCGGCGCGATCCGCCTTCTTACCGTCCACGGTGACACCGTGATCCGGATCGAGGCTATGGGAGAGGAGCCGGATAGAAAGCGCGCTGAGGGCGAGATCAGCAAAGCCGGTGTCTGCCGGTACATGAAACTCCGTGAGGCCTACGAGAGCGGTCTCTACGAGAAAAAAGCTGTCCTCGGAAAGATCCAGAACGAGCTGGATGCCATCCGCGGCGCAAACGGCGGTTCTGTGATCCTGTCCCTCCTGCAGGCGGAGACTTATCTGGACGCGGAGAGACCGGATCAGGCGGCTTTATGTCTCCGCGAGG
>OATJ01000604.1_pt1 | contig 19378 bp, 20 predicted proteins | sample 1516661 | NCBI WGS metagenome assembly OATJ01 (sample SAMEA2579951, study PRJEB22360) | human gut metagenome
CCTTGCTGTTTCCAATCTGAATAATATTCGTTACCATAATGTTATAACTTTATAAGTTGATTATCACGATACAAATATAGATAAAGTTATAACAACACCAAAAGAAAAACTAACTTTTTCCCATTTTCACCGATAACCCGGCCAACGGCTTCACTCGTCGAGAGTGCTGGTGTATCCCCTTGCCGTACGGCGCTCCCCGACATATGATTCTTATCATGTCTTGTGTCCTTTTCTCCGGCTTCTAACAAACAAACGTGCATTAAAATGTTTCCATTTGAATTTTAGTTATTTGATACCCCAACTATGAACAACAAGACAGCAGAATGTTTCTGTTTTATTAAAATAAAAAGGGAACAAATTTTTAAGGTAATACTTACGGAAAAAACAGACTTTATAACGTTTCTTTTTCGTACATTTGCAACAATATAATAAAAGCGAAACATATAATGGAGAAGCAAGGAGAAATCATACTATACCAACCGGATGAAGCTGTAAGGTTGGAAGTACGTTTAGAAGATGAAACCGTTTGGCTCACACAAGCGCAGATAGCAGAACTTTTTCAACGTGACAGAACCGTTATTACCAAACATATAAATAATGTTTTTAAGGAAAAGGAATTGGAAGAGAAAAGCAATGTGCATTTTTTGCACATTGCTAATTCCGATAAGCCTGTCAAGTTCTTTAGTCTAGACGTAATAATTTCAGTTGGATACAGAGTTAAAAGCGTAAGAGGTACGCAATTCAGGCAATGGGCAAATAAAATTTTAAAAGAATATTTATTGAAAGGTTATTCTATAAACCAACGGCTCAATGACATGGAATATAGAATGAACAATAGATTCTTCCAAATAGAGAAAACCATTGCTGAACATGATGCAAAGATAGACTTCTTTGTACGCACCTCATTGCCTCCGGTGGAAGGTATATTCTTTGACGGTCAGATATTCGATGCGTATAAGTTTGCTACAGATTTAATAAAGTCTGCCAAATGCTCACTTGTGCTTATCGACAACTATGTAGATGAATCCGTGTTACTCATGTTGAGCAAACGAAACAGTGGAGTATCAGCTACTATTTATACACAAAATAAACGCACAGCTCCAACTTGATTTAAACAAACACAATGACCAATATCCTCCCATTGAAGCTAGAACCTACAAAAGTAGTCATGACCGCTTCTTAATCATTGATAATACGGAAGTATATCATATTGGGGCATCGCTAAAGGATTTGGGCAAGAAAATGTTTGCTTTCTCCAAACTGGAACTTCCTGCCCATACGATAATTGATGTATTATGAAATAAGCTAATCACCCATGCGAGAAGCGGAAGAGAATATAAAATTCAAGATGGAAATTGACGTATTGGTTCCCATTCCACGTACTGTCACCCGTGATTTCACCAGTTTGAAGCACCTGCGTCAATGGCAGAAACGGAATGACATCGATGGTTCTCTTTACTGTTTTGCACACCGGGAATACCTGCTCAACGAAAAGGGAGAATGGGAACAATTTACCGTTATCGGCAAACAGGTAGTGACTATCGGAGAACTGGAAAGGCTTCTTTTGGCAATGAAGCAAAAGGGGTTCAACCAATACAGCCGTGAGGAATATGAAGAATTAATGTCTTCATATTTGAAAAAGTGAAGAATTAAAACCTTCATTACACATTTAAATACGAAAACAGGATGAAAATAGGATATGCCCGTGTTTCCACCAAGGAACAACATCTGGATATGCAACTGGAAGCGTTGAAGGCTGCCGGATGCGAGAAAATCTTCTCTGAGAAAATGACCGGACGTCAACAAAACCGCCCGGAACTGGATGCCTGCCTGAGCTTTCTCCGGGAAGGCGACACACTTGTCGTATATAAGCTGGACCGGCTTGGCCGTTCGCTGAAGAATATCCTTACGCTATTGGAAGATTTCAAGAATAGGGGCATCCAATTCACCTCACTGCAAGACAACATCAGTACGGAAGGCGCAATCGGCCAACTGATGAACAACATTCTCGGTGCTTTCGCTCAGTTTGAAAGAGACCTTATCTATGAGAGAACCCAAGAAGGCAGAAGAATCGCCAAGGAAAAAGGTGTCAAATTCGGCAGAAAGACACTTATCAACAAAAACAACATCGCCAAGCAGAAAAGCTGCATCCAACTCTATGAATCCGGAACGCCGGTAAGGGAGATACAGAAAATATTAAACATAGGCAGTAGCGGAACAGTATATCGCCTATTAAGAAGGAATGGAATTGCGCTGAAATCCGAGAACAAAAATAACAAATAACGAATAAACCTCTGCCCATCCTTCAAAGATGATTCTCAAAGATCGTCTGCAATTCCACCTCTCAGCAAGATTATAGGAAAGTCCCCTTCACGGGGACTGATTTTTTTTAATTTTAATACAATAACTCCATGCACTCCTGTACCGCTTTTTCCAATGCTTCTTCCAAACAACAAAAAGCGTCCGCATTACTTTCGGAGTCATACAACACATAATCTCCAGCCCTCACAACCACATGCCAGACCGCCACGTTTTGTTCTGTTTGAAACGTATATTCACGAGTCTGTATCATCCATTGGATACATGCTGCCAGTGTCGGGCACTCGCACATATACATCGGGGTATTCCTTCCCTCAATATCGGTGCGTAGCCTATCCTGTTTGTCATACCAATACTCACAAGGCACGTAATAGTATAATTCCTTCATCATAAGAGCTGTGTCGCTATTAACCAATCTCTCTTTGTTGATTTGTGTAATCAAATTTTCCATATTAGCATTATTTAAGTTGAACATCTGATTTATTCTTCAGCTAGATTCAAGACCTTTTCATTTTTTGTATCGGGAAGGTCTTTGGTCAGCCGACCTTTTTTTTGATGTCATTCCCCATCTGAGTTCTGAGCCTTTTTTCGGCATATCAAGGTCTGGATTGCAAGCAATAAGCCAAGTTTCACTTATGGAAAATGTCGGGAAGACACTTCTTCATCGTTATTTTCCATACAGTAAAGGCGCATGGCCGTAACTTGCCATTTGCGGAATCCCGAAACCTTTGCCGAGCAAAAAGCCGGACTCGGATCGGAGGAAAGAAGCCGGGGGAGGCAGCCCACAGAAAGGGCAATCCGATACAATCAAGAAATTAACCTGCTATACCCTTGTGCGAGTGAAATAATCCATCATAGACACTACATACCTAAGTAGTGGTATCAATACACCGATCACATATATCATAGCGTAGCCCAAAAGGACAAAAGGTAATGTTTTACGATAAAGACATGCAACAGCGAGCAATATAAACGAAAAAGAAAAGCCATAAACCCCATATTGAAAACCGGGTATCAACTCATAAACAGGTACGGGTTCCGGATGAAGCATGGCTCCGGCCACAATAGAATAAAGGCTGGTCAATAATATAAGCAGCGTATATAAGCAACTCTTAAGAATCCTGGGATCATTCCTTTTACAATAGAGAATCGTTCGGATATCACTTCTAAGAAACTCAATGCCCAGTAAGAGAGCCACCATAACGCCTGTATCAAAAGTAGAAAATACATTCATTCCGATCACCTTTGGCGCGAAGATATGTATTTATTCTGAAAAGCCACGTCTTTGCGTATTTTACGATGTCGCATCCGATAGTCCGGGAAGCATTTTTTTGGTTCTTTTTTGGGGTGACTGCCAAAAAAGAACCCCGAAGCCGAAATCCCGGGCAGACGGGATTTCTCCCGTCCACCTTACCTATTTTGCAATCTTCCCTCGTCCGCATAGCTATAATAGTTATTGCCTGCCACAATCACATGGTCAACCAAACGGATGTCTAATGTTTCAGCGGCTTTTTTAACTGCTTCCGTCAAGCGGTCATCCGCACTGCTGGGCTTGCGTGCTCCTGATGGGTGGTTATGTACCATGATAAAAGATACGGCGTTATAATACAATGCCTGCTTCATGATAACCCGTATATCCACAGGGGCGGTATTTATCCCGCCGCATGAGATACGGACTTTACGGATGAGTTTGGACGAACTGTTCAGCAACAGCACCCACATCTCTTCAGTAGCTATATCGCACAAAACAGGATGCATCATTTTATAAACATTATTGCTGGATAAAAGCGCAGGACTTTCAACTTGCCCTTCTTTCAGCCGTTTATATAGCTCAATCGCCGCATAAGCGACTTTTTTACGGCTGGGTGTTAGTGTTTCCAGTACATCAGACAAGCACAATCCTTCTATTTCCATCTGTTCATACTTATATTCTTCACGTTTCAGTTTCTCACTGTTCGTCAAGGTATAAATCAACTCGCTGTTTTCCATCACCCGATAAACGTCATTCACTTCAAATACGGTTCTCTTCGTTTTCATACTGCCAAAAATTAAAAGATTAATACTCGCAAACATCGCTTGTCGCCCCAACCATAAATTTTTCCTCAACTGATTGGGAACAGTGCATTGAAGAGAAAGCGGGAAAGACGGATCAGAACGGGATTGAACTGGTAAATACTACCTCCCGGAATGGGAGGATGGAGATTTGGCTTTTCAATATCGGGCGTTCCGGCCACGCCTACCTTCGCAATGTTCCTATCAGTTCAGGAAAAAATCATCATACCTCTCTTCCGGCATAGCCGGAGCGTAGAGCGTTAGGGATAGCAGGGAAAAGCCTGGAGGGTAACGAGGACTTGCAACGAATAGCCCGGTCAGAAGGGAACGCCCTGAAAAACTAATTCGGATACAGAAGATGAACAGAACCGCCTTCCAATCATATAAAAAAACGTGAAAATCAACACATACTTCCGAAAAATCTTTTTCCGAAAGTACGTATAGGGCATGTGAAGGGAAAATTTATTTTCCCAGTCATTTCTATGTTATCGCTTTGGGGATATTTAAAGGGGTTAGGAGTTTAGGTCTTTATTATGTATTTTGGTGGATGGTTTTACACAGCCGATACCTTTTATTTAAAAATTTCTCTCTTTTATTTCACTGATATACCGACATATAAAAAAAACAGGGATTACCTATTCCCTTCATTAACGGGTGGACGGTTTTACACAGCTGACAAGTGAAACCGGACGCTTTTACACAACTAAAGCAAAAGGAGTGGACGGTTCTACACAACTAGAAGCAACAAACGGGACACTTCTACACAACTAAAACAGGCAAAGCGGATGACTCCACACATCTAATCACCCCAATAGGTACACTTCTACACAACTAATTCTATAAAAAACCGTGAAACGTGGACGGTTCTACACAGCTGGATCGTCCATGTTCACCGCCCCGTCCGTCTCCGGAGATATGAACTCTTCAGGAGCAGGAGCAACTTCCGTTCCATTGGCACTCTCCAACTCTTCCTGTGCCCATCCTTCCGGAAACCTGCCGAATACAGCCACGAAATCACTGATATATATCTGTTTTTTCTTTTCTACGCTTTCCGGGGAGTTTGCCCATAAAAGGAACTCTTTATACAGTCCGGCATCTTCCTCCACCTCTTTGATCTTCTTCCTCCTGACAGCCATATCCGTGTCCGGGTAGGCAATCTCGACATACAGCCCAAGCAGGTTCTTATAGAATTTCTTCACCACGACAGCATATTGTCCTTCATCAAAATAGTGCAGCGTATGCCTAGGAAACGAGAACAACACGGTATATGCCCATCTCTCATGATCGCCTTTCACAAAAGAGAAATTGAAATTGGTATATTTCAGGTAAGTATTCATCTTTTTCAGTATCGAGGCGACCTTCTTTTTCCGGTCTTTGGGTTCGGCAATCTCTATGCCGAGCTTTTTAGCCAGCTGATCGACTGTCAGCACATAAAAAGGAGCCTCATTCTTGGTGGTCTTATACTTGATCAGGTAAACCATCTTGGAAAGTTCCAGATAGAAATAGCGGTAACGGCTGGGCAGGCTACGGTAATCCTGAAGTTCCAAGAGGTTATAGAGCGAGAACATGAAATTCTTTATCTCCGGGCTTACCACTGCCGAGTACAGCCTTTTCGTTGACTTCTTCGTCTTGAAATCGGTCATTATGTCGAAACGTTTCAAGATCTGCACGAAATTATAGGATGTACGGCCATCCTCGCCAATGGTCGGATAGCAGAGGTTCTCCAATCCCAGTTTATAGAGAGCCGCCTCAAAAACCGTCTCGATAGGATGGCTGATTCTCTGTCCTGCCGTGTCGGTACATACATATTCCGGCTGCATATTCTTTCCGAACATGGCCGCGAGCTGCCGGCTATCCAGCTTGCGCTGCAAGTTGGTACGGTCATACCCCATCTTACGGCAGAAGTCTTCTACGGAGAACCAGGAAGTCCCGAACAAGTCTTTGAGGTGATAGCTGCCCAGGTATATGATCAGATCGAGCATGACATTTCCACCTGCCTCATACAACCGTTCAATCAGCACGGAATTATAGCTTTCCCCAAGCACCCTAGGGACACGAATCAGTTCTTTTGCCATGATAATACTTACAAAATCAATCCTTTCTCTGTTTTCATTGCCACAAAGATAGGCATACCGGCCAACATACGCGTCATAATTATCAATCAGTTTTAACGGTATGACCGGTATGGGAAAAGGAGAAGTACTTTCCTGAAGAATGCTTTATCCGCCCTTCATCAGAAAGAAAGCATCTTACACCTGTACCCCATAGACATCCTATATTACTTTTTCAGTTCTTCCGATAAAAAGGAACGGTCTATCAATACTTGCACCAATGGTTTCTCTTTGACAAACTCATCAAGTTCACGCTTTATCAATTTATTGCCCAACCCTATGCGTCGTCCAAATTCCTCGAAATCCTTCCGCCCTACCTGATGAGCAATTTGACTCCACATTGTCATCTGTAATCGACTCAACCCTCGGTCTAAGGTGTAGATCGTTAGGTTATCAGTACAGCGAAATCATCCGTTCTCTCATGAGTATCTACTTCTGTGGTGGCTCATGTATTGAGGATGTCACTACTCATTTGATGAACCATCTCTCGCTTCATCCGACACTTCATACTTGTAGTTCTGATACTATCCTCAGAGCGATAAAGGAACTGACGCAAGAAAACATCTCATACACATCAGATACGGGTAAGAACTACGATTTCAACACGGCTGACACTCTCAATACTTTACTGCTCAATTGTATGTTTGCATCTGACCAACTGAAAGAGGGTGAGAAGTATGATGCAAAGCCTACATACAAGAAGTTCTCTGGTTATCGCCCTGGCGTGGCGGTTATTGGTGACTTGATTGTTGGCATTGAGAATAGCGATGGTAACACAAAAGTTCCATTTCATGGCACGTTTTCTCGCCATGGCAGAGCTTAAGTAAACTTAGCTCTGCTCATCTGGCTTAACGAAAACCTTCGTTTTCATCAGAAGGACACGCTGAAGAGGTTCTTTGAGAGATTTGAACAGAACAGGCTCACTATCAATCGTTTCAGAGCTGATTGCGGATCATGTTCCGAGGAAATCGTGGAGGAAATAGAGAAACACTGCAAGTCCTTCTATATCCGCACTAACCGCTGCAGTTCGCTCTACAATGACATATTTGCTCTCAGAGGCTGGAAGACTGAGGAAATCAATGGCATTGAGTTTGAATTGAACTCTATCCTTGTTGAGAAGTGGAAGGGTAAAGCATACCGACTTGTGATTCAAAGACAGAAACGGATGGATGGTGTGCAGGATCTTTGGGAAGGAGAATACACATACCGTTGTATCCTGACTAACGACTATGAATCTTCCGTAAGAGAAATTGTCGAGTTCTATAACCTTCGTGGAGGAAAGGAACGTATCTTTGATGATATGAACAATGGTTTCGGGTGGGACAGATTGCCCAAATCCTTCATGGCCGAGAACACTGTGTTCCTTCTTCTTACAGCACTTATCCGTAACTTCTACAAGGCCATTATCCAAAGACTTGACGTAAAGAGGTTCGGACTCAATGCAACAAGTCGCATAAAAGCGTTTGTCTTCAGGTTTATCTCTGTACCAGCCAAGTGGATCAGGACATCAAGGCGGTATGTGCTGAATATCTATACCTGTAACAATGCTTACGCAGATATTTTTCAGACTGATTTTGGATAACGCCTACAACTTATGGGTATGATACTGCGTATTGTCTCAAGTCGCATTGTGGGGTAAGGGGATGTTGTAGGCAGAAGTGGGTGTTTCTGCCTCAATTTATCTGATAATTCAGTAATGAGAGGACGTGTACACGCAAGAAGGACGTTGAAGGGCTTAGTTGCGGATTTGAGGCAGGTAAGAAAATACAAAGAATTAACAGTAAACGTAAGATGGTATGAAGAAAGAGCCAATTATAGTGAATGTATATCTGTGGGGAACTTGTATTGGCAAATTGAATTGGGACTTTGAAAAGCATTGTTCTGTATTCCAATTTACGGATGAGTATAGGAAACAAGATTATGATATATGTCCTTCCACACATCCTAAGAGAACCCCTTTGTTTGCGTCTTTCTATGGGAATAAAGATAAATTATATCAAGGGCTTCCGGAATTTCTTGCAGATGCGCTTCCTGACAAATGGGGGGCTTCCCTATTTGACCAATGGCTCACGGATAACAATATAAAGGTTACGGAATCATTGCCCCTATTGAAGCTCTCTTATATTGGCAAGAGGGCTATGGGAGCATTGGAATTTGAACCGGAATTTAATGATGATGCCATCCATGAATCAGTAAACATGTCATCATTGGCAACTTTGGCTTCTAAAATATATAATGATCGAGATGCTGCTGTCATATCACCGGAGGATAGCCCCTCACGATGAAGAAGTTAATATATCTCGGAACTTCTGCCGGTGGCATGCGCCCGAAGGCGGTGGTTGCCTATAACCTCGAAACGGAAGAGTTCCGTTCCGGTCAGGAGGATTTGCCTGAAAATTTTAAGCAGTATATCATAAAATTTAAAGAAGCAGATGACTCTCCTACCACAGAGATAGAAATGGTATATAGCGAAATGGCAAAGGCGGCAGGAATCAACATGGTGTCATGCTTTCTGAAAGAGATTGATGGAAGAAATCATTTCGTAACGGAAAGATTTGATCGCAAGGATGGAGACAAGATTCTTAGCCAGCCCCTTGCGGCCATTATGCCAGGTGCAGATGATTATATGAAGCTATGTTGGCTGGCAGAGACTCTGAAACTTCCCCAGGAAGACAAAGATCAGATATTTATCAGAATGGTATTTAATTATGTCGCAGGTATATCTGATGACTATAATAAGAACATATCGTTTATCATGGATAAGACAGGGAGGTGGCGTTTATCACCTGCATATGATGTAATGTTCACGGCAAATACATGGGAAAATTCTTCTGCACATATTCATTCTATGGGTGTGATGGGCAAGAGATCGGCCTTGACCACAAGTGATTTTGTCAATTTCGCCGAGGATTTTGTGGAAAATCCTGAAAAGAAGATATTACAGATGTTCGATGCTGTAAGCAAATTTCAATCATTGTGCGTCACGTATGGCATAGATAAGGCCATATCTGATAAAATTCAACATGTATTGGATGGATTGGTTACTGATGATTTGAACTTGTTGCAATTAACTTAAAGAACAGCAGATGGTGAAAGTCGTTCCAGTCTTTTCTTGAGCCACTTGTAAGCATGATATTCTGCCAGTTCGTCGACTACGTGCCATTGCGTGAAATCAGCAACGGCCTGCATTCAGCCAACGGCAACTTGAACCACTTGGGCATCCCATGTGCTCCCTCCAAGTCGAACCTCTCGTACCAAAACGAGAAACGCTCCTGTGAGTTCTTCTGCGACTGTTATTATGCACTGCTGAATTATTTCGGACAGCTTCCTTTATGAACGTATAGAAGAACGTAAGCGGTTGAGCAAATACATCTTGTACATTTGATTTTTCCCAAGAGAAATCACTCTGCTTGAGTTATGTATATGTGCAGTGGTAAGACTTATCGGTTCGTCAGAGTTTCAGGTTGCGTGTACAGTTTGTCTATGGACAGTCCTGGGATTGTCCATAGACATTCCCGTGACTGTCGGGAGAGTGTCGTGGCTTTGTCGGTATCCACCCCATCTGTCAGGAAGGAGCTCGGTGAGTTTTTTCTCTGACTTGGGAGTAAGATAATAGGGAAGTTTGCTGATTACATCATTCAGCCACTCACGTGGATTGACTCCACATTCCTTACAGGAACCGAGTAACGAGCAGATGACAGCCGTGTTTTCAGCCGCTTGCTGATTTCCACAGAACAGCATATTCTTTCTGGTCAAAACCATAGGTCTAAGTGCGTTCTCCGCCCTGTTGTTATCTATAAAAATTCTTCCATCGTACAGATAATGCCTCATTCTTGGTATGAGAGGATAAGCGTAGGCTATAGCCTTCCCCATCAGACTGCGCTTAAGCACTTTGGGGTATGTGTTTTGAAGCCAGAGCTCGAAGGCGTCAAGTAGCGGACCGGCCAGACGTTGCCGTAGCGCTGCACGTTCCTCATAGGAGAGTTGCCGCTCATCAGCCATATACTCCACGTTATACAGATCTTGTATAAATTTAAGTCCTTGCATGGCATATTCCCGGTTCTCTTCCCTGCATGACTCTATGTGGCGTCTGATATGTGCGAGACATCCGCACAGGCGCACGTCCTTCCGGTTCTCAAAAGCGTCATAAGCGGAGTAGCCGTCACACTGGAGGTATCCTTTGAACGTTTTCAAAAGATCGACCGCCACCTTTTGAGAACGCGATCCGTTGGCATAATGGAAGAAGAGCAGGCGCGGCACCGCCGCTCGTACTATCCAGATATACTCCTTTGCCGCCTTATGCCTGTCATGGTCTATGACCGGGAGAGTGGTTTCATCCACCTGTATGTAGTCAGAGGAGAGGACTTTCTTTTTGAGTTCAAGGTAAAGAGGTCTTAAAAGTTCACAGACCGGCTTGAACCAGCCATTCAACGTGTTTCTCGACAGTTTCACTCCCAGGTGTTCCGGTTGCTTGACCTGCCGGTAAAACGGAACGTGATACTCGTATTTCTGTAAAAGTATCTCCGCGAGCATGGAAGCCCCGGGCATACCTTTATATATGGGCATCAACGGCAAAGGAGCGGTAACTACCATCCGCTTCCCGTTTTCAACTGCCTCCGTTTCGTCTTTGATTGCATACGTGGGGCGTACCGTGTCTTTTACATAGAGATACCCGGGTTTCATCTCAAGGGTTCTGGTGTGTTCCTCGCCTATCTTGACGTATTTGCCAAGGTCGAGGTCTTCCGGCTCGATGACAACCGTCACGACCGGAAGGTCGTCCATGATGATCCGGTTGCGGCGTGGAGTTTTACCGGCGACTTGGGGTTTGGGGGTGATAATCTGCGCCGCCTTGTTTCTGGCCGCTTCGATTTCCGCCTCTATCTGTCCCAAGTCGCCGTAATCAAAAGGGAGCATGGGGTCCCCGTTGTTTATAGGATTGCATTTCTCACTCATCTTCCCGAACACTTTCCTTTTCAACCATGCAAGGGAAGCGTTCAGTTCAACTATCGTGGCACGGAGCTCCTCTATGGTCTTGGCCTGGGACTCGATGATCTCACTTTGCTTCCGGTTTGTCTCCATCAGCAAGGCAAGCTGTTCCAGCATGGGGTCCGTCACCCGCTTCGGCATATCTTCTTTCGTTGTCATTCAATATCCTGTTTGATTGTATAAAGGTAGTGAAAAACAACCGGAAAAGCAAGCCGGCAAGCTATTTGTTTACAGATATTTGCCAGTGTCTTTTCTGATCGGAGAGCCGTCTTTGCCTTCCCTTTCGTTTGTCCTCGTTGATGCCTTCCACCATGATGACAAGATCACTCCATGTCATGGGGTACGAGTGGGTTTCAGGATCATAAGCGGGGATTTTAAAAGTTCCTTCCTCAAGCAGTTTCTCGTACATCACCAGACCTCCCGTTTCTGCGTGCAGAAGCTTTATACGGTTTTTCAGCCTGTTGATAAAAATGTACACATCTCCATTCCGGACATCCCCGTTCATTTTTTCCCGGATCAGACCGCTCAAGCTGAACATGCCCTTACGCATGTCGGTACTGCCGGGGCATAAAAAGTAACGCGTGGAGTCGTTCAGGCAAAACATGTTCCACACAGTTTAGTGAGCAGGCTCAAAGCGGCTTTACAGCCACCCGTGCCCTTAAATTTCATTTTAATCCCGTTGGGAAGCTCCAGGGATATTTCCGAGTTGTCAGTACATTTACCGGAAGTTTTCTCTGTCTTTTGCGGACACAAGGCAGGTTGGGACTGAAACGTTGGTGCAGATACATTGTTGTTGTCTATGCTTATCGGAACAAAACCATCCATGCCAGCTGTGGGAACACTTCCGGATTTAAGCTCCTCGTCCGAGATATTGAAACGTGAGCGCCAGTCGTAAAACTGGGAACGGTTATATCCTTCATTCGCACAAAAGTCCTTTACCGTTAAGTTGCTTTGGCGTTGTCGAAGAAGAATATGGAAAAACTCCTCCCTTGTCATATATTTTGCCATAAATCCTTTTTGCACACAAAGATAAGCGGGAAAGGATATTATGACAAGATGTATTTGCTCAACCGCTTACATTGGTTTGAACACTGTCCGGCTCATCGTCATTATTTTTCTTGCCTCTGTGAAAAAGTCCCATGTTTTTTATTTAATTACTTGATTTGTTGTCTTTAATGAGCACCAATCTTGACAATGTCCGGCTTACAGCTTCCATATTTACACTGGAGTCTATATTATTATTGACAATGCCTTGATGCCAAAACCAATATGGTGGATTCTCCGTGTGTTCCATCACGTCCTCCTTTTTTATTGGGGTTATACTTCGGTTAATGTTCGTTGCGGGCGGAACATTTCCGTCCGCAACGGCTTACTGCTTCCTCAAAGTAGGCAATGCTCCTTTAAGTTCGTAACGCCACTTTGAGCCTGCGTTCTGCAAGGCGGTGTTCATGGCATCAACGGCTTTCTGCCAGGTAACGACAGAGCCGTCCACCTTCGTGGCTTCGGTGCTTTTCTTATTGTAGCCGATACCTTGTTCATGATTGTTCTTCCAATAGCAGGCGGTCATCACGTTGGCGTAGTTATTTCCCAAAAAACCGCCGATATGTACATAGCCAGTGCTACTACCCGTACTGGTTACGTTGCCCGTGGCATAGCAGGCAAGGAGGCTGCTTCCTGCGTTCATTCCCACCAGACCGCCGCCAGCGATATTCTTTGCGGGGTTTATTTCTATGGTCACGTTGCCCGTGGCATAGCAAGCGGTCAGGGTGGCACTCGAATTCGTCTGACCTGCCACGCCGCCGACATCGACCGTTCCCTTCACTGTGGCCGAGGAACTGCATCCGGTGATGGAACCGCCTATTTGAGCACCCACCACACCGCCGACATACACCGTGCCGCTGACGCTGCCCGACACCGAGCAGTTTTCAATGGTGCCCCAGCTATATCCTACCACGCCGCCAATACTGCCGCCATATATTTGATTGCTTGTTATCTGTACGCCCTCCATCACCACGTTCTTCACCGTACCAGCTCTATTGAGCCAGCCGAACAGACCCGCATATTCGTCATTTGTCGTAAAGGTCAGCCCCGTAATGGTATGGCCGCCACCGTCGAAGGTGCCTTTGTATGAGTTGTCGTAGTCTGTGCCTATCGGTGTCCAGTCTTTGCCTGTGAGGTCAATGTCTGTGTCGAGGGTAATGTTAATGTCGCTCTTACCTCCGTTCACTAATTTGGCTATATTCATCAGGCCGTCGGCGGAGGTCACGGTGTAGCTGCCGTCGCTCTCTATGGTATAGCCCAGGTCTTTTGCCGCAGCGAGGGAGACGGTGTAGGTATATTCACCGCCCGCCTGCCAGTCGGTAGCATTCTTCATCTTATAAACGAAGGTCTTGCCGTTGGTGAAGGTGCAGGTGATAAAGGTAGTGCCAGCTGCCACATTTTGCGGGGCTACGATGGCGGTGTAGGTGTTGCTGCCCTTGTCATACGGGACGATTATATCCGGGTTGTCGCCTTCGGTGGAGAGGCCCGTCAGCTGCACGGATGCCAGCCCCTCGGTGTAGTCCGTCAGAACGATGGTCACCCGTGCCGTGCGGTGGGTGAAGCGGAGCGTGGGGCTACCGTAGGTCACCGTCTGTCCGTCGGCTACGATGAGGTCGCTGCCCTCAAAGTCTTTCTGGGCACTTTGGTTGGCTTTTACCTTTACCGCAGGCGGAGTTGTCTCGCCAGCGGTGTAGGGCCACCACGCCGTGACGGTGATGTCGTTGTGGTTGGTCCAGTAGTACGGGTCGGTGGAGGTCAGTGTGGCGCTGGTGGGGTCGGCGGTGGAGGGCGTCACGTTGTACGTCTTCACCATGCCGTCCATCATGACTGCCACGCTCTGCACACCCGTCCAATTGCCATCCGCTGGGGCACGGGTGCCGGCGGTGGCTGTCGCGGCGGGGTTCAGCCCCGTGGCGGTGAAGACGATGGGTGTGCCTTCCGCCCCTTCTGGTAGGAAGCCCGCTTCGTCCTGTGTGCAGGCGGCAAGGCCGAGCAGCAGGGCGATGGCTGCGGATATATGGATGGTTGTTCGTTTCATGATGCGTGTTGTTTAGGGGTTGTTATTGTTTCTTTTGCAGTACGGGCAGACCGTCTGTGCCGAGTGCCCACTGGTAGTCATTGTCGGTGAGGGCGATGTTCATGCCGTCGACGGCTGTCTGCCATTTCACGGTCGCGCCGTCCACCTTCGTGGCATCTACCGTTCCTCCAAAATTACGGAATTCTCCTCGCTCGGCATTGCCTCCCCAATAACAGGAAGTTATAGTATTGTAGTTGAAACGCACTATAGCTCCAGATTCATAATCTTTCAATGTGCCGTCAAACCAGCAAGCTGTGATACTGCCATAATTTAAATCGGCTATACCACAAGTTCTACCATATGCAGAAATTTTTCCCGTCACAGAGCAGGCAATGATTTGACCATTATTTTGATCCACTATTCCAGCTGCTGATCCATTATTGCCATATAGATTCACATCTATGAGTTGTAGGTTCTTTATCACACCACGTAAATTTAATAACCCAAAAAGTTCAGTAGTCGCTGCTGAAAAGTTTAATCCCGTAATGCGGTGTCCCTGCCCATTAAAGACGCCGGAGTAACCTGGCCATGTGCCTATCTGTGTCCAATCCTTACCCGTCAGGTCGATGTCGGCGGTGAGGGTGCAATTTATCGATTCGTCCTTTTGTGCGGCTTTGTTCCATGCCAGCAGGCCGTCGGCGTTATAGACCGTGTAACTGCCGTCGTTCTGTATAGAATAGCCTAAATCCTCAGCCTCGCCGCTTTCGCCGCCACCGTCAGCCCAGTCACCGATGGTGCAACCCTCTAACGTCAAGCCGGTGGCGTTCACCTTGACGGTGTATTTATAGCGGTTGCCAGCCTCTAATACGACGTTGTTCTGCGGACGGAAGTAGAAGGTGCCGCCGCCGAGTTCCACCCGGATGAACGGCTTGCCTGCCGCAACGGTCTGCGGGGCGGTCAGTGCCTCGTAGGTGTTGCCGCTTGCGTTGTAAGTCTTGATGGCGGTCGGGTTGCCGTTATCGGCGGACAGGCTCACGAGGCTCACCGTGGCACCGGTGACGCTCGTGAATCCCGTGCCGGGCTTCAGTTCGATTGTCACGCGTGCCGTGCGGTGGGTAAATTCAAGAGTCGGGTTGTTAAATTCCACCTTCCGGTTCTCAGCAGAGATGAAGTCGCTGTTCTGGAAGTCAGCCAGTTTGCTTTGGTCTTCGGCCACCTTCACGGCAGGCATCTGTGTGATGTTTGTATCATCCAAGGGCCACCATGCCGATATGGTAATCGGGTCGCGGCTGGTCCAGTAGTACGGGTCATTCTCGCGTGAAAGCGTGGCACTCTTGAAATCGGTAGAAGCCGTTACGGTGTATTCCTTTACCGCATCGCCCATCTTGAGTGCCACGGAAGTGACGCCCTGCCAGTCGCCGTCCACAGCGGCACGGGTGGAAGGGGCTGCCAGCGGCGTTGCTTCTACGGACAATCCGGTGGCACGGATGACGACGGGGTATTCACCTTCGGGCAGACGGTTATCGCCAGCAAGTTCGTCCTGCGTGCAGGCGGCGAGGGCGAACAGCAGTGCGGTGGCTGCGGGGATAAATAATCTATGTCTCATAATTCTTCATTCTAATCGATTAATTATTAACATCCTACAGGTCAGCACCCACATCTCCACCGTCTATATCGTTCCACTTTGCAATGGTGGCTTCGCTGACTTCAAGGACTTTGTTGCGTACCTTGACGGTATAGGTATAGTTGTTGCCCGCCAGCAGTGCGCCATCGGGCATGGTGAGTGTGGCATGATATTCCTGACCTTTGTAATTCACAACCAACGGCAGGGATGCAACTGTCTGCGGGAAGAGGATGATCGATGACGTGAGATTGCCGTCTGCCAGATTCATGGTCAGTTCTCCGGTCTGTGCCCCGTTGTCTGCGGTGGCAATACCGTCGGCCGTGTTGAACGTACCGGTGAGTAACAATCCGTCCAGCGTGTAACGTTCAGGCTTGACCACGCTGAAATTCACGCCGTCGCCCGCCTCGAAGGTAAGGGTTATCTGGCTCATGCGGTGGTGGAAGGAGTTGTCTTCACCGCCTTTGGCGGTTTTGTCGGTGAAGCTTACTACCGGGTTGTTTTTGTCTCCCGTGGCTCCTGAAGCAAAGAGGAAGTCGATGGCAGGCTGGTTCTGCTGCGCCGTGGCATCGGTCGTGGCTGCGAGGATGCCTCCCGCCGCGTTGTACGGATAGTAGGCGCGGAAAGTATGGGTCTTTGTATCTTCGATATAGATAACCTTTCCTTCTGCCTCAAATTTCCCGTTTTTCAGGATGAAAGGCACGTTGCCGTACTGGGAATCGTTGCCGATGTCGGTGATGCCGATACGGTCGTCGGCAGTCCAGGTGGTTCCGCTGGCGCGGGTGGCGGGGGCGATGTTGGCGGTAAACTGGGCGGCCACGGGGTCACCGTTCAGGTTCTCGTTGTCGTTGTTGCAGGCTACCAGTGCGAGGGCGAGCATCGCAAGTGCAAAAAATCTTGTCTTCATTATATCTGTCATTTTATTAGTTACAAGTCGGCATTTACATCATCACCTTTCACTTCTTCCCAGCCGTTGATTTCGGTTCCGTCCACTTCCATGCCTTCGGGAGTCTCAACCAGCGTTCCGCCGAGGGTCAGCGATTCGCCCTTTCCGGTGTTGAACTCCTTGAGGGCTTCCGTAAGGTCGCTTTTCAGCGTGGTGGGGGTCGGGTTGCCGTCAGCATAGCGGATTTCACCCGTCAGCAGTTGTTCCGTGCCGGTCACACCCAGCAGCCGCACCGTGGCTTTCCACTTGCCGGCATCGTCACCTTCGGTAATCTTGGTGAAGGGCAGCACGACGTTCGAAGCGGCTCCGTAGGTATCGGTAGCGAAGTCGAGTGTTCCGGCTGCACCCGTCAGATGGGCAACAATCTCCGTGATGCGTCCGGCGGCATCACCAGTAGGTTCGACGACAAGCGTCAGTTCGCGTACCTGCTGCTTCATTGCGGCGGTCAGCGGATAGTCCTTGTCTTTCTCGATGGTCACCTGTTCCGTATAGGTGAAGAACCATCCCGGGGCATTGTTCACAAAGGCATCCGTGCCTGCCCGGGTTCCCGTGGCTGCGGCAATGGTGGCTGTGGTGCCGTTCACCGTGATTCCTTCAGCCGGGTTCCACACCGCAAGGGTGTAGCTGCCCGGAGCAAACAGATGGTCGGGGGTATGGGTGGCGGAAGTCTCCGTACCCGTATAGTCACCCATGGTGACCGTCCATGTGGCAGGTATGTCGATACCCTCACCGCGGGCCGACCAGTCGGCTGTCACCGCAATCTTCCCGTAGTCGGGATGCGGCGTGTCATAAAGCGTGTCCTTCACGCAGGAAGAGAGCAGCACGGCGGCTGCCATTCCCATCATATTTATATATTGTCTTGCTTTCATATTCTATTCCTCCGTGTTAGAATAACTTCCATACCAATGTCACACCGGCATTGATGGGGCCCCACCAATCTTTTGTTTCGTTGCCGCGGCGTACACGTACACCGTCGATGACTTCATATTTTTCGAAATCGGCATTCAGGTAGCCCAAACCGAGGTTGAAATCAAGAGCCAGTGCCTTGTTCAGCCGCAGCTGGTAGCCGGCGGTGATGCCGCCACCCATCAGGTCGCCCTGCTTGCCTGTTTCGGAGAGCTTGTAGTTGAACTGTCCGGCCTTGAACAACGCGCCCAGATACCAGGCTTTCTTCTCACCCATATAGTAACGCACTTCCGGAGCCACTTCCCAGAGTGCATAGCGGCGGTCCTTGTCGCTCCACGTCCATGAAGTCCACGAGCCGTTTACGGCAATGCCCCACGACGGGCAGATGCGCCATTCCACGCCAAGGTCGGGTGTCAGGGTAGCCCAGCGCAGCAGGTTGGCACGCAGGGAGAGATGATAATCAGTTGTGATTTTGGTTTCCGACGGCGTGTCGGCAAGTGTATTTTGTTGAGCGGCTTTCTCAGCTTCTGCCTTTTCAGCGGCAAGTCGGGCTTCTTCCGCCTTGCGTTGCTCTTCGGCAAGCCGTTCCTGCTCGGCACGCTTCTCGGCTGCCAGTCGTTCGGCTTCCGCCTTGCGTCGTGCTTCCGCTTCCGCATCCGTCACGGCTGTTTCCTTTACCAGTACCGTCAGGCGCACGGTAACAAAATCACCCTCAGTCGCATGGTTGCGGGTAATGAAATTCTCCTCTTTTATTTCCGCGCGTGTAATCAGTTCGGATTTTACTCGATTGGCACGGATCTTCGCCGTTGCAAGGTTCTCGGCTTCACTGCTCTGCGAATTGCAGTATCCGTCAACCAGTAGCGGCAGTTTGCCGTCAAGAATTGTTGCTTTGTTGTTTTCGATACATTCCAACAGGCGGGCAAGTTCCGTGTCATTGCCATTCCAAGGCACGTAGAACATGTCCTTCTGCGTAACGAACCGGAAGGTGTAAACTGTGTCTGTTTTCTGCTGCGCAAAAGCCGGAAAAGCTGCCGATGCCAGCCACGAAAACAAAATGAAGAATAGGATTCTTTTGCTCATTTTTTATATGCTTTTTAAATTTCCAAATCCAGACTTAACATACAAAATAAGCGAAAAGATTTAAATTCAGCCCGATTCTTGCCTATAAAAAATGTCTCAATTGTCAGAATCGCACATCTTTGTGATTTAGAACATTTTGGTTTTGTCGTTCAGACTATTTTTTTGTCGTTTGGTCTATTTTCTCCATCCACACACACCGTATTATTCCGCCTCTGTTTTCCTCCATTTGACAGGGGTACAGCCTGCATTTTCCTTGAACAGCCTTATAAAATGGCTTGGTGACAAAAAACCGGATTTCT
>OATJ01000606.1_pt1 | contig 19330 bp, 20 predicted proteins | sample 1516661 | NCBI WGS metagenome assembly OATJ01 (sample SAMEA2579951, study PRJEB22360) | human gut metagenome
CAGGCGGCGTCTATGGCGCCGCCGTGGAGGCCGCCAAATCATTTTTGCCGGAGCTGATCCGGCTTTTCGTCATCCTCCTGTGCGTTGTGCTTCTGGTTCCTATGCTCGTTTTCACAGCACTTCCCAACATTCTTTTCGGCTACTCCAGCTCTACCGACCAGGAAATCATCGACTTCACCGCGTCTGCTCAGGAGCTTGACGGGATATATCAAAATCTGGACAATTACCAGCAGCCTGCGGTTTTGCGCCTGGTGAACAGTATTCTCCCGCGCTTCTGGTCCGATGGAGAGCCTTTGTATGATGATTATGGCGTGGATCAGGACCTGGGGTACATGAACAAATACTGGCTGATGGCGATTGGCTCAGTCCGGTATAAACAAGACCTTTACACTATGGATGAAAGCGCCATTGAGGACATGATGTATGACCGCCTGACCTACTCTACCTCTCTGATCGACCGCATCCTGAACATCTTTGTCCGTGATTTGACGCCCGAGGAGTACATGGACAAGCTGAATTTTACCCAGGAGGAGCGGGACTGGGCGGCGCTGCTCTATTCCATGCTGGCGGAGGATCAAAACCTGTCCTACGGGGACAGCGACGGTGACGGCTACTACAACACGGACTACGGCGACATCACCTTTTCTGACGCGGAAACACCGGTCGTCTACTATAATCAGACGGATTCCCGCTGGGGAAATAAGATGTACGGCAAGTCCGGCACCATCGGGGAGGCCGGCTGCGGTCCCACCGCCCTGGCGATTGCCGTGGCCTCGCTGACAAGCAATCAGGTGACGCCCTACGATGTGGCCCAGTGGTCTGTGGAAAATGGGTACCGCTGTGAGGGAAACGGAAGCTACCACAGCCTGATTCCAAATGGGGGCGCGCATTATGGGCTGACCGTTACCGGGGTCGGGAACGACAGTAAAAGACTGGTGGATGCGCTCAAGAATGGAAAGCTCGTGATCGCCATTATGTCCAAGGGTCATTTCACCAGCTCCGGCCATTTTATCGTTCTCCGGGGCGTGACCGAGGGTGGAAAGATCCTGGTGGCAGATCCGGCCAGCGTAAAACGGAGCAATCAGGAATGGGAGCTTGGAATCATCCTCAATGAGGCGTCCCGCCGCGCTGGCTCAGGAGGCCCTTTCTGGGTCATGTCCGCTTAGGTGGCTCTTATGGCAGAACAAAATATGTGCCGAATGACACAGCTCCGTCTGCGTTACGGTATTTCTCAGGCAGACCTGGCAAATGCGGCCGGTGTTTCCAGACAGCTGATCAGCCTGATTGAACTTGACACGGCCAGTCAGAGCAAGGGCCATGAGGCCTTGATCCGGCGGGCCTTTTCCGCTGTCATCGCTTCCCGGCGGGCGGCGCTTGACGGGCTGGCGCACGAGTTAGATGCTGCCCCGTGGCTATTTTCGATGTCCAAGGAGGACGACGAGCATGGATTCTGAAACCTATTACATCCCAGTCAACTATACCGATGCGGGAAAGCTGTTCGGGCTCTTCGAGATCCGAAACGCAATCGAGTCGGTTGTCCTGGGCCTGCCGGTCCTGGGTCTTTGCACCGCGCTGCTGCCTTTTACGATCACATGGAAGATCATTGTGACGCTGTGCCTGCTGGTGCCGACCGTGGGATTTGCGCTGATTGGCCTGAAGGACGACAGCTTGACCCGTTATTTGAAAACCTGGTGGACCTGGCGTCGGCGGCGCCGGGTCCTGACCTATCGTGGAGAGGTGAATGCCCATGAATTTGAAAAACGCTATCTTCGGTGGTTCCGTCACGGGAATCAGTGACCGCAGCGGAGCCTATGACGGGAGCATCCAGGCCTGGCTCCCCATCAAGGATATTGTCCAGGGGGTCGTCGTCACCCGGGACAAACGCTTTGTCAAGATATTAGAGCTACTTCCCGTCAACTTCTACACCATGTCCAGCATGGATAAGAGCGCCGCCATAGAGGACTTTGCCGCCTATCTGAAAATCGCGCCAGCCAATCTTCAAATCAATGTCCTGACCCAGCCCTTTGACCTGGATGGCTACCTAAAGCTGCTCAGGGGCTATCTGGAGCGGGAGACCAATGAACAGTGCCGCTTGATGCTGGAGGAGAGCATGGACTATGTTCCTCAGCTGGTGGAGCGGGAAGCTCTTACCCACCGCTTTTTCCTGTCCTTTTCCTATGACCCGTCCATGAAGGCCCCGGATCACACACCGGAGGCCATTGCCGCGGTGCTCAACGAAAAGGCGGAGGTAGCCCGGAGATATTTGGACCGGTGCGGAGTGGCTGTTTTAGAGCCGGAATATGCGGACAATTTTATTTTGGAACTGTTCTACAAGCTCATCAATAAACACACCTCCCAGCATCTTCGTCTCCCGGACGGGGTATTCGATATGCTGGGGATGGTACATGGCGTCTACGATGAAGAAGCACTGAAGGCGCTGGACACGGCGGCCGCGGAAAGCGCCGGGAAAAAGAAACGGAAATGGTTTTCCCGAAAGGAGGCATCCCCGCTCTCCCGTCTGGAGGCCGGAGCCACCACCATTCCGGATCTGATCGCGCCGCCCGACATAGATACGCACCATCCCGATTATCTGCTGATCGACGGGGTATGCCACGCCTATCTCTACATCAGCGGCTATGGCTACTCGACAGTTGTAGGCAAAGGCTGGCTCACCCCCCTGATTGAAGCCGGGGAGGGAGTCAGCCTGAGTTTTTACTTGGTCAAACAGCCCCGGGAAAAGACGGTCAACGCCATCGGCCAGACAACCATGATCAACCGCTCCCGGATGAGGGATGTGGGTGATACCCGTCAGGATTTTGAGGAACTGGGGGACGCCATCGGCGCCGGACTGTACCTGAAGGAGGGAATGAACAGAGAAGGCCAGGATTTTTACTATATGCACACCTTGATTGAGGTCATCGCAGACGACCCGGACACCCTGGAGCAGCGGGTAACGGCGGTAGAGACCCTGTGCGTAGCCTCCGATATGCTGGCCAAGCGGTGCGAGTACAAGCATGAGGCGGCATTCTTGTCGTTTCTTCCGCTGTTGATCTCAGACCCGGATATTGAACGGAAAAGCCGCCGGAACGCCTTGACCTCCGGTGTGGCCGCCTCGTTTCCCTTTGCTTCCTTTGAGCTGAGCGACCAAAAGGGTATCTTTCTGGGCCTAAACCTCTACAACCGCTCTCCGGTATTCATCGACTTGTACGATGACTACAAATACACCAACGGCAACTTTGCCGCGTTCGGCAACAGCGGAGCGGGCAAGTCCACCCTGCTTCAGAGCATCGGCAAGCGGCTTCGGGAGCAGCAGCGGAAGGTGATCTACATTGTCCCCGAAAAGGGCCATGAGTACCGTCCCCTGTGCGAGGCGGTGGGCGGCCAGTTTATCAAGCTGGGGCCGTCCTCCCCAGATTGTATCGGCCTGATGGACATTCGCCGTCTGAAAGCCTCTCCCTACGCGGCTCAGAATGGCGGTACCCAGCGCCGGGAGTCCCTGCTGGCGGAGAAAGTCTCCTGGCTCTCCGTATGGTATTCTCTCCAGAAGCGCAATTTGTCGGAGGAGGACATGAACTACATCGACGCCTCTCTGATTGAGTGCTACGGCCGCCGGGGGATCACCTTTGACAATGCCAGCCTGTTTGAGGAGGACGGCGTGACCATCAAGGAGATGCCCGTTATCCAGGAGTGGTACGACATCCTGCGGGAGAAGCAGGAAACCAAGCACCTGTCAGTAATCCTGACCCGCTATGTATCCGGGTCGGCCGCCTCCATGGGTGGGCATACCAATGTGGACACGGAAAACCCCTACATTGTGATCGACCTGACTGATATTCCCGATGACCTTCAGTTGGCGACTGTGTACGCGGCCACCGGCTTTGCTACCGACATCACCGTGCAGAATGGGGATGTGGGAACGGCCCTGCTCTCCGACGAGCTGTGGAAGCTCCTGGGGGCGAACTCCAATCCTCTGGCCGCCGACTACACCATGCGCATGGTAAAGTTGATCCGCTCTCAAGGAGGGGTTGCGGGCGTCACATCCCAGGGCATGGCCGATATGATGGCGCTGGACGGAGGCAAGTATGGGAAAGGTATTTTGGACAGCTGCCGGATCAAATTCATCATGCAGATGGAAGATCAAGAGGCAAGGCTGGTGCAGAACATCCTCAATCTGACCGAGGAGGAGACGAAGATGATTACCCGCTTCCGCCGGGGGGAAGGTCTGCTCTGTATTGGTCATAACCATGTCCCCATCGCCGTCCATGTGTCCCCCAGGGAATATGAGGCCATTACCACCTCGCCCACTGACCTGCGAGCAAGGCAACAAGCAAGGGTGGAATAGTTCTCTCATGGCAAGAAAATGCCGGTAAAACGATAGCGTTTTACCGGCATTTCTCTACTGCTTTAAGTGCTCCCTTGCTCGTTCAGCCAATTCTCCATAAGCTGTTCCTTTTTCAAATACTGCTGAACAAGGGCGGAAAAGTCGTTGTCAAGTTCAGCTTTAAGATAAGAGCGGATTCTATGATCGAGCGTTTCTTTATCCATCTTGGCTTGACCAAAATTGAGCCCGACCAAAAATTCCCGCGCCCCATAGCTGCCGACGGAGAAAAACAACTCCAGGAAGTAATAGTCATCCTGTTTGCGGAAATCGGGGTTTTTACTACACTCGGCGTATAAGTAAATGCGCTCCTCAAACGCTTTGGAGGATAGTGAAAAATGGGTGGAATAGAATTCATCGTCTATGATGTCGATAGTGTATGGCTCGTTCATATCGTATCCCCTGTTCGCATTTATTCCCTAATGTAATTTTACTGCTCATATTATACTCATTTTCCTAAGAAAGTAAAGGAGATGGCATCAATGCTTGAGAAAAAAGATCATGTAAAGCGGATACAAGAAATCACCTTTGAAGCCTACAAATCCAGCGGCCGGATCGCCGCGCTTCTGGACCAGAATACAGGCCCCTCGGAACAGTTGTCTGAGGAACTGGAGCGGGTGGCAGCTCAAATAGAGCATGGGGCGATAGAACTCCGCAACCTTTGCGCCCGCTATCAGGCGCCGCTTCCTCCGGTAGGGCAAAAGCCCGCGCTGGAGCCGTTGAACATCGCCGGCCGTGCGGAGTGTAACGAATTTGGCTGGCTTCATATCCAACTGAACGCGCTGCTTCCCAACTGCCGCTTTGCAAGCCCCCTGTGGATCACAGACACCATAACCAGGCTCCTGGACCGACTGGAGCGGCGAAACGGCAAGCTGCCTCTTTTGGAGGAGGCCCTGCTGATGATCGACGAACACTGCGACATCGCCGCCCGGCAGGTCTACGACCAGGATAATAAAGCGTGGAAGGCAATCTCAAACGCGCTCAAGGGCCGGGTCGTCGCTGACGATGACCAGTACAGCCTGGGGGTATGCCTGCTGTCCAGACGCTCGTCGGAAGCGGAGTGCCACATCTATGTGCTCCCTGTTCAGGACGCGGGAGACTTTTTCTTCCTGCGCTCCGACCAATACCCCTTTTCCCGTTGACCTCCGGCTACACCGGACCGCACGGCGGGCGTACAACATCGGTTACAGCGGCGGGCAAATCCCCGCCTTAGCCCGTTACATACAGCATACGATTTTAGACCGGACCATCGGGGCGTCCCACAGCAGGATGTAACCGATGGTCCGGGCAGTTTTTTGCCGTCTGCTCTGGCTTTTTGTACGGCGCTTCATCCGTTACATTGAAAATTTGTAGATGTCCTATGCCACCTACCGATACAAACAGACCTCAAATCTGAGAGGAGGGCTACCATGCTCTATGACCGCAGGGATTTTGGCCTGCTCCGTCTGGCCGGGACCTATCAATGGCTCCCCCTGGCCCCGCTGCGGGCCCTTTCCTCCCTGAAACACCTCTACCGTGAGGCGGAGCTTCTGTCCACGCTGGGACTGTTGAGCTTTTCCCGCAGCAATCAATACCTGATGCCCTCCCCGGAGGGTTATCAATTCTTGGCCTCTATGGAAATCGACTGCCACGCCCCCACCAAACGCCCTTACGCGCAAAGCTCCGCCCTACGACGGCGGTTAGAGGTGGGGACCGTCCTGCTCACCTGCCTGGGGGCAGGAATTGAGCCGGCCTATGACAAAGTAGACCGCTTAAAACGCCAACCGGTTTTTCTCCCCGCTTTCGCCCTGCGCGGCGGGGACGGCAATCTGATGAACGCCGCCAGCTGTGTCGGCTTCGGCCACTGGGGAAACCACGCTTATCTCCTCCAATATGTCAGCCGGCAAAATCCCGGCTTTTTTATGAACAATGAGCTGTCCCATCTCTATAACCTGGCAAGCGTGTTCAGTGAGCGCCTGGACACGCCCCAGGCCCTTCTTTTGGCCGGAGAGAGCTATCGGTCCATTTATGAAATGCTCTCCAACCAGACCCCATCGGGACGGAACGGGAAAAAGGGCTTTACCGATTACAGCCAGGCATATCCCCGGCTTGGTATTCCGGTGTCCCTGGTTTCCTGTGACGATACCGGGGCCATGCAGCTGGCGATCATGCGCCAGATGGATTACCGCACCCGGATTGCGCAGGCTGCCTTTGGAGCCCGGTGGAAGCCGGAGGACGACCGCCTCCCGGAAGCGGACGGCCATGTGGACGGCAATCCCCTGGTGATCGCGGTGGACATGGACCTGCGCCGCTTGGAGCGGGTCTGCCGCGACGCGTGCCAACAGGGACGGCGTGAAATCCTTGTGGCCGCCCTGGAGGGCCAGATGTCCGGCCTGCTCTTGGACCAATTTCCGCGTAGGGCGCCGGTCCGGGCCCTGCGTATCAATACCCAGGTGCTTGCGGCGGCTTTCGGAGAAAACTTTTCCGCAGGCGATCCCTGGCCGAATGAGCCGCTTCGCTGGAAAGGCGGGCTGATCCATGTTTAGGCTGTCAGATAAACTGGCCCGCCTGGAGGACCGCATTTCGGGGCGATGGGGAAAGAAGCTGGACCGTTTTTTCGACCGCCGCAAGGGAAAGTGGAAGTTTTATATCCCGCTGGGGCTGTTCTGCTGATACTTTTACGGAATGCTCATCAACTCCGTCCACCTGGGGATCAAATCTACTTTCAACGCGACCGGCGATCCGGTGGGCTCCATTTGGGTCGTCAACCCATTCCGCAATCTGCTGGCCGTCTTTACCCCCACAGGCCTGGGCGTCACGGCAGTCGGCTTTATCCTTTTTTGTCTCATCACCAAAAAGGGCTACATCTGGTTTTCCGGCTACAAGTTTATCCGGGACAAACGCGGCTTTGACATTCTTCCCGATGGCACACACGGTACCTCCGGCTTCATGTCCAAGAAAGAACAGGAGAAGATTTTGCTGACGGGCCCCATCTCGGAGCTGTCCGGGACGCTTCTCGGCAAGCTGAAGGATGATCCGGACGATGATGACAAGTACGCTGAGTATGTGACTCTGCGCCCCAATAGCGGCCTGACGGAGCACATCATGGTGTACGGCGCCACCGGCGCGGGCAAGACCCGTGGCCTTGTGAAGCCCTTTATTCTTCAATGCGCTGCTAAACGGAGCACGCAGGAGAGCCTGATCTGTGTAGATCCGAAGGGAGAGGTCTACGAGAGTATGTCCTCTTTTCTCCGGGAACAGGGTTATGAGGTCCGGATGTTCAACCTTCTGGACATGGAAAACAGTGATGCCTGGAACTGCCTGAGCGGGATTGAGAAGGACAAAGACCTGGTGCAGTCCATCGCGGAGGTCATCATCAAGAATACCTCCAACGCCAACGAGCGGCAGGACTTTTGGGAAAAGGCGGAGCTCAATCTGCTCATGGCTCTGATGCACTATGTCGCAACCCAGACCATCCCCGGCACCACGGAACTGCTCCCGATTCAGCAGCGGTCTCTCGGGGCCATTTACCGGATGCTCTCCAACGAGTCCTTTGGGGATCTGGAGCGGCGCTTTGAGGCGCTGCCCAAAGGTCACCCGGCGCTGGCGCCCTATGGTATTTTCAAGCTGGCCAACCGGCAGATCTGGGGCAACATCGCCATTGGATTGGGCAACCGCCTGTCTGTGTTCCAAAACCCTTTGGTGGACAAAATCACCTCCTACAACGAGATCGACCTGACGCTTCCCGGGCAAAAGCCCTGCGCCTACTTCTGCTGTATCTCCGCGCAGGACTCCTCTCTGGAGTTTTTGAGCTCCCTGTTCTTTTCCCAGCTCTTCGCCCGTCTCATTGAGTACGGCCGGCGTCACGGCAAGCATGGGCGGCTACCCATGACGGTCAATGTATGCCTGGAGGAGTTTTGCAACATCGGGAAACTTCCGGACTTCAAGCGGGTGCTCAACTTCTGCCGCGGCTCCGGGATCTTCTGTCAGCTCATTGTGCAGTCTATTCCCCAGCTCCAGGACCGCTACCCCAAAACGGAGTGGGAGGAGCTGATCGGCTGTACGGATATTCAGATCTGCCTTGGATGCAACGATGTGGACACGGCGACCTACATCTCAAAAAAGTGCGGCATGGTCACTATCAAGGTGGAGAACAACCAAATGCCACTTTTGCCGTTGTTTTCTCCGGTTTATAGCTCCACCCGTCCATACAGCCAGACCAAGAGCAACACCCAGCGGGCCCTCATGCTCCCGGATGAAATCATGCGCATGGACAATCAGGAGAGTCTGGTACTTCTCCGAGGTCAAAAACCGCTGAAGCTCTACAAGATCACGCCGGACGAACACCCCAGCTTCCAGCGTCTGCACGATGTTAAGGTATCAGACTACACCCCTGAATGGCGCCGCCAGGAGGAGTTGGCCAAGGCCGAAAGGAAGGCCCGGGCCAAGTCCCGGCCAGCGCCGTCCGCGCCGGAGGCCGGTCCTCCGCCCGCTCAGCCGGCAAATACGGCGCCGGCAACCCCTGGCCAAAAAGAAGCCGGCGGGGAGACGGCTCCTCACAAGGAGCGGGATCAGATCCTCCGGCAGGAATACGACTATGGACTTCTGGACCCGGAATTGGATCGTGTCTCCTCCCAGTCGCCGGACACTGAGGCCCCCTATGGCGCCTTTGACCTGATCGAAACATCCCCGGATGAAGTGGGCGGGCCATAAGCCGTTCCATGTCCCTACGCCGCTGACAATCAACAAACTTGTGTAAAAAAGGAGATGGTCCCAATGAAGGCAGCACCAATAACGAAAAAGCCGTCTTTCCCACTGATGAAGCAGGGGGACATTCAGAATATCTACCATTTGCAGATGCCCCGCTGGCTGTTTACCGATCCCCGATACATAGGGCTCTCACTGGAGGCTAAGGTGACCTACACCTTTTTACTCAACCGCTTCCAGCTCTCCCGGCTCAACGGCTGGCTCAATGACGACGGAGAGGTGTTCATCATCTACACCCGCCGCTCTCTGTCCAGCGAAATGCAGGTGAGCTATCACAAAATCATTGAGGCGATGAAAGAACTGTCCTCCGCCGGCCTGATCTGGGAGCGCCGGTGCGGCCGCGGAGACGCCAATCAGATTTACCTTGCCCTGGTGGAGCACCGGGAGACGGCAGGCGGCAGCGCCCGCCGAAAGGGGGGCCGCGGGGGGGGGAGCAGCCGGTACCCGCTGGTGGGTCGGCTTTGGAGACAGGGCCATCCGGCAAGGGGCGTACTCCACCGGAGCCGCACGAGGCACAGGCCCCTCCCGCCTCCCCAAGAAGTGCGGGATCGGAACTTCTTGTCCCCGCTCAGCCGGAGCAGCGAGGCACTGCGGCCGGTTTAGAAGTCCCAGGCCCGAACTTCTTGAAGTCTCAATCCGGAACTTCAAGAGATTCGGAAACGGAACTTCCAGAAGTTGACCAGCGGGACTCCAGTTATATTGACTTAAATCATACTGATGGGATTCATACTGAATTCAGTCTGTCCTGCCCGTCCGGCGCCGGAGACCGGATGGACGGACTGGGGCCATGGTGGAGAAACCTGTCCGAGCAGGAACAGCTTGCGCAGATTCTGGAGAACTGTTCCCTGTGGGTCTTTGACCCGGAAACGGCAAAGGTGTTTGAAAATGCCATTGAGCGGCTGTTTTATACCCAGGAATATCGGATCGGGAAGGCTGTCCTGCCCCAGGCCAATGTGCGCTCCCGCCTGTGGGATCTGGACAGCACCATCCTCCAGTCCGTGGAGGGGAAGCTCCGGCAAAACCAGCGCAATGTCAAGAACTCGACCGCCTATACCATGGCGGTCATTTTTAACGCCATCTGCGAATCGCAAAGCGATCTTCTGCTTGACCCCTATCTCAACAGCATAGGCGGAGCCCCGGCAGGGAGTGAGAAAGGCGGTGAAAATCAATGCTTTTGACAAATGACCAGCGGTTTCTCCTCGACATCCTGCGGGAGGTCCGCTATATGCGGCTGGATCAGATTCTTCCGCTTATGCGCCTCCGCGATCCAGCCAAAGCCAAGTCCCACTGTGAGGCGATACTGCGCTATCTGCGCTATGCGGGAGAACTGGTCCCCGTGGGAGACGATCTCGTATGTCTGGCGGAGTTCCGGGGGCAGGAGGCAGACCCCGAGATGCTGTGCGCGCTGGACATTTTGCTGTCTCTCGCCGTAGGCCCGCCGCTTCAGCTCACCAGCCGGAGGCCGCCTTATAAGCTCTGCTTCCTGCTGGAGCGGGGAAGGGAGAGTGGGAAAATCGACGCATTCGCGGTCCTGCCGGTGGAGCCGGGACGGGAACAGCTTGTCAGCATCCTTTTGGCGCAGCAGTCTCAGGATGTGACCGTGCTTTTGTCCCTGTCCGATTTGGAACAGCACCGGCTTTTACATATCAATCAGCGGCACTACTTCGTCATCCGGAAGGAGGGTCGCCTGCGGTTCTTTAAGGGCTTATATTTTTGAAGGGAGGTGAGGCCAGCCAATGACAGCCGCAGTAAGCGAACAACTTAGCCCAATCAGAAAGGAGCCAGACTATGAGCTACACAGAGCATGATGAGACCATGGACAGCCGCAGCTTGGACGGTATCACAGCTTCAGGCGCTGCGGAATCTTCACCCGTGGGCGTTTCTCAGGAAGCGCCCGGTGTGGAGAGGGCAGATCCCGCCGGAGACAGGACAGAAGGCATAGCCCCCGTCCTGGAGGCTGGCACCGAGGAGGAGGCGACCGCCCCCGCAGCCCAGGCGGAGGGAGGCGGGCTGGACCCGCCTGAAGCTCCCTTGCCTTCCGGTGAAAGCGAGCAGACCGGCGAGGCTGGTCCGGAAACACCGGTCGAAGAAAAGCCAAAACGCAAGCGGGTTTCCCGCAAAAAGGCGGCGGATTCCCCGGAAGATACATCCGGCGGCGAGGCCGCTGGGGAGGCCGCCCAGGCGTCTGAGGAGGAAGATACCTCCAGCGGCGCCTCGGATGATTTGAGCGCCCAGGGAGGCGATACGCCGGAGCATGACGATGACGAGGATCTGGAGACGGATGCCTTTGTCCTGAGTGATGGTGGAGAAGAGATGCCGCCCACCCCATTGGAGGGTACAGGTGATGATGATACGGCAGACGCCCCAATGGAAGGTCCCGAGCCCGCGCCGTCTCCCAAGGCACGGCCGGCGCGGCGTACAGCGTCAGCGGCAAAGACGGCCAACAGGCCTAAAAAGGAATTTACCAGCAGGCCGTTGAAAGATAAGCCCACGCTGCTCTCCCTGGATCTGAACAAGCTGGACGAGGACCTGTCCGAAGAGGAGCGGAATGAATGGAATGCCATCTATGCATCCTACCGTTCCAAGTCCATTCTCACCGGGCGGATCATGGGCATCGACACCCATTCCTTTACTGTCCGCAACCGGGAGACAAGGCAAACCGAGCGGCGCAAGATGCTGTGCGCCGTTATCATCAACTACCGGGTCAAGGTGCTGATTCCGGAAACCGAAGTGTGGTACCCAGGCCAGGAGCGGCCGCCCTATGTACTTCGCAACATGAGCGGCGCGGAGACCGACTATATCATCCTGGATGTAGACCGCGAGGGCGGTGTGGCCATTGGCTCACGCCGAATGGCGCTGGCCGCCCAGAGGCACTTTTTCGATACCATCAAAGGAGGGCGGAGCATTGGCGAGAAGCTGACCTGCCGCGTTCTGGCTGTGGGCCCCAGGCGGTGCCTGGTGGAGTGTGGAGGCAGGGATATGAGCCTAAGCCAGAAGGACCTCACTTACATCGCTACACCTGATCTCCGGACGCGGTATCATCCCGGGCAGACTTTGAACTGTGTTCTGAAGGAGTACGACCGCAGAGAGGGGCAGTTCTGGGTTTCAGTAAAGGATACAGTGGACAACCCCTTTTTTGGAGCGCTCCGAAGGCACCCTATCGGAAGCCGCCGGCAGGCGGTCATCTCCGGCAAATACGGCGGCGGCGTGTTCTGCACGCTCTCCGACGAAACGGTATGTCTCTGCCACTACTCCACACTGCACTCAGACCTGGATTTCCATGTGGGGGACACGGTCATTCTGGCAATCAAGCAGTTTGATTATGAACGCAGCCTGATCTATGGCCGCATCCTCTCCAAGTGGTGAGTAGAATGGCAGATGAAAAGTGTCTCCTGGAAGATCTCCAGGAGCTTGTAGGCTGTCTCTATCTCTCGGATCTGAGACTGCTGTGCAGCCGTGAGCGCGTTCGTCAGGCCCTGAAACAGCTCAAAGCGGAGGATTATCCCCCGGCCCAGTGGCAGGATGCAGCTCATTATCTGATGTCCTAAGGTGCAGCCAAGCCCTGCCGTCTTATACACTGATATGAGAAAAGCGAATGCCCGCAGGCCTTCTTTAGGATGTGTCCTGCGGGCATTCCACTTGCAATATTGATAAAGTAAAATGGTAAATTTCGTTTCAGGCCCCACATCGCCCACCCAGTATTGATTGTTTCTTTATCCTTCTCTGAAATACATAGGGGCTACGATCCGTTTCAGAAAACCTTAAGCGCCGCTTGACGCATCTCTCTGAAAGTTGTATAATTTTATGCGGTTAGTCATCGCTAACCGGCGAAATTATGAATGGAGGTATTCCTATGTCCCTGATTCAAAAAGAAATTGCCGATTTCTCCGTCCAGTGCTATCAGAATAACGCCTTCCGCACCGCTACCAAGGCGGATGTACTGGGAAAGTGGAGCGTGTTTTTCTTCTATCCCGCCGACTTCACCTTTGTGTGCCCCACGGAGCTGGAGGACCTGGCAAACCTCTACGATAAATTCCAGGCCATCGGCTGCGAAGTTTACTCCGTTTCCTGCGATACCCACTTTGTCCATAAGGCGTGGCATGACGCCTCCGAGCGCATCCAGAAGATCCAGTATCCCATGCTGGCTGATCCCACACATTGTCTGGCAAAGGATTTTGAGGTCTACATCGAAGCCGACGGCGTGGCGGAGCGGGGCAGCTTCATTGTCAACCCCGAGGGGAAAATCGTGGCCTATGAGGTCAACGCCGGCAATGTGGGCCGGAACGCCGACGAACTGCTGCGGAAGGTACAGGCGTGCCAGTTCGTGGCGGAGCACGGAGACGAGGTATGCCCTGCGAAGTGGCAGCCTGGCGCCGAGACTCTGAAGCCCAGTCTGGATCTGGTGGGGCAGCTTTAAGCCATGGAGCAGACGGCAAATTTCTACGATGTCGTGGTCATCGGCGGCGGTCCAGCGGGACTCACTGCCGCCCTCTACCTGGCCCGTGCCCGCTACCGGGTAGTGGTCGTGGAGAAGGACCACTTCGGCGGGCAGATCACCATTACCTCGGAAGTGGTGAACTATCCCGGCGTGGGCAGGACCAGTGGGACGGAGCTTACCGAGACCATGCGGAAGCAGGCGGAGGGCTTCGGCGCTGAATTTCTGCTGGCCGAGGTCACCGGGCTGGAGCTCTCCGGTGACATAAAGACCGTACGCACCGGCCGGGGCGATTTGAGGTGCTTCGGTGTCCTCCTGGCCACCGGCGCCCATCCCCGCATGGTGGGCTTCCAGGGGGAGGAGCAGTTCCGTGGGCGGGGCGTGGCCTACTGCGCCACCTGCGACGGAGAGTTCTTCACCGGGAAAGATGTCTTTGTGGTGGGCGGCGGCTTTGCTGCGGCGGAGGAGAGCGTGTTCCTGACCAAGTACGCCCGCCAGGTGACCATTCTCATCCGGGGAGACGACTTCACCTGCGCCCAGGCAACAGCGGATGCAGCCAGAAACCACGAGAAGATCACCGTTCTCACCAACACAGAGGTGGAGGAGGTGTCCGGCGACACTTCTCTCCGCTATCTCCGGTACCGGAATACCAAAACCGGTCAAGTGACCAAGCACCATGCGGCGGACGGAGAGACCTTCGGCGTGTTCGTTTTTGCCGGTTATGAGCCGGCCACGGAGCTGGTGCGCGGCCTGGCTGAATTGAATGACCAGGGCTATATCCTCACAGACCGGAGCCAAAAGACAACTGCGGACGGCCTGTACGCCGCAGGTGATGTATGTGTCAAGCCTCTGCGCCAGGTGGTTACCGCCGTGGGAGACGGCGCCCTTGCCGCCACGGAGCTGGAACACCTGTGCGCCGCCATGCAGGAAAAGACCGGCATCCATCCCAAAGCTCCGGTGAGCCGGGCAGAAGAAACAGCGGTATCCACCGAAACAAACAGCACACTTTTTACGGGGGGCATGCCGGCCCAGCTCCATACGGTATTTGCCCGGATGGCCGCTCCACTGGTCCTGCGGCTGTATCTGGACGAAACGCCTCTTTCGGCTGAGTTGAAGCAGTATATGGAGGAACTGGCGGCGCAGAGCAGTAAGCTCACAGCAGAGATAGGAACAGCCGAAGAGATGGAGCACCTGCCCTGTGTCCGGGTCTGCCGGCCGGATGGGAGCTGGACAGGCCTCGCTTTCCATGGGGTCCCCGGCGGCCACGAGTTCACCTCCTTCGTCCTGGGCCTCTACAATGCCGCCGGGCCGGGGCAGGCTCTGGACGAAGATACAAGAGCAGCGATTCAGTCGGTCCAGAAGCCTATCAAATTAGAGATTCTGGTCTCCCTCTCCTGTACCATGTGCCCGGAACTGGTGACGGCGGCCCAGCGGATCGCCGCGGAAAATCCGCACATCACCGCCCAGGTCTATGACCTGAACCACTTCCCAGACCTGCGGGAGAGGTATCAGGTGATGAGCGTCCCCTGCCTGGTCATCAATGATGGGGCGCAGGTATCCTTCGGAAAGAAAAACATCCGGCAGTTGTTAGAACTCTTAACATAGCAAGGAAGCCGCGTTGCGGGCCGTTTGGTCTACAACGCGGCTTTCCTCTGCAAAAAATGCTTGTAGCGCGGAGCCTTTTGGAGTATTCTTTAGTTATCAAGAACTAACTCCAAAAGAGGCATATTGCTATGAGGAAATCAGATCTGGACTTCTGGCAGGGAATGGCCGCACATTACAGCAAATTCATGCGGCGCTCCGCACCGATATATGCGGAAATCTGCAATCACATTCGTCCGCATCTCACCCGGGATATGAATGTATTGGAACTGGCCTGTGGCACAGGCCAGCTGTCCTTTCCCTTGTCTCCGTATGTCCGGTTGTGGGAGGCCACCGATGCCTCTTCCAAAATGATTGCGGAGGCGAAGAAACAGACCGGATCTTCCCGGCTTCATTTCTCGGTACAGGATGCTTCCCGGTTGCCGTATGCCTCGGAAACCTTTGACGCGGTGGTAATCGCCAATGCCCTGCATATCTTACCGGAGCCGGAAAAGGTTTTGCGGGAAGCTCGGAGAGTCCTAAAGCCGGGTGGGTGGCTATTCGCTCCTACTTTTATCCACGCTGGGGGGAAACTTGCCAGCCTGCGGACCTGGGGTATGGAGCGGACCGGCTTTCGCGTCTACCACTTATGGAACGCCGGGGAATTCATTGCTTATCTTTCGTCTCACGATTTCTGGGTGACGGAACACACTCTGCTCGGGGGGCGTGTACTGCCTTTGTGCTATGTGGCGGGCAGGAAGTAACTGCCCAGAATGGGTCGAAGGCGGGCCATCGGCGCTGTATGACGGTGGCCCGCCTTCTGATAATCAATGAATGCGGACTTTTTGTGTAGAGGGCAAATACAAACAGCAAATAATAGGGACAGTCGTTTGGAACTATAAATTTTCACTCCAAACTTCATGTTGACATATTTCCAGACGGCCATTATAATAATAGTAGCAGGGATGGTTTCTGCATGAGACGAGTGACGGTTCTGACTCGTCGGTAAAATAAAAATTGACCGAGCGAAGATGTTGAGTGACGGTACTGACTCAACGGTAAAATAAAAATTGACCGAAAGAAGCCATCCGGCGGGGAGGGATCGCCCTCCCCGCTTTTCTTTTGTTATGGGGGCGAAAAATGGAGTATATTGCGGAGATCCACAGCCTATCAGCAAAATTTTTTACAGATTACCCCCACAGTCAGTATCCGGAGATTGCCGTAAAGAAAAACAGGCCATACTCCTGTCTATTGATCGAATACATGGACGACCTGTTCATCTGCATTCCTTTTCGTTCCCATATCCGCCACCCCCATGCTTATCATTTCAAAAGCTCCGCCAGATCTCAGCGCAGCCAGTCCGGCCTTGACTACACAAAGTCCATTTTAATCAAGGATAATGCGTACATAGATGCCACTGTACCGGCACTCGTCGATCAGGACGAATATAAAGAAACGATGGTCAACTTGCCGCGTATCGTACAGGAGGTTTTTTCGTATATTTCGGATTACAGGGATGATCTGAATGAGGTCCGCAAACTTCACCCAAGGGAGTGGCAGCGACGCTATGGCCGGTCTACTCTACCATACTTTGAAAGTTTTCTACGAAATACAAGCGCCAGCGAATGAAAACCGCCCCTCTGAGCAAATGCTCGGAGGGGCGGTTTTGTGCTTCACACTTATATTCAGGTTGGTGCTGCATTGTGGCGTCTGCTTCTTTATTTAATTGCGTCCTTCAATACCTTGCCAGCCTTAAAGACTGGCATCTTCCCGGCTGGGATCACAATGGGCTCGTTGGTCTTGGGATTCCGGCCGGTACGCTCGGCGCGCTCTTTCACTTCAAAGCTGCCGAAGCCAGTGAGCTGGACCTTATCTCCCGCGCACAACGCTTTCTCAACCTGGGAGAGAAATGCGTTCAAGACTTTCTCCGTATCCGCTTTGGAGACTCCGCTCTCCTCGGCCATACCAGCAATCAGTTCTCCCTTGTTCATAAAGCAAATTCCTTTCTCTTTCTATTGATTTGGATAAGCACTCTTTACATGATAACCGCATCGGCAGCTTACCACAGCGGTGAATGCTCAAGGCAAAGCAGCTGAGGGAGGAACGCCCCCCAGCCGCAGCCGCGGTCAGCACATGTCTCGCACCCACTCCCGGACCTCTTCCAAAGTCAGCTCGAAGCGGCCGCCTGCCGCAACCGCATTCCCGGACATATCCACGATCATATAGCCGCCAAGGTTGTCCGAGCTGATGGGCGCACGGGACTTCCGCATCCTGTAGCCAGCCGCCTTCAGCACACGGCGGAGCGATTGCTCCGGAGAGCCTTCTGTACGCATTGAAATACCTCCCAATTTGATATTCCGAGCCAAACCACGCCGCGCTCCAATCGCTTTCCTGCTGGTATTATAGCAGGGAAGTCATGGAAAATGCAACTGCACGGATCATTTTACTTCTCTCTTTGGAGGTATCATTTATCCCAACGAAATAAAAGAGCTGAGGGCCAGCGCAATTTCCTTTATCTCTTGTCTGCTGGTATTGACGCAGAGATCGTAATTTAACCGGTCTCCCCATTTCTTCCCTGTATAATATTCGTAGTATTTCCGCCGGTTTTTATCAACGGAAATCACCTTTTGCTTCATTTCTTCCAACGAATACACTTCTTCTGCCGTGCGCCGCTCCATGCACCGGGCGATCCTATGTTCCAATTCGGCATAGACAAATATGCGAAACGGTCGAACATCCTCTAAAATGTGGTCACCGCAGCGGCCGACAATCACACAGCTTGACCTTTTTGCCATTTCACGGATGATCCTGTTCTGCTCCAGCATAACAGCCTGTCTCTGCTCATAAATCGGATTCGACAATGGATAAAGACTGCGGCCAATATGGAGGGGGAAGGCGGGAATGGGCTTTTGCTCGATGACCTGCTCGATATATCGCTCAGCCAGATCGGTGCGCCTGGAGATCTCAGTAATAATCTCCTGGTCATAATAGGCGATATTCAGCAGCTCCGACAGTCTGCGTCCAAGCTCCCGCCCGCCGCTTCCAAATTCCCTGCTGATGGTAATAAGCGTGTTCATAACCTTTGCCCCTTTTCAAAAGATAATTTTTTTGTGTATTTTACAATGGTATGCGCCGCATACACAGCGACTGCCAGCTCTGTAACCGGCATGGCAAGCCAAATAGAATCGGCTCCCGCTACGGCGGGGAGGACCATGATCAGAATACCGCTGATGATAAAGCCTCTGGCAACAGACACGATAAATGCCGCTTTCGGCTTCATCAGCGCCTGAAAGTAATAAGTAGAAAAAATGTTGAGCGGCAGTAAAATAAAGGAAAGTCCATAGCAGCGGATGATTGCGGGGGCCATCTCCAATATTTCCGTTGTCGGCTTCATGAAAATATAAATATACAGGTTCGGACAAATCAAGCTAAGGGCCGTCCAGAAAACGCTGAATACCGCGACCGTATAGAGCGCATACCGCAGGACATCCTTGATCCTCTGCCCATACCTTGCGCCAAAATTGATGGAGATAATTGGCTGTGACGCCTGCCCAACGCTGTACGCGCAGCACTGGACAAAGGTACTCACATTCACAATCGGGCCATAGATCGCCAGCGCGCTTGTGCCTAAATACTTCATGATCTGCCGGTTAAACAGGACGGTCAAAATTCCCATCGCAACATCAATGAAGAAGGTAGAGAAGCCTGTCACGGATATTTCCTTCAACTTAGAAAAAATTCTGGCTGGCTTTTGAAAGGCCAGTGTATTTTTCTTTGACCAGAAGTGGGACAGCATGACGAAGAACGAGATGCCGGAGCCTATCGCCGTGGCAAGCCCCGCGCCGTAAATCCCCATGTCAAAGGTAAATACAAAGATATAGTCGCCAAAAACATTGAACAGGCCGCCGGCCAAGACACCTGCTGTTGCCAGCCCGGGATTGCCGTCATTTCTCAAAAATGCAGCCAGCATCTGGTTGAACAGGAAAAACGGCACAACGACTTTAATCGGTTCCAGATAGGTCTGCGCCAGAGAAAGCAGATTGATGTCCGCACCGAAAAACAGCAGGATCGGCTTTTCAAAGAACAAAATTGCCAGCCACGCTATCACCGACAATACGGCGGCGCCGATCACCGCCGTTGTAAAATATTCATTTTCAACTTTACCTTTGCGCTCCGTTTGCCCCCGAAGG
>OATJ01000609.1_pt1 | contig 19101 bp, 8 predicted proteins | sample 1516661 | NCBI WGS metagenome assembly OATJ01 (sample SAMEA2579951, study PRJEB22360) | human gut metagenome
ATAAGTTTAAAAGAATATATAGACCCGTTTACGGGTGAGCCGGTAAATAAAGGCAAAAAATAAAAGCTGCTTTAGTAGCAGCCGGAAATGATTCAGCGGTTGGCGGACTATTCAGATAGCCTTGAGGCTATGCAAGTAACATAGCCTTATAGGCTAAGAGCAAACCACGTCTTTTAGGCGTGGTTTTGTTTTAGTGAATCGGAAAGATAAATCCGATGGCTTGTTTACAAGCCACAAGTTAACGAAGTTAACTTGTTCTGACCAATAGATAAATTTAAGGGGCTTTAACTATAGAAACATATACAATAGGAAGAAACTCGTTTTTGTAAATAAAATTTATACATTTTTAACATAGAGTTAATATATATTTTTGGAGTTAAATTTAAGTACGGTTTATTACACTTTATTTTTTGTGTATTTTTACAAGTAAACAGGGTTTTTCAGGAGATTAGAGAATATGGAATGTTACATTTATATTACACAAATTCAGTAAATAAACTAGATACAGGGTATGTGGTACTAAATATAGAAAATATCTCATTAAACTGGATATTTTGTGGAAAATATATAAAAATGTTAAAAGAATAGCCTTATTATACAAGTTTTGTTGTGAAAAATAAATAAAAATATACAAAATAATTATGTAGCAAAACAAGTTTCCTAAAAAAATTTACATTTTTTGTGCAAAAAGAATGAAAGAATTTTTAAAATAAAATTGACTTTTATATTAAAAGCAAGTATAATTTTACTTGAATAGATACTTTATAGGAGAAGATATGCACATTCTCTACATGGGGTATTTTCAAAATTTATAAAGGAGGAATAAAAATTGAAAAAATCTTTCAAGAAAATTGTAAGTGCTGTACTTGCAGCGAGTATGACTCTTACAAGCGTAATGGTTGTCAATGTTGCACCTGTTACGGCAGGGGGGGGGTTTTTTTGGAAAGGGAACCTAATCTTGAGACGGCAGCTGAGGCTTTTTCAGGTAAGGCTACTATCAATGCTGAAACAGTTAAAACGCTTTTCGCATCAGGCTTAACTGATGGTAATGAACTTGGTTCAGGCGTTTCTATTGTTAATGGCGGTTCAGCTTTCACTTACAAGGCTAACAACTTAAAGTTTACTGATGGTTCAGCTTACTCAACTGAATTCCAGATTGGTAACGGTAACGAAAAGTTAAGCCAGACACTTAAGGCTGGCGATGACCTTGGTGGCGTTGTTGAAAAGGGTCTCAAGATTGAAGCTGCTAAGGCAGGTACAATTAAAATTTATGCAGGTTTAGGTTCTTCTGGCGTTATGGAAGCTCCTATGTGCCTCGTTGATGCAGCAACAAGCAAGGTTGTTGATGCACAGTCACTTATTAACACAGGTGATGCTAAGTCAAAGGTTTATAACACTCCTACATTTACAGTTCCTGCAGCAGGTACTTACTACCTCGTTCAGAACGGTAAGGTTTCAAGTATAAACCTTGCAGTAGTAGAACTTGACTTAAACGGTGGTTCTGCTCAAACTACAGAAACTACTACAGTAGCTCCAACTACTACTGAAACAACTACAGAAACTACAACTGTAGCTCCAACTACTACAACAGAAACTACTACTGAAGTTTCTACAGAAGCTGTAACAGCTAAGGTTGTTGTAGATAAGGCAACAGTTAAGGTTGGCGAAACAGTAAACGCTAACGTAGCTCTTGTTGGTAACAAGGGTTTCAATAACTACACAGCTTTCGTAGAATTCGACCCAACAATTGTTGAACCAGTTGATGCAATTGAAGGTACAATCACTAAGGAAGTTGCAGGTGTTACATATACAGCATCTGATGCAGCTGCTCTTAAGGGTCAGTTCGCAAACGTTCCAGCTACAGGTAACACAGACTTTACTGGTGCTGACGGTGTTAAGACACAGGCTCAGTTAGGTAAGGTTAAGTATGCTTATGTTGTTCCAGCACAGCTTGTAAATGGTACAGCATTACAGGAATTTAACACAGACGGTAACCTCTTTGGTATTTCATTCAAGGCTCTCAAGGCTGGCGATGCTAACATCAAGGTTACATTCGTAGGTAACCAGCTCTCAACAGTATCTAGCGATGCAACTATTGCAAAGACAGCTACTGTAGAAACAGTTGACGCTGCAGTTAAGGTTGAAGAAGGTTCAACTCCAACTCCAGTAGACGGTTTCAAGGGTCAGGCTACTATTGATTCTAACGCTATTAACGCTTCTGGCGTAACATCTCTTAAGAATGGCGACTCACTTCTTGATGATGGTGGTAAGAACTACGTTCAGATTAAGTTAGCAGCAGGTGCTTCTGCATTCACATTCAAGCCAAATGTTACTAACTTTACTGATGGTCAGTCATTTGACGCAGAATTTAAGAAGTTCCAGGTTGGTAAGGGTAACGAACTTATCCCTGCAGACCTTACAGTTGGTTCTGATGTAACAGCTGACGTAGAAAAGGGTATCTCTATGAAGTTAGGTGGCAGTGGTACAGTTACAATCCACGCTGGTTTAGGTTCTTCAGATGCAATGTCAGTTCCTGTTTACCTCGTTAACACAACTACTAAGAAGGTTGTTTCTATCTCTAACATTGATAGAGATGCAACAACAGCAAACTTATTCTCAGTTTGTACACTTAGCGTTCCTGAAGCTGGTGAATACGTTGTAGTTCAGCCAGGTAAGGGTTCTAGCTTAAATATTTGTACTATCGACCTTAACATCGCAGGTGGTTCAGGTTCTGATGATACAACAACTACTACAGAAGTAACAACTACTACTGAAACTACTACAGAAACAACAACTACAACTGAAACTACTGAAACAACTACTTTAGGTGCTGACGGTGGTCTTGGTTTCCTTGCTGATAAGACAGTTAAGGCTAGTGACGCAGAAGTTACTCTTGACTTTGGTGCTAAGAGCATCAACACAGCTATGAGTGCTTTCACTGGTTTCATCGTTTACGATGCAAGCAAGGTAGAAATGGTTTCTGCTGAAGGTAATAACACTGGTATCGTTAATATGATTAACGAACAGATTGCATATGCTCCAAGTGCTTCTAACCCAGATTATCCTGGTGCTAACGGCACATTAACTACAGCTCAGCTTGGTAAGATGAAGGTTGCTTACATCTACAGCGATGGTTCAGCAATTTCTTCAATCGGTACTCCTGATGCTACACTTGCAAGCGTTAAGTTCACTCTTAAGAATGTAAACGCTGGCGATGTAATTCCTGTTCAGTTCGTTTCAACTGAATCAGATGGTAGCGTTGCTTACACAGTTGATGGTAAGCTTGCTACAGTTGGCTTAAATGCTAATATTATTGTAGCTGGTGGTTCTACTGAATCTACTACAGAAACTACAACAGTTTCAACTTCTGAATCTACTTCAGAAACAACTACAATTTCTACATCTGAATCTACTTCAGAAACAACTACAGTTTCTACAACAGAAACAACTACAGCAGCTCCAGTAGTTCCTACTACAGAAACTACAACTGCTCCAACAACTACTACTACAACTGAAGCTAGCTCTGAAACTACTACTAAGAGAACATCTTCTGGTGGTGGCGGCGGCGGTGGTGGCGGCGCTTCTGTAAAGAAGACAACTGCAGCTACTACTGAAGTAACAGAAGAAACAACTGAAGCTACAACTTCTAAGGTTGTTGAAGGTAGCACAGAAGCTACTACTAACCAGATTGTTATTAGTGACAACGGTGAAGTTAAGATTGTAACTCCAGACGGTACAGAAGTTAAGGTTAACGTACCTAAGGATGTTGTAAATAGTGATGTAAACTTCTCAGACTTAGGCAACTATGGTTGGGCTAAGGATTACATCAACAAGTTAGCTGAACTTGGTATTGTAACTGGTACTGAAGATGGTATCTACTCTCCAGAACTTGGTTGCAAGAGAGGCGACTTCGCTATCCTTATCAACAGAACTCTTGGTTTACAGGTAACTCCAACTAAGAACTTCAGCGATAACGAAGAAGGTAAGTACTACTATAACGATGTAAGAATGGGCTACACAGCTGGTATCTTAAGTGGTTATGGTGACAATACTTACAAGCCTGAAAAGTATTGTAACAGAGATGAAATGTTCGTTCTCGTAGCTAAGACTCTTGAATACTTAGGCGTAGACGTAACAAGCACTCCAACTTCTGTAAACAACAAGTACAATGATGTTGCAGATGTAGCTTGGTGGTCAGCTCCTTACCTTGCATTCCTTACTCAGGAAGGTATCGTAACTGGTAGCTCAAACGGTAATGTTGAACCTAAGAAGAACATTAATAGAGCTGAAATGGCTGTTATGATGTACAAGGATTACGAATTCGTTAAGGATTATGTTGATGGCCTTGTAAAGGATGCAGCTACTACAACTACTGAAGAAACAACTGAAGAAACTACAGTAGATGAATCAGCTTCTACAACTGAAATAACAACTGCAGAAACTACTGCTGAAACTACTACAGTTGCAGAGTAATTGATGTATATACAAAAAAGGCGTTGACTTTTGTCAACGTCTTTTTTTGTGCTTATAAGATTGATAGTACATAAAAGAGTAGAAAAGAAAAAATCTGTGGTTTACATATATTTTATAAAAATAATAATTATTAAATAACTGCTGAAAATGGCATTTTTATTATAATATTTCACAAAAGACACCTTAATAATTTGTTAAGAAATTGGAGGGGTTGTATAAAATTTTGTGATTGTCTAAAATCTACAATAAATTATTGATTTTAAAATTGGTTATGGTATAATATTACTAGATGGTGTAATTTAGGTGAGGAAAGACTATTTATAATTACACAATTCTGTGCTGAAAGGCACAAATAAAAAGGAGGTTTTTAAATGAAAAAACACACGAAAGTTGTTTTGAGCAGAATTGTTGCCTCAGCTTTAGTAGTTGGTGCAATGTTTTCTAATGTAATTGCTGACCCAGCATTAGATACTGCTCCTGCAGCAGTTGAAGAAGTTGCTGACTCCGTTGTTACTCCAGGTGGTGTATCTGTTGGTAATGGCGACGAAGCTACAGAAGAAACTACTGTAGTGGAAGATGTAACAGAGGAAACTACTGTTGACACAGCAGTAAATGCTCCAGAAACTGCTGAAGTCGGTGTAGATTATACATTTGACTTCAGAGATGGTAGTATTGTTCCTGCTGACACATCTTACAATGGTAATGCAGAGATAAAGTATGGTATCTTGGACATTCAGCCAGGTACTCAGAATGGTTTTGGATATAATGGTGCAGACCATGGTTCAATTTTCAAGGCAGGCAACACAATAGCTATTGAAGTTGCAGGCCCTGTTACATTGTCTATTGGTGGTTGCCAGTATTCAAAGGGTGATATTACAGTTACAAACGGTGACGGTACATACAGCGAAACAAGAGCTGCTGCTACTGCTAACTGTTTAGGACATGGTGATGATAGCACAATTGATTTTGCTTATACAGGTGGTGCATCTGTACTTACAATCAATTTCTCAGCTACTACTTATGTTCCTGTAATCAATGTTTTTGCTTCTCAGGACGGGTCAGAAGTTACAACTCCTGAAGTAAGCAGAATTTATAACTTTGATTTTACAAAGGATACAATGACAGCAGCCGGTACATACGGCTTTATGACTATTAATGAAGACTCACTTGCTGCTAACTTCAATGGTGCACAGCACGGTGTTGAATTTAAAGATGGTAATACTTTCACTTTCCCTGTAAGTGGTAATACAATCTTTAAGTTCGGTGGTTGCCAGTATTCAGCTGGTTCATTTACAGCAACAGCATCTGATGCAAATGGCAAGTTTGTTGAAAACCCAGTTAAGGGTCAGACTTCAGCTTGTTATCATCAGGACGGCACAACAGCTGACATTACATATGTTGGTGGTGCTGGTACAGTAACTATTGCAGTTACTGGTGGCAAGATGTATGTTCCTAATATTACAGTTGTTCCTGCTCGTTACGATATTGATGTTGTTCCTTACGAACAGAAGACAGCAACAGTAAATGTAAACGGAACTACTCTTACAGTTGTTACAGGTGCTACAATTACAGACAACGCTACAGTTACAGTAAGTAACGGCGAAGTTGTAAATGCTGGTGCTGAAAGTGCAAAGGTAAAGATTTCTTTAGGTAAGCAGACACTTAGTGATGCTATGCTTACAGAAGCTACTGGTTGTTCAGCAAAGGTTGTTGACGGTAGCATTGTTCTTACATTTGATAAGCCAGAGGCTAAGCCTTATACTTATACAATCAATGTAGCAGATACAGATGCAACAGTTGACCCACAGCCAGGTGATATGTTCAACTATCAGTTTACTGATAAGAACGTACTTCCTCAGGATACATCAGTTAAGTATTCTACATTCTCAACTGATGACGGTATTGTAACAGTTACTTCTCCTACAGAAACATTTGCTTTCCATGATGGTTCTCATGGTGCTAACCTTGGTGTAGGCGATAGTATTTCATTTAAGGTAGCTGGTAATGCAATTATTACTTTCGCTACTTGCCAGTATTCACAGGTAGATGCAGTAATGAACTTTACTGATGCAGAAGGCAACAGCTTAGGTTCTTGCTCATTTACTAACAATGGTGCCGGTGCTTGTGGTTCACAGACATTCTCTTACAAGGGTAATGCCGGTGTAATTACAGCTACACTTGCTGGTACAGCTGGTTTAAGCTACTTACATGGCTTAACAATTCAGAACGAAAAGCAGGCTGAAGATTCAAACGGCAAGATTGATGTTTGGGACTTCGGTGGTGCTGAACTTGATTCAAATATTTATAACAACAGATTAACTGCTGATATTATTAATGGTTTCTATGGTTCTTCTATTGCTGCTGGTTCAAGTGGTAATGTTGCTCCATCTAGCTTTAGTGCAGGTAACTTAAGCTGGGTTGGTGGTATCAACGATAGAATTAGAACTTCTAACGAAGCTATTACAAGATATGATACTCAGGTAGGTACTTCTACATTAGAGGGTGCAACTGGTAGATTATACATCAACAAGGCTGATGATTCTTCAAGATGCTTCTCTATTGCTTTAAAGGCTGATGATATTGTAACTGTATATGCAAACTCTCAGGCAGGTGGCTCTCTTACTTTCGAAAGAGCTGATGACCCAACTGCTCAGTCTGTAACAGTTGATAATCCATCTACTGGTGTTACTGCTACTTTCGTTGCAGAACAGGATGGTACATACAAGATTTACGGCAAGACTGGTAAGCCAAGTTATTACAGAATTGTAAGACAGGATGCTAAGTATTGTGACACAACAATTAATGTAGCAACTCCAGCCGGTTTCCCAACTGATGCCTCTCTTGTATTAACTAACACAACAACAGGTAAGAATTTTGATGTAGCTGTAACAGGTGCTACTGTATCAGCTAAACTTCCTACAGGTTACACTTACTCATTAAGCCTTAAGGGTGCTGATGAATATGTTGTAGCAACTCCAGCTACTATTACAGTTGCTGACGGCGAAGAAACTAAGACTGAAAATGTAACAATCAATGCTGTTGACCTTGTAACAGTAACAGGTTCTATTACAGGTCTTGATGCAGCTAACCTTGCAAAACTTGCAATCGTTGCAACAGTTCCGGAAGGTAAGATTTATCAGCCTAAGTTCGCTATTAACGCAGAAGCTGGTACTTACACAGTTAAGCTTGAAAAGGGCGTAAGCTATGCTTTAACAGCTAACGGTGTAAACGATTACTCAATCGGCATGAACACAATTTCAGCAGATGCTGATTCTACAAAGGATGTAGCATTTGCTCAGAAGACTCTTAACCCAGTAAAGATTAATCTTGTTGGCGAAGGTGCTTCTATCTCTAATATTGATGAATTAAAGGCTAACACTAAGGTTACATTTACTAACCTTAATGAAGAAGGCTATGTATATACATTTGGCTTAAATGATGAAATGTCATTAAGAGCCGGTACATATACTGTAGCATTATCAGGCTATAACAAGTATCCGGTTGCTCCTGGTCTTATCTCTAACTTAACAGTTACTGACGGTGCAGAAGCTACAAAGGATATTACTCTTAACAATGCAACTAAGTGGAGCTTCGGTTCTGCTTCAAATGATACTCTTACAAATGAATCATCTTACAACGGTCTTGTATTTACAGGTTCTGTTAAGACTGAATCAGGTAAGGCTCATCTTGTTGCTCCAGCTGGAACAACAATCGAAGTACCTGTTAAGGCAGGTCAGAATGTAAACGTAGGTTACTACTATCAGGCAGACTTTACTGTAAATGGTCAGACAGTTACTTCTAACTCTGGTTCAACAAGCAAGTTTGAATCTAGTGACTTTACAGCTAATGCTGACGGTACATTAACTATTACAGTTAATACATTAACTTACTTTACTGGTATTACAGTAGGTACAAAGGTTCCTTATGCTGAAAACATTTATGTTGGTGCTGATAAGGAATACAAGACAATTAATGATGCTCTTGCAGCTGTTCGTTTAATGGATAGACCAAATAGCGAAAGAGTAACAATCAATGTTGACCCTGGCGATTATCAGGAAATGCTTGTAATTGATGTTGATAATGTAACATTAAAGAATACAGCAGCTAACCCTGATACTGCTCTTATTAATAAGGGTGTAAACATTACTGAAAACGGTGTAAGAGTAACATCTTACTATATCCATGGTTATAACTACTTCTCAATGACTGACGATTGTAAGTATGATGAAGAAGTATTAAAGACAAACAAAGAAAATGGTTACCTTTCATTTGAAAACCCAGGTTCTGGTACTACAAAGAACTCTTACTGGAATGCAACAGTTACTGTAAGAGGTACAGGTTTCGAAGCTGATGGTATTATCTTCGAAAATTCTGCTAACCAGTACATTTCAACTAAGGAAGCTAACGATGTTGTTCAGGAATGGACAGTTGGTGGTAAGGGTACTAGACCTACAACTGCTGGCGATACTTCTGTTCAGAACAAGTCATTTGTTGAAAGAGCTGCTGCTATTGCTATTCTTGGTGATAAGGCATACTTCAACAACTGTAAGTTTGTAGGTAGACAGGATACACTTTACGGTGCATCTAATATTAGAGCTGCATTTAACAAGTGTACTGCTATGGGTGGTACTGACTTTATCTTCGGTGGTATGGTTGCAACATTCTACAAATCTGACATTATGATGAACACTTCTGAAGATAAAAATGATGTATCTTATCTTACTGCTGCTCAGCAGGCATCTGGTAGAGGTTACTTAATGTATGATTGTAACGTAGTTTCTACTACTCCTGGTGTTGATACAGCATCTGAATACGTAAGTAAGCCTGGTTACTTCGGTAGACCATGGCAGGCAACTACTTCTGAAGTTGCATTTGTAAACACTACAGTAGGTGTAGCTAGTGATGGTACATCTCTTGTTACTCCAGTTGGTTGGTCAGCTTCTTTAGGTGGCGAGGCTAACTGCTATGAATACAATACTAAGGAATTAGCAGGCGTTGATAACTCTGCAAGCAGAGTTGCTTGGTCAACTGTATTAACAGAACCTAAGCTTGCTGACGGTGCTGAACTTGTACCATATACTTATACTCAGGGTACTGACGGTTGGAACCCAATTCAGATTGATGCTGGTAAGGTTTGGGGTGACGTTGACGGCAACGGTACAGTTGATGCTAACGATGCTGCTTTAACTTTACAGTATACATTAAGACCTGAACAGGTTGCTGGCTTTGATTCAACAGTAGCTAATGTAAGTGACGGTACAGTAGACGGCGTAATTAATGCTTATGATGCAGCATTAATTCTCCAGAAATCTCTTGACAATAGCTTTAAGTTCCCATTCGAAAAGGGTGGCAGTGAGGATACAACAGAAACTACTACTGAAACAGCAACAGAAGTTACAACTGATGGTACAACAGAAACAACTACTAATGCTGAACCATCTGGTAATGAACCTAAGGTTTATGTAGTAGGTGACTCGACAGCTTGCCACTATGGCGATACTGATGATGTAAACTTCTACTATAAGAGAGTAGGTTTTGGCGATAAGCTCCAGAACTACTTAACAGGTGCTCAGGTTGTAAACCTTGCACTTTCAGGCAGAAGCTCAAAGAGTTTCGCAACAGGTATTAACGAAAATGGTGCTGTTGATGATTCAGCAGTAGCAAATTATACTCAGCTTAAAGAAAATATTAAGGCTGGGGATACACTTATTATTGCTTGGGGTCATAATGATGAAAAGACTGATTCTTACAGATTTACAGACCCTAACGGCGATAAGAATACAGCAGGTTCTTTCAAGAACTCACTTTACGAAAACTATATTAAGCTTGCTCAGGATGCAGGTGCTACACCAGTTCTTTGTACTCCAATCGTAAGAAGAACAGCATCAGGTGCTTGGGGGAATAATGACCTCCACGTTGCTAATGGTGGTGACTATGCTCAGGCTATCAGAGATTTAGGTACAGAACTTGGTATTACAGTTATTGATTCGCTTAACAATACTAAGAACCTTTACGATACAGTAGGCGTAGGTACAGCTCCTAAGGATGCTGAAAATGGTGATAGTGAAACAGTAGCTCCAACAGGTTCAGCAGCATTCCACGCAACTGACCAGGGTCTTGTTATAGATAATACTCACCTTAATGAATATGGTGCATCAATGGTAGCTTATATGATGGCTAAGGACATCAAGGCATCTAATATTTCACTTGCATCAAATGTAGGAGATATTACAGAACCTAGTGCATCTATGCTTACAAGAAATGCAGGTTGGGCTAAGTTCAACGAAGGTGTTTGGAACAGACCAGTACCAGCAATTTGGAAACTTTCTTCTCCATGGGAAGCTATGGCATTTGGTTCAGGCGTAAGTGGTATTACAGAAGATAGTCATCCAAACCACGATGCAATTCAGAAGGATGCAAACACATTCGAAATCGTTGTTAGAAATAACAAGGGTAAGATTGCAGGTAGCGAAGATGGTATGATGATGGCATTCCAGGAAATTGGTCCAAATGATGACTTCACATTAACAGCTACTGCAACAGTAGGCGAAGGCTTCAAGGTAGGAAACCAGATTGGTTTCGGTCTTATCTGTAGAGATAATATGTTCATTGCAGATAACTACAAGACAAAGGCTGACTATGTAACAGCTGGTTACACTCAGCAGTCTGTAAGTAGTGTTTCAACTCCAGTTGCTCCATTTGCAAGATTAAATGGTGCTCTTGATAAGGCAAACGTTCTTGAAACTGCTCCAGCAGCAGGCGACAGCATTGAACTTAAACTTACAAGAAAAGACGGTGTTTACACAGCACAGTATGGTAACAACACTCCTGTAACATACACTGATGTAAACCTTGCAGCATTAAATGCTGGTCATGACTATGTAGGTATGTTCGTTTCAAGAAATGCTGATATTACATTTAGCAATGTTTCATTAACAGTAGATGCTAAGTAATTGACATATTAAATATATGGAAAAGTGGTCAAAGGAAAATTTGGCCACTTTTTTGTATTTTCAAGAAAAGTTTATAATAAAAAACTAACTTTATATAGAAGAAACTAGTATTATTTAAAAATTCGTTGGTGGCAACATTGATTATAGGGGTTATGTTGCCGGTGTGCATAAATGTTAGTTTGTGTATATTGAAAATTGAAATTGTGAATAAGTCAAAATAAAGAAGGTTGTGGATAAGTTCAATTATTTTCTTATGTGTATAAATAGGTAAATGTTACAATACCAAAAACAGTTTTGTAACATTTACTGTAAAAATAATGGCAATAAAGAGAAAAAAATCAATTAAAAAATCGAAAACTGTCCGTAATGTTACACCGGTGTGGTTCTAAGATTACGATTGTAACACTAATGTTACAGCTATTTTACACTTGCCCAAAACCCCTTGATTTTTGATTTTTATAGTGTTATATTATGTTCAAGCAAAACGACAGCAGTAACTACAAGGTATGTTACAGTAATATTACAAATTACCTTTTTAGTTGACTAGTTGTAGGTGTAATGCTATAATACTTTTGTAAAAGAGGTAAATATGCTAGCCTCTACACATTTATTTTCATAAGGAGGAAACAAGGAAATGAAAAAGAAAATTGCTCTTTTATTAGCAGCTGCTATGACTGTTAGTATGCTTCCAATGTCAGCAATGGCTGGTTCTACTAATACAATTAGCGTTACAGCTAATGTTAAGACTAATGAAGCAGTTAAGGTTAACGGTGCGTTTACTCAGTTACAGATTAAGCCACTTGATACAATCGCTTCTAACTCATCTATCGTTCTCGACCTCGAAAACGGTGAATACAACGAAGAATACTTCACAGAATGTGCATACAAGGCTCACGATGGTGAATCTTATGACACAGTTTACAACTACAATGTTAACGATCCAGAAGCTGGTCTTAAGGCATATGTAGGTGCAAAGAACGAAAGAGAATTACCATACAAGCTTAAGTACATCAACAAGACTTCTATGGAAGTCCAGTTATACCCAATCGACGCTAAGTGGGTTAACCAGAACAACTCTGGTGGTGCTAACGAAGCTACAAAGGGTACTCCTGTATACCAGATTTCATTACCAGTTGACGCAACTGATGACGAAGGTGACATCAAGGTTACTGTAGACGCTAACTCAACTACAGTTACTGGTGGTGGTTCTTACACTATCGCTAAGGTTACTTCTGGTTCAGGTTCTACTACTTCTTCTGTAGTATCTTCTGACGTTAAGACTCACAGTGGTAACATCAACGTTCCACAGATCACAGTTAAGGAAGACGTTTCTGGTACTTTCACAACTGAAGGTGGTACTGTTAAGGTTAAGGCTAACGGCCCTTACAAGTTCAAGGCTGGTAAAGTTACATTAAAGAGTGGTGTTAACGCTGCTATCGGTGGTTCTATTGCATTAAGCCAGACTATTTCTGACGGTGCTAACGAAGTAGTATTCACACTTTCTAAGGAAGACATCGCTAAGATCGACAAGGATAAGTTATCTTCATTAACTATCGACGGTCTTGTAATGGTTCCTAACAACGACGAAAAGAACTACGGTGATGTATATGTAACAGTTTCTGGTACAGATATCACTAGCCAGCAGTTAAAGGTTGGTACAAGAGCTGACTACGGTTTCAACTTAACAGCTATGACTGAAGCTCCTACAATCTTCGCTGGTAGATCTCCATTAAGAGATGACGATCTTGATGATGACGATTTCAAGACAGCTAAGTTCAGATTTGAAGAAACTACTCCAGGTGCTTGGTTAACTTCAAGAAAGCTTGAATTCACTGTTCCTGATGGCGTTAAGATTATCGGTATGGACGTTGATAAGGTTGACAAGTTAAACCAGTCTAACTTCGAAGCTGGTGCTTGCCTCTCTAACGACGGTCAGACTTTAAGAATCGAAAAGGATTCTGACGTATTCAACGGTTTCTCAAGAAACGATGCTGCATACGTAGATATGTACCTTTACCTTTCTACAGATGCTGCTTTCACTGGTGATGTAACAGTTGCTGTTTCTGGTGCTGGTGTTGAAGCTGACACTATCACTCCTGTAACAGTTGCTAAGGTTGTAACTCCAATCACTGTTGAAGCTACTGAAACTAAGGCTGCTATGGGTTACCAGAACATTGATACTTCTGATATCACTATTACTGAAAATGCTGCAGGTGCATTACTTGATGGCAACACAGTTAAGTTAGCTATTGATTCATTATACGGTTCTAAGGAATTAGGTTTCGCTGATGCTGATAACCTTACTTTAACTACTGATGGTAACTTAGAAGCAAAGAACTTCAAGGTATCTGATGGCGAAATGAGCTTCAAGATTGATACTGCTTCTTACAGCACTCCATCTACAGTTAAGATTACAGGTGTTCAGGTTGGTACAACTCGTTCAGTACCTTACGGTGCATACGACTTAAAGGTATACGGCGACGCTGTAGTTAACAACTACGATGATGATGTTGATACTTACTCTAGCACAATCTGCTCAGGTAGCGTAAGTGATCCTGATACAACAGCTGCTGCTCTTAACAAGGATATCGACGATTCTGCAACTCACAAGCTTGATATGTTCGATGTAAACGAAGGCTTCAAGTTTGCTGGTTACTTAAACGTTGACGGTAACGGTACAGAATCTGTATTAACTAAGAAGGTTGAAGTTACTATTGGCGAAAAGAACGTAGTAATGGATGGCGAAAAGATTGATACTGACGTTGCTGCTTACATCCAGACTTCTAGCAACTCTACAATGGTTCCATTAAGAGTTGTAGCTCTTGCTCTTGGTGTTGACTCAGCTAACGCTGCTAACCCAGATGATACTAACGCTGTAAACTGGGATGCAAATTCTAAGACAGCTACTATCGTTTACGGTCAGGGTTCTACTAAGACTGTAATCCAGTTCCAGGCTGGTTCTAACAACATGAACGTTAACGGTTCTACTATCGCTATGGCTAACGGCGTAACTGCTGAAATCACTGACGGTAGAATGTTCGTTCCTTTCAGAGCTTTAGGTCAGGCATTCGGCGTATCTGTATCTTGGGATGCTGATACAAAGACAGCTATCTACAACGCTTAATTTATAAAATATAATTTCGATTATATATAAATTTCAAATTGGAGAATCCTTCGGGGTTCTCCTTTTTGGTAATACTAAAGACTGACATAGTTCGACAAGAAGTGTGCATAATTCTTGTTAGGACAAATGTCGGTCTTTTTGTATTTATGGCTTTCCCAGTTATTGGTCAGACTTTTACACATAAAAACAGCAAATTTAAACATAATATTACTATGTTAAGAAGATATTTTATTTATGGTAATTTAGGAATATTTATGGAAGTTTTTTGGACAGGTATGCAGTCTTTTATAAAAAGGGGGGATATTTGTTTAACAGGTACAACATCTGTTATTATGTTCTTTATTTATGGTCTTGTGGTGTTTATGGAGCCTTTGTTTAAACAGTTAAGGGGGCAAAGTGCCATTGTAAGAGGTATGACCTACGGTATTCTTATTTTTGCTATAGAATTTTTTAGTGGCACAGGTTTAAAGGCTGTAAATGCTTGTCCTTGGGATTATTCTTCGGCTATTTATAATATAAATGGACTTGTAAGGCTAGACTATTATCCGGTGTGGATATTTGTGGGCTTGGTCTATGAGAGAATATATAGTTTTTTGAAGTATAATGAAAGGCGATTAAAAAATCGCCCATAAAATGATTTTTGGTAGCATATTTTATTATTGTAAGGCTATCCCCATAGGGCTTTACAGATTAATAAACTGGCTATAACACCTACAAAATTGGCAACAAGAGCACCGGCAAGGGTATATCGTGTCTGTTTTATTTTTATTGACATAAAATATAGGCTCATTGTGTAAACTATAGTTTCAGTACAGCTCATCATTACAGAAACAAATCTACCAATAAAACTGTCGGGTCCGTAATTTTTGAAAACGTCTAAAAGTATGCCCGTACTGGCAGAAGAAGAAACAAGTCGCATAAATGTTATAGGAAGTGCCTCTTTTGGAAAGCCTATGGCATCGGCAATAGGGGATAAAAAATTGCAGAGTATATCTAAAGCACCACTGGAGCGAAGAATACCTACAGCAACCATAAGCCCTATAAGTGTAGGCAATATTTCATAGGTTATTTTGAAACCCTCTTTTGCACCCTCAACAAAGGCATCGTAAACATTGACTTTGTTGGCAAAACCATAATAAAGAAAATACACAAATATTATGGGAATTATTAAGTCGGAAATTATAATTAGGAAATTCATTTATTATACTTCTCCATTATTTTCAAAAATATAATTGCAGTAATAGTTGATACAAGTGTTGTAGCTATTCCGGGACCAATAATTTCTGAAGGTGCTTGGGAATTGTACTGTGTTCTGTAGGCAATGAGATTGACAGATACCAACTGGAGTGAGGACATATTAAAAATCATAAAGCCACACATAGCTGTTGTTGCTTTTTCTTTGTGTGGGTTGTATTTCTGAAGTTCTTCCATAGCCTTTAAACCAGCCGGTGTAGATGCCCAGCCTAAGCCTAAAAAATTGGCTATTACATTAATGCCTATGTATTCCATAGCTTTGCTTTCTTTAGGCACAGAGGGGAAAAGACGGCTTAAAAAAGGCGTAATTTTACGGCACATAGATGAAACTATACCTGCCTTTTCGCCTATTTTCATAAGACCTGTCCAAAGTGAAATAACTCCCAGCATTGTTAAGGCTGTAGATACAGCCTCCCTTGCTGAAGATATAGCACCGTTTGTTACATCTGCCATATGACCTGTAAAGGCTGCTGACAATATTCCAATAAGTATCATACCTGCCCATATATAGTCTAGCATTGTTATCACTCCTTTTTATTTAAAGGTATGTCCGACTTTTTTTACTTATGACAAAAATCGCCTGAAAGCTATGGATTTTAAAGGAAAAATTCATTTATTTGTAATAGAAAAAAATAGTGATGTATGATATACTTAAATTGGTTAATGAGAAAATAAGAATATTAAAAAGAAGGTGATGTTGTGAATGCTGAAACTATGAACCCTATGGATAATTTAATAAGAAAAATGAATTTGTCTACATTGAGCATTCCGTCTGTACATATTACCGATATTATAGATATTATTATTGTTGCCATTGTTATTTATACAGTAATTCATTGGATAAAGGAAACTCGTGCGTGGTCACTTTTTAGAGGGCTTATGGTAATTGCCATGTTCTCTCTTTTAAGCTATAACCTCCACTTTTATACTATTACTTGGATAATAGAAAGAACTTTTTCAGTAGGCGTAATTGCCGTAATTATAATCTTTCAGCCGGAACTTAGAAAGGCTTTGGAGCAGATTGGTGCAAGTGGTTTTTCTAGTGTTACAGGGCTTTTGCAGACCAAACCATCTGACGATAGGCTTTCTCCTCAAGATGCTAACGAAATTGTAGAGGCCTGCGTCAAAATGGCAGAGGTTAAGACTGGTGCATTAATTGTAATAGAAAGAAATGTATCAATGGGCGATATTGTAAGTGCCTCCGGCGTTGCAGTAGATGCTGTAATTTCAAGCCAATTGCTTATAAATATATTTGAAGATAAAACACCTCTCCATGACGGTGCTGTTATTATAAGAGATAACAGAGTTGCTGCTGCTTCTTGTATTTTGCCTGTTACACAAAGTGAAATAGGTCAGGAATTAGGTACAAGACACAGAGCTGCCGTTGGTGCAAGTGAAGTTTCTGATGCTTTTATTATTGTTGTAAGTGAAGAAACCGGCAAAATTTCTATTGCCAGAGATGGCAAGTTGGAAAAGGCTGTTAGTGAGGCTGTTTTCCGTCAGGAACTTTTGAACCTTTGCGAAAAGACAACTCCGGCAGGAGCAAAAGCAATAAATAAAATATGGAAGGGGATGAGCAGACATGACAAATAAAACTGATGTATCCTCTAAATTTAAGAAGTTTATGTCAGACGATATTATGTTAAAGATAGTATCTCTGATTATTGCTGTTTTCCTTTGGTTTATTGTTATGAACACAATAAATCCAACAGAGGTAAGGAACTATCCTGCCTCTATTGTCTTTGAAAATGCCTCAGTATTGAAGGAACAAGGTCTTACAATGGTAAATGAGGGAGATTTTGAAGATACAAAAATTAACCTTAGAGTTGAGGCAACAAGACCGGCTCTGGACGAGCTTAGTAAAAACAATTACAAAAACAATATTACAGCTCAGGTGGATTTATCTAAGGTTGAGCTTGATGATGACCAGACTTATCCTGTAAAGGTGCAAGTACCTGTTAAGCCGTCATTACCGTCAACTTTATATACTTATACCTATGATGTGTCTAGCTACTATCCTACTTATGTTGAAGTTGAAATTGATAGAATTGACAGCATAAAGAGAACATTGAGAGTTTCTACAACAGGAAGTTTGGCAAATGGCTATACAGCAGACAACCCTGTGTGTGACGTGACAAGTGTTACTGTTACAGGTCCTGCAAGTCAAATAAGCAATGTAGCTGTTGTAAGAGCAGAAGTAGATTTAAATGACAGTGTAGGTACTATAGTTCGTGATGTTGTTGTAAAGGCTTATGATGCCAGTGGCAATGAGCTTACTAATTTCACAAGTGACCCAGCAACAGTAACGGTAACTGTGCCAGTATCTAAACAGGGTACAATAACTATTAACCAACCTAAGACAACAGGAACTTTGCCTAGTCATTTGGAAATAAGCTCCATTGATTGGGAGCCTAAGTCTGTAAGCGTTGCCGGTACTTCAGAAGAAGTAAATAGTGTCAGCTCTATTGATTTGCCTACTATTGATTTAAGTAAGATTACAGGAAATACTACTTTGACATTTGATATTTCAAAGAATATTTCTGACGCCGGTCTTCAGCTTAAGAATAGCAGTTCTTCTACAGTTACTGTAAATATTAAAACTGGTGTAACTCAGGCTAAGAAGATACAGATTAAAAATACGGATATTAATATTATAGGATTAAAAGAAGATTGTGTTGTAAAATTGCCGGACAGTGTAACTGCTGAAATTGGTGGACCAGATAACATTACAGCACAAAGCCTTAAACCGTCATTGGATTTAACAGGTTTAGATGTAGGTACTCATAAGGTGGAATTGAAATTGAATTTGCCTAACTATGCTACACTTAAAGCTCCTGTTACGGTAGATGTTACTATCTATGAAAGAGGACAGGGAACAACTGTTGCTCCGTCAGATGAAAACAACGAACAGGCAACTACTGAAAATGACGATAACAACGATGAAAAGTCAGAGGAAGATACCTGAAAACTTTGACGAAAAATAATTTATAAAAAATGCTTGACAAATCAGTCATTATAAAGTATAATAACTTTGTTGTGACTGATATTTGCCCAGATAGCTCAGTCGGTAGAGCAGAGGACTGAAAATCCTCGTGTCGGCGGTTCGATTCCGTCTCTGGGCACTCTTTTTACAACATTGGTTATGCGGGTGTGGTACAATGGTAGAACATCAGCCTTCCAAGCTGAGGACGTGGGTTCGATTCCCATCACCCGCTCTCAATTACCTTTATCCCGTAAACTGAATATGCGCGAGTGGCTCAGTGGTAGAGCATCGCCTTGCCAAGGCGAGGGCCGCGG
>OATJ01000615.1_pt1 | contig 18938 bp, 10 predicted proteins | sample 1516661 | NCBI WGS metagenome assembly OATJ01 (sample SAMEA2579951, study PRJEB22360) | human gut metagenome
TTACTGTTTTGATCATAATCTTATATTTTATAAAGTTATTCGTTTTTGATTACTTCTGCAGGGTTCTCGTTGGCTGCTTTCCATACCCGCCAACTGATTCCGGCTATGACTGTCAAAGCCAACCCTATAAAAATAAGGATGAATGGTAATGGACTGATACTGACCTGCCGGACATAGTTTAATATCCATTGCTTGATAATGACGTATGTGATTGGAAAAGCGAACAGTGCAGCAATGCAAAGCATGATTAGATATTCCCGGAAAAACAGGAGTAGAATGTTCCATACTGTGGCTCCATTTACTTTACGTATTGCAATTTCTTTACGACGTTGTTCGCAAGTAAGTGTTACTAAAGAGTAAATACCGAACATGGCGGTAAGAATACATACTAAAGATGCGAAACTAAGCAGCCGGGTCAGCATTTCTTCGGAACGCAGGTAATTATTATATACTTCTTCTTCACTGTTCAGGCGCAAGATATTCTCAGGAGAACATTCAGTCTGGTAAAGGTGTTCAAGGGCTTTACGGCATTCATTCCATGTTCCTTCTTTATATTTGAATAAGATACCGGCAGAACGCTGCATTAATCCCATTTGTTCCCCAACCAGAAAGCCTGTATGGGGAATGGGTAAAGTCGGTGCTCCATAATGGCAATCCTTCACTACGCCGACAATTGTATAGGTAATGTATGATTGTATAATATGTTTGCCGATGGCTTCTTGTGGGCTCCATCCCATTCGGCGCGCCAGTGATTCATTGATAATGATGTCTTCATAAGTGGATAGGTCATCAAGCCATTCACCAGCTAACAAGGTGATGCCGTAAAAACGGAAAAAATCTTCTTTCCCTAAAAATAACTTAACCGGAACCGGCGTATCAATAGGAATATCCAGTCCATCCCAATTGTCAAATTGTCCGATAGCTGTCAGTTGTGATACTATGGGGTAATAGTCAGGTTGCATAACTTCGGTTATCATGGGAAGTTCTTTTATTTTTTTTATTAAAGGAGTATAATCCATGTCTCCCATAACAGAAAAGCTGCCCCGATTCTTAATTTCCAATCCTAAATCGCGGTGACGCAGGTAATCCAATTGTTGGTTTATCAACACGGTACATCCTATAAAAGACAAACAGACTAACAATTGAAGAACTATACTTCCTCTACGTAACTGTGTACCGGTCCTCCTTCCGGTATTGTAATGCAAAGAGAGGTGTAGGGAACGATGATATAGTATATATAAAAGTCCGATAATGGCAGTCAATATAATTAGGGAGATCAAACCGATGAAAAGAAAGGTTTCTCCGTATAAAGAGGATTTTGCTGCATCAATTCCTGTAAGTTCTATGAAAGATGAAAAGCATATTTCTATCAGCAGAAATCCGGTAGTAACTGCACACGCCAACAGAAGCAAAAATTCCACAGTTAAGAGAGAGACAAGCGAACGGATGTTGGCACCGTGTATCATTCGCAGTGCCATTTCCCGTTGACGGACTCTCATGCGGTTAATAAATAAGGTGAGATAATTGATTAACGCACACGTTATGATTAATATACCGGCTATTGAAAAATAGATGATATACTGAAAAGTTATTCCAGCTTCTTTATTATTTCGGAAATCTTTTGCATAATGTAGTTTGGAAAGCGGAGTAAGTATAATCCGTTCAATACCGGTTTTTCTGGTCGATGTTACTTGTTTCAGTTCGGCAGGCAGGTTGGCATTGATTTTTGATTCTAATTCTTCAATGTCTGTATCCGGTTTTACCTTAATCAGTATGTTCCAAGTGATATACCACCAGGTTTTTCCCAATTCTGGGTTGCCTATAAAGTCAAAAGGGAAATTAGTATGTCTGTTTTCAGCCCGGACAATGGCACAAATTTTTTTGGTATGTCTGAGCATTTTCACCTCTTTTCCTATCGGGTCTTCCGTTCTGAACCATTTTTTTGCAGCTTCTTCAGTGATTGCTATTTCGGCATTATCTTTGGGGAGCATAAAGTTACGGTTTCCCTTAATAATCCGGATATCCATCAGATTCATCCATGCACTGTCTGCTGATGAAAAAACGGCATCTTGATATTTGTCATTCACGCTGATTCGTTCAGAAATGAGATGAAAGGGGGCGGCAACTGCTATTTTTGGAAAGTGCTGGGTCAAATAAGCGGCTAAAGAATAGGGAACTCGTGTTGAAATTTTCCCTTCCGTATATTCGTCATTAGTACGTACCATATAGATACGGTCGGCATCCTGGCGGAAATGGTCGTATGTCATTTCATAATGTATCCAGTAAAGGGATAATGAAAAACAGACAAATCCTACTGCCAGTCCTAGAATACTGATTGCCGATTGAACTTTGTACTTTACTAAGTTCCTGATTGCTATTTTCAGACAATGTTTTATCATAGTTGAATCTATTTCTTATTATTCGTTCTTGATTACTTCTGCCGGATTAATTTGTGCTATTCTCAGAATACGGAATAATACCGTGAGGGCCGTAATAAATGTTATTCCGATGAAAATTCCTGCCCAATATATGATACCGTCATTAAAGAATACAATATATGCTTTTTTCCACATTTGTATGACTATATAAATTAATGGAAATGCAATAATTGCGGAAACAGTCAGCAGTTTTATATAAAGGCGGGCAAACAATAAAATAATCTGTTTCAATCCTGCTCCATTTACCTTCCGGATAGCTACTTCCTTTTGTCTGCGTTCCGTATCCAATGTGATGGTCGAATAAACTCCCAACAAAGTAATGAGCAGGCTGACGATAGAAAAGAATAGAATAATCCCTTTCAATTTATTTTCTATTGCTTGTGCTTCATATATATCTTCCTGCAATGTAGTGACATGAGGATGAATACTTTCCGGGAGTGTTTCTTTCAATGTCTTTTCTATCATTTTTTTTATATCAGCCGTTTCCCCCGGTTCGCATTTCAGATAGCAATGACCTACATAATAATTGAAGTCGCTGGGTAAGAATACAAATCCAGGACTTTGATTATATACATCGGCGATAAAATCGTCACATACACCGCAAATGGTATAGCTTTCCGAGTAATTGTATAAAATAGTTCCTAACAGATCTTTTTTCTGGCGTTCCGCCCATGTTTTGTCTACTACCAAATCCTCTTTGGCTTTTAATGTGTGTCCCGATAGTAAAGGTATGTTCATGAATTGGAAGAAGTTAGTGGAAACATTCATGACATTTACTTCAAAACTGCTTTCCGGGTTACCTTTTTCCATTTGCATCCCAGTACCTGATATACCTTTCAGATAACTGATGTCTGCCAATAATTTGTCTTGTACACCGGAAAATTTGGATATACGTTCTATTAAAGCCAGTTTCTCTTCATTCTTCATAAACATATAATCTATGGAGAAACTTAGTATATTGGCTTTTTCTTTTTCAGTCAATGTGTTGAATAGGGTAGATTCCGTTTTCTCCGCTTGCATATAAAGAGCTACGGTAAATGCGACAAAAACCCAGCATATAAAAAATTGGATTGCCTAACAGAATATTCCGCATTCCATGTTTATGACGTTTTATCTCACTGCCATGAATCTCTGTCTGGATGGGTGTGTAATGTATGCGCAATACAGTTATAAAGCATAATATCATACATAAAAATAAGATGAATACCATATACTCTGCGGTCTGTATAAACAAGAGGTTCTTTTCAATGATAAGAACGTAATTAAATAAATTGAAATTCAAATAGGGACTGATAATTTCAATCAAGCAGAACGTAAACAAGAAAGCGATGAATGCAATGATGACAGACTGGACAAAGAGTTGGTAAAAAAGTTGCTGGTTTCCACTGCCCATAACTTTGCGTATCCCGTATTCACGGTTACGATTCAAAAAAGTTCCCATAAGAAAATGGAAGAAATTAAGAAGTCCGGTCAGTAAAATCAACAGGCCTACTATCATGGTTATTCCTGCAAAATAAGGAGCAATGGACTTATCCCAAAATTTCTTTCCAAAGGGCGAGGCGGTTATAGCTGTTTCTTCGTCATATATGTGGTGCTTCATATTTATGGAGCGAAAACGGGCTTCTAATTTTCGAGCTGTTTTACCCGGATGTAGCAGGGCAAAACCAAAACCTCCGGTCATATTATTACGACCGTTGAATTGCAATGTTCCTTCACTGTCATTCAAAGTCAGCATGTCCAGTTTCTCAAGAAAACTCAGGCTGGTATTCAGGGGAATATCTTCTATCACGGCTTGAATGGTATAGGCTATGCCTCCAGTACGAGGAGTGGTATCCGGTGCTGTAAAAAGACGTTGTGTCAATATCATACGTTTGCCTATGGGATTTTCTGATTCACCGAAAATCCTTTTTGCTAAAGAGCGGGTCAGTATGATGGCATTGGGGGTGTTGGAGGCTACTTCCCATGATCCCTGTAGTATTCGGGGAGTGAATACTTTCCTAAAAAGAGAGTCTACTTCCATTGTCATCAAATGATCGTATGGCAATTCTTTCCCTTCTTTTATCTCTACGTTGTAACTCCGCTCTCGGGGATAAACGGTAAAGGTAAAATCTTGAACCTCATCGAATCTAAGTTTGCGCAATTCTTCAATCGTTGTTGCCGGAATACCAGAATACAAATCTCCCCGTGTTGTACATAAATTTATGTCTGCTATGCGTTCCTTATTGGAAAAGCAAGAATCTACTTCGCTGATGAACCGGCTACAATAAAGACAGATACTAAAACATAATATCCCGACGGATAGCCCTACGATAGATATCAGATTTTGTATCTTATTTTTTAATAAGTGGCGCATTGCCATTTTTATATAATGCCTTAACATATTTCCGTTGTTTTATAAAATTATTCTGTTTTCATGATTTGCGTCGGATTAATATATGCCGCCTTTTGTATTTGGTATGCTAAGGTGCCCAGTGATATGATTATTACCAACAGCAATGATATGATAAAAATGTCTATACTGACAGGTGCCCTTACTGCAAAATTTTGAGTATAGGTATTTATCAGATAATAAGCCAAAGGAATAGCTATGATAAACGCTATAATTAAAACGGTTATATATTTGCGGAATAACAGTCGGTAAAGGTCTTTGGCACTTGCACCGTTCACTTTACGAATCGCTATTTCCCGATATCGTTGGCGAATGTCAAAAAGAGAAATCCCTAACAGGCCAAGACTGGAAATAATAATAGCCATACCTGCAAAAATAGAATAAATAGTGGCTGTTTGGCGGTCTTGTGTATACATCGCTTTGATATCATCTTCCAGGAAAGTATATTCAAAGTCTTCACTTCCATAGACTTTATATTCCAAATTACGTAAGAAATCAATCACTTCTTTCTTTTTGCCGGGTGTATAAGCTATCTGATAAAGATCACCACTGAACCGTGCTCCGACAGGATAGATAGTAGGCTTGATTCCAGATGTCAAATGTCCTTCAAAATAATCCTCTACTACTGCAACGATAGGTTGAAGAGAAGCGTTAGCATTAGCCCTTTTTTGATTTTCTTCAATCACTCCAGCGCCATTGATTGAAGTATAGCCTAATGCTTTCAGTGCGGCTTTGTTTACAACAAAAACAGTGCGCCGGTCTTCTTTATTTATATCGGGTATCTCACCTTCAATTACTTTTATATCATATAATTTGAAAAATGCAGGAGTGGCGTAATGAATATTCAGAAACACCTTTTCTCCTTTATTGTTCAGATAATTTGTACCAAAGGTAGGAGTAAGGATATTCTCATAGCTAGGTTCGTACAATTCAATAAAAGGGCATGCATTAAGTTCATTATCCAATTGCATGACACGTTGGCGGCGTTGTTGCATACTTTCATAAGTATAACTGCTAAAATCTTTCGATTCATATACTAAATTTACATTCATTATGTTTTTAGTACGAAAGCCGGGTTCGGTATTTAACAACATTCCAAGTTGTCGATTAAAATAAAGTGATAATACCACTAACAAAAAAGTTATAATATACTGTGCCCCTAGAAAGAACATACGAAAATGTTTGGAATGACTTTGGACACCGATAGAGCGAATGGAAAGAATGGGGGAGGTGTAATTGTATTTAATGTATGGATAAATAGAAGTTATTACTGGTAACAATAATAAAATACTTGCCGAAAGCCATCCGTCGAAAGCCGTATAAGAAAAGTGAATGTCGAACAAATATTCAGTAGGGGCAGACATTATTTCAATAATAAGCCAGGATACTAATAAGGCGCTCAGAACTAGTAATGTATTTTCAATCCATATATTGGCAAACAATGTTTTGCCGCATACACCAAATACTTTCTTCAATCCATATTCTTTTCCGCGGCGTAATAATGCTACTAGGTAAAGATTAATAAAATTCAAAATGCCGGTGAGGAGCAATAACAGGCATACGCCCGACAAAATGATTAAGTGGGAATGGTTTCCCGAAAGAAACATAGCAGGTTCACGGTCTGTTAAAGAACCGTCCCAGTAAATATCCTTCACAGAAATTAAAGAAAAAGTATGTGTGCGAGTGTCATATTTAGGGTCATTTATATATCGTGGGACACTACCTGTCTTATTTATGGCATTTATATCTGTACCGGGTAGGAAACGATAGAGCTCTGTATTCATCCTTTCCCAATGTTGGGATAATTTAGAAGAGAGGATGATATCAAAGTTAATTGTAGTTTTACACTCAGGTTCTCCTACAATGCCTTCTACGGTAATATCTTTGCCATTGCTATAACGTAGTACTTTACCTATCGGATTTTCATTACCGAAAATCTTACGGGCGTATTTTTCTGTTAATAATGCCGACTGAGGTGTTGTGAGAGATAGCTTTCCTTGCACTATAGGATAATGAAATAACTGGAAAAATACACTGTCGGTAACGAGACTACGTGCCGGAATACGGTTGGTACCGGAAATGACATAGTCCTTTTCCAATGGAATATAGGTGGTCATAGCTTCTACGAAACGATTGTCGATAGAAATGGTATCATAGTTATATTGTTTCAGTCCACTCAGTCCCCGGTTACCTTCTGTATTGGTACAGATAGCATACACATGCTCCCTGTCGATGCAATGTGTGTCCACTGTCAGTTCCCTATGGATATATCGCATCAAGATGATACTGCATGCCAGACTGAAAGCCAGTCCCAGCAAATTAATGATAGTATACGATTTAGAACGCATTAAAAAGCGCCAAGCATATTTCAGTGTTTTCATATTTAATGTGTGTTTATTCTGATCTTATAATTTTTGCGGGATCAATTTGAGCAGCTTTGTGTATTTGCCAAATTAATGTGCTTGATGAAATAAAGGAAATGATAGCTAGAACTGTTAAATAAATTCCTATATCTACAGGTATTTTTAGTGCAAAATCCCGTGTATACATATATATGAGGTAATAAGCAAGTGGAATAGCCAATACAAATGCACAACCTATTACTTTGATATATTTGCGGAACAATAGCAGGTAAAGGTCTTTCATCCCTGCGCCATTTACTTTGCGGATGGCAATTTCACGATAACGTTGTCGGATATCAAATAAGGATAATCCAAATAATCCCAAACAGGAGATGATGATTGCTATCAAGGCAAAGACAAAGTAAATGTTTGCTGTTTGACGGTCCTGAGCATAAAGTTTGTGGACTTCATCTGTCAACCAAGTATAGGTGAAGTCTTCGGTATTATATATTTCTTTCTCTGTTTTCTTCAGATATTCTATGACTTCTTTTTCTTTATCGGGATTGACGGCAATCAAAAAATCGCTGTTGCCGCTGCTGGGCCCTACGACAAATGCCATCGGTTTTATTCCTTCAGTGAGATGGCTTGGGTAATAATCGGCTATTACAGCCACTACAGGCATAAGTTTGGTTCCACCTTCTTCCATTTCTCCTTTTTCGCTGACACTAATCCAAAGCGGGGATTCGCTGCGTACAAAAGCATCTTCTAGCCGAGTATAGCCCATAGCTTTCATTGCTGCTTTGTTCAGTACCATTTTATTGTCACTCCAACCTTCAAATTTTTTGGGGATTTCTCCTTCCAGTACTTTTAAATCATATAGTTGGAAGAATTGTGGAGAAGGAAATAGGGTGAGCATGGGTTGACGGGTATCCTGGTCATTTAACAACATGCAGATAGAGCCTCCTCTTAATATAGAATAATGGGAATTCATCCACATTTCAATGTGAGGACACTCGTTTAATAGTTGCTTGATACGGTCTTGGCGGGCAAAGCGCTCATTGCGCTTTTCTTCTGTATCAGAGCGCAGATAATTTTTGTTTTCGTGTAACAACTCAGCTCTGAGAATTCTTTCTGTCCGATATCCGGGAGAGGTATTCAGCAGGAAATGCAGTTGCTTGCCAAAGTAAAAGGACAGGATAAGGAGTAATATGGTTATAATGTATTGAAAAAAAAGGAATGTCATACGTACAGTGATAGCATGACGGTTTGATGTTATTGAACGGATAGACACAATAGGAGGGAGATAATTATATCTGATGTATGGATAAATAGAAGTGACCAAAGGTAATAATATGATGAATCCCAAAGACAATTGCCAGTCGAATGCCGAATAGCTAATTTGTTCATTCATCAACCGGCTGACTGGTACTTGGGTTGCTTCTATCAACAGCCAGGCGGTTAGCAATGCGGCAAAGGCTAATAACAGATTTTCTATCCATATTTGTAAAAACAAAGGCAGACGCTGCAAGCCGAATACTTTCTTTACTCCATATTCTTTAGAACGTTTCATCATAAATACCATATAAATATTGATGAAATTCAATATACCTACCAATAATAGCAATATGGTTACTCCTGAAAGAATATACAGGTGTGTACGGTTACCGAATTGCATGATGGAATCGTAATCGTCATCGTGACCAATGGAATTTCTCCAGTATAAATTTTTCCAAGTAATAAATTCCCAGCGTATTCTGTTTCCCCTTTTGTCCTTTCTGTACACATTGCTTGCTTTGTTTATCTTATCCAGATCTACACCGGGGAGTATGCGCATCAGTGATATATCCATACGTTGCCAGTGTTCCACCAATCTGTATGATACCAGTAGATCGAACCGAAGTAATGATTTGCATCCCAATTCTCCAATCACTCCCTTGATGGTGATGTTTTTACCATAATATTCCAATACTTTTCCTATCGGATTTTCTTTACCAAATATATTACGGGCATAGCGCTGGGTGATGATGGCGTCACCAGGGGCATCTAAATGGGCCTCACCGGCTGCAACCGGGTAGTGGAAGAAATGAAAAAAAGTGGAGTCAACTGCTGCTATATTCATTGCATAGTTACTGTTTTCATATACCACATTGTCTCGCTGCTGTAACATCAGGCGGCATTGTTCCACTATTTGATGGTCAGGAATATAAACAGAATCAGTTTCAGACCAACCTTGTTGCAAACTTCCCGGATGAAGATTTCCTTCTATATCCCGTATAGGAATGATGATATGTTCCGGATCTACGCTATGTGCATCCACCGTCAGTTCCCTATGGATATATCGCATCAAGATGATGCTGCATGCCAGACTGAAAGCCAGTCCTAGCAAATTAATGATAGTATACGATTTAGAACGCATTAAGAAGCGCCAGGCATATTTCAAAGTTTTCATGTTGCATGTTTTATTTTAATATCAATTCTTCTGCGTCACCAAAGGTATCATATCCTGTGATAATTACAAATTCTCCAGGCTGTAAACCTTCAGTGATTTCATATTGAAGCGGGTTTTGGCGTCCTATATTCAATGGAACTTTTACAGCTTTTGTTTTTGATGGGTTTATTTTGTAAATCCATTGTCCTCCAGTAGACTGGTAGAAATTTCCACGTGGGATAACTATAGCTTGTTCGGGTTGGCCCAATTCTATTTGTACCCGGAAGCTCTTTCCTACACGGACATTCTCGGGCATTTCTCCGGTAAATACCAAATCTACATCAAACATACGGTCTTTTACCTCAGGAACTACTTTAGTAATTCTCAGGGGGTAGCGTTTCCCTTGATAGTTTACGGTAGCCGGAAGACCTGTTGTGATGCGGTCAATGTAATATTCACTTAAAGAAGTATGAATTTTATATTGATCCAGCACTTTTATTTCAGCTATACTTTCTCCCGAAGCAACCTGTTGGCCGGGAGTTACTTTCACAAAACTTAGTTGGCCGCCAATCGGAGCTTTTATTATCAAATCCTCCAATCGTTCTTCCGCACGTTTCAGTTTTTTGCTTTCACGTTCCAGATCATTTTTCAATAATTCTTTGCGGATAAGGGTTACGGATGAATCATGTTTCAGGCTTTCCATTTGTAATGCCGTATTTTTCAGTTTATACTTATATTCATCTTCAGATACTTGAAGCTCAGCCTTGCTCTTAATTCCCATTTTGAATTCCTCTTTGTCCAGTCCGAAGCTCTTGCGCAGTCGTTCCATCTCATATTGTGCCTGTAATGTCTGTTGCTTCAGTGTCAGACTCTTTTGTTCCATTTCTATCTCTTTCTCTTTATAGGTGATTCGTTGTTTTTCCCATTCGTCACGTTGGTCTTCAATGGAACGAATCAGATCCGGATTAGTCAATATCAACAAGGTGTCACCTTGTTTCATCATATTCCCTTCTTCTCCAACAATGCGGTCTACACTGCCGGCTTCACGAGTGTTTACTTTGATGGTAAGAATGGGTTGCACCAGTCCTTCCACATCTACATACTCCATAAATTTGTCATCTTTTACTTCGGCTATCTGAATGTTGTCTGTTTCGATACGCAGCTTGCGAGGACCTAATGAAAGGCTTATCACATAGATAAGGAAGATAATGAAGGCCAGTGCAGCTATCATATAGTAGCGATAGCGGATGTACCACGGTTTCTTTTCAATTTTTATATCCATTAGTTTATGTTTTTTGATATAATTTTTTTTATTTCTTTTTTTAGTATGGCGATAATACAAAGATCATTTATATCTGCCGTGTAGTTAAGGTTTAGGTATAGTACATGAAATCTCTGCTTTTCTGAGGAAATCATATCCCGTCATACTTCTAATACCATAATACAGACTCCAATAAGTTTTCAAAGCTGTTATATAATTTCTCCGTGCGGTATCTTTTTCTGTAATGGCGGCATTGAGGTCTAGAATTGTCGATTTTCCTAAGATATAAAGCCGGCGTGCTACATCGTGGCGCCGGTCGGCCGTCTTGTCCGTCTTGGCGGCTACTGCTACACGGTATGCTTGAAGATTGAATTGACGGACCATTTTACATACATTCAATTCAAAATCTTTCATTCCCTGTTCAGCCTGTGTATCTACTAAGTCTACATTGGAACGAGCTACACGAACGCGTCCTTTTCCACGACCCCAATCCAGGATAGGTAAAGAAATACCAATACTGGCATATTGTTGGTTCATGGGGTTTCGGTAAGAATCTGCAAATTTATTTCCGGTTTGAGAAAGCCCGAATTGTACATACAGGTCGGCTTTCAAACCTGCATTGGCTTTTGCAGAAGCTAATGCGCTGCGGCTTTCTAATTGTTTGCGTTTATAAGTGTCAGGATCGGGACTGTTTTTGAATGCCAGTTGTAATGCTTTTTGTAAAGGGATTTCGAGTTGAGGAATGCTGTCTTCCGGAATGACTCGTAAATTTATTTCCCGATTAATGCCAAGGAAGGAACGGAGTGTTTGCATTTGGTCCTCTACTTCGATGCGGGCATTCATCATATTGGTTTCTTCTGTCAGTTTGTTTATTTCCAGCTGTAGCATTTCGTTTTCAGTTATAGTTCCTATATTATATCTTCCCTCAGCATACCTGTATAAAGTATCGGCAGAAGCATAGTTGTAGGCGGCTATGTCAAGATTAGTTTGTGCAGTTGCCAGGTTGAAGAAAAGAGTGCTGGTTTCTGAGGCTACAAGTTCCAATGCTTCTGCATATGCTTTACGGGCTTCCCGGTAGCGAAGGGGTTCGATACGGTGATCCCATTTTAAAGAATTATATCCAAAAAGTTGCTGCTCGTAACCTATTACTATGGGTTGGGTGTTATACGCTGTATGATTATCTTCAAATTCATCAATGCGTTGGGTGGTACTTTTTACAAACAAGCTGCCACCGGTAAACCATATATTTTGATTTATTTTAAGGCTGAGATCTGTGCTTAACTGGTCTTGCTGGATAAATTGATTTGTTCCATCCGGTTGGGTAATCTTGTTTATCTCCCGATTTAGGGTAGGAGATGAAGTTAATGTGACGGAGGGAAGATAATTCGCCCGGAAAAAACGGTAGTTCCAATAAGCTGCCCGATAGGTATGACGGGCAGCTTGTGCTTCCGGTGAGTTTTCTTGTGCTATTTCAATAGCTTGTTGCAAACTCAATGTTATTGATTCTTCTTGTTGTGCTGTGGCTGTTTCCGGGCGAAGCAGAAGAGAAAGTGCTATAATACAATATAGTTTCATGTTCGTTTTTTTTTATGTCTTTATACCTATTAGTACTTTTGGCTTATAGTTAGGTGAACAGGAGTGGGTCTTCGGTGTCTTCTTTGGATAAGTCGCTTTTTATTTTGGTTAATGCTTCCTTTGCTTTTTCATGACCGTTGTCTATAGCTTTTTGGAACCAGAACCGGGCTTGTTGTAAGTCTTTTTTTACACCTTTACCCCACTGATACATGCGGCCCAGGTTGTATTGTGCAGGAGCATTCCCCTGTAAAGCAGCTTTGGTCAGCCACTCAGCTCCTTTAGCAAAGTCTTTTTCCATTCCTTCGCCATAACAATACATATTTCCTATATTATATTGAGCTATCGGATTATTCTTATCTGCTGCTTTTTTAAACCAAAAATAAGCTTCTTCAAAGTCTTTGGGAACCCCAAGTCCGTTTTTATATAAATAACCGATATTGTTCATGGCGTCCGTATTACCATGAGCTACAGAACGTAGGTACCAAGTCATAGCAATGTAACAATCCTTACGTACTCCCCAACCGTTTTTATAAAGGCTTCCCATGCCAATTTGAGCTTCTGGATTTCCTTGAGTGGCAGCTCTGTTCAACCATTTGAAAGCTTGGCTGTAATCCTTAGTGACTCCCAAACCATATGTGTACATAAAACCTATATTGTTTTCAGCATACGTGTTTCCGCCCGCTGCCGATTGATGAAAAAGTTTCAAAGCCTTATCATAATCAATTTCACCTCCTAAGCCTTTTAAATACATATCGCCTGTCAGATATTGGGCATGATGGGCCGTATCAATGTGAGCTATCTTTTCTAATAACTCGCGTGCTTTTTCATATTGTCGATTAACATAGTGAGTTTGTGCTTCTTCCCACAATTGATGGCAGTCACCTATATAAAGCATATAGATCTTATTGCCGAATAGAGTTACTATGCTTGCTATAAGGCATAAATTGATAGCTATTACTGATTTTTTTTTCATAACTTAATATATTAGTATTGTAGACTAATCAAATAGCGTGCCATTATCTTATCTCTTTGTTTACCAGATTTTTGTGGGATAAAAGATAATGATGTCTCTGTGCGGATACGCACTATTTTTGTGCGTATCCGCACAGACAACACATTAAAAAAAACAATATCTTTGCAAAAAAGCGGATAGAAAATCTTTTATTCGTATAACAAGATATATTGAGGATAAAATAATGAATGCAAAAGGAAAAATATTGATTATAGATGATAATGAGGACGTGCTTTTTGCACTAAACCTTTTATTGGATCCCTACGTGGAAAAAATAAAAGTTACTACTCAACCGACTCGTATTGAGCATTTCATGACTACTTTTCAACCTGATGTTATTCTGCTTGATATGAATTTTCGTCGGGATGCTATCAGCGGGCAGGAAGGATTCGATTGTCTAGAGCAGATACTAAAGTTAGATCCGCAGGCTATTGTTTTGTTTATGACTGCTTATGCGGATACAGATAAAGCAGTACGGGCCATTAAGGCTGGAGCTATTGACTTTATTCCCAAACCTTGGGAAAAAGAAAAACTACTTGCTACGCTTTCATCGGCTATCAAACTTCGTGATTCTCGTAAAGAGGTCAGGCAACTGAAAGAACAAGTTGTAGCATTGAGCGCGCAGGATGAAGAGATGCCTCAAATGATAGGTCACTCAGCGCCTATGCGAGAGGTTTTTGATACTATTCGGAAATTATCGGATACTGATGCTAATATTTTGATATTGGGTGAAAATGGAACCGGTAAAGATTTGGTGGCCCGTTCTCTACGTTATTTTTCTCCTCGTCGTGAATGTCCTTTTATAACGATTGACTTGGGGAGCATACCTGAATCATTATTCGAAAGTGAATTGTTCGGCTATGAAAAAGGGGCTTTTACAGATGCCCGCAAAGCAAAGGCGGGACGTATGGAGGTGGCATCAGGAGGAACGCTTTTTTTGGATGAAATAGGGAATTTGTCATTACCTATGCAGGCCAAATTACTAACAGCCATAGAAAAACGGCAGATTTCACGTTTGGGAGCAACGGATATAATTCCTATTGATGTTCGGTTGATAAGCGCAACAAATGTAAATATCCGAGAATTGGTGGAGGAGGGTAATTTCCGTCAAGACCTGTTGTATCGTATCAATACGATTGAGATTACTATTCCTCCATTGCGGGAAAGGGGAGAGGATGTTCTCTTACTGGCTGATTATTTCTTACAAAGGTATACTCATAAATATAAGAAAGAGATAAACGGACTGAGCCGCGAAGCCAAGCAGAAACTCATGCGTTACCATTGGCCGGGTAATGTCCGCGAATTGCAGCATGCCATAGAACGGGCAATTATTCTTTCGGACTCGCCATTGTTAAAGCCTGCAAATTTCATGTTGCAGCCACAACCCGAGAAGAGGGTGAATACGGATGAGATACTGAACTTGGAACAATTAGAACGCAATGCCATAGAACGTGCTATGAAACGCAGCGAAGGGAACTTGAGTCGTGCAGCGGAATATTTGGGGATTACCCGTTACGCTCTTTATCGGAAACTTGAAAAATTAGGGTTATGAGTCGTTTACAAACTTTACGGATGATAGCTTGTATGTTATTAATGGGGGTAGTAGCTATAGCTGCATATCTCTTTTATCAACATTCGCTCTATTTTTGCTTGTTTTTTTCGCTGATGATTATGGCAGGTATTATCATTTATATCTGTCAGTGGCAGTATAAAACGACCCGTATGATATCGCGAATGATAGAAGGTATTCGTTATGCAGATTTCTCTTTGAGTTTTTCTACCCAGCACAAAACTCGTACAGAACAACGATTGGCACAAGAAATAAATAATGTTGTTGCTGAATTCCGTACTCGGTTGTCCGAGAATGAAGAGCGATATCAATATTATGAAACATTATTGAATACTGTTGACAGCAGTTTGCTGGTAGTAGATAGTCAGTGCAATATACATTGGATGAACCGGGCAGCCATGCAGGATTTGTGCGGTTATCGTATTCATTCTGTCAGGGAATTGGCTCTGTTAAATTCTGATTTTCCTACTATTATCCTGTCATTACAGCCTGGAGAAATTAAAACAGTACGAATACATAAAGGAGATATTATACAAGAATTGGCTGTTACGGTATCCGAATATTCCGCTCAACATGGTACGGAACTCCGGTTGGTTAATTTAAAGAATATCCATGCTGTATTGGAGGAAAATGAGATGGAAGCATGGCAGAAGCTGATTCGTGTACTCACTCATGAAATAATGAACTCCATTGCGCCCATTATTTCATTAAGTGAAACATTAAGTGAGCGTGCTGTACAAAATGGTATGAATGAGAGAGATTACAATATCATGTTGCAAGGGATGCAGACTATTCATAGAAGAAGTAAAGGGTTGCTGAATTTTGTGGAAAACTATCGTAAACTTTCTCGTCTGTCTGCTCCGATACTGGCTCCAGTAAATATAGGTGATTTACTGAGTGATATGAAAAAACTGTTTCCTAATAAAAACATACAATATATATATAAAGTAGAAAACCCAGAAACGACACTGATGCTGGATCGTTCACAGATAGAACAAGTATTAATCAATTTACTAAAGAATGCAGGTGAGGCTTGTGTAGAGCAAATCTATCCCGAAGTTATCATTAGCACACATTGTGATTTAGAAAAACATCTATTTTTCCTTTCTGTCTGTGATAATGGTAGTGGCATTCTTCCAGAAGTATTGGATAAAATCTTTGTTCCTTTTTTTACAACGAAGCCAACAGGTAGTGGTATAGGACTCAGTTTATGCAAACAAATTATGAATTTACATGGTGGAAGTATCTCGGCGAGTAGTGAAATCGGAAAGGGGAGTTGTTTTACACTGAAATTTCTTTGTTGCGGATAAAAAAAAGTTTTAAGATTAATGTTTTGATTTATAATTTGATAAGTAATAATGCGAAAAAAAGTAGAAAAAAATCGCTTTAAATATTTGCATATATAAAAAAAAGCCGTACCTTTGCATCGCTTTTGAGAGATAAAGCGATTGAAAAAATAAAAAAAGATTCGGGGTGTAGCGCAGTCCGGTTAGCGCACCTGCTTTGGGAGCAGGGGGTCGTGGGTTCGAATCCCGCTACCCCGACAAAAGAAAAAGGCTTTGATAATCAGTGGTTTGATGCTGTTTTCAAAGCCTTTTTTATTATAAAAATCTTCATTTTATTGATTAAAAAAAAGGAATTTTTGCCCATCAATGGACACAAAAACTTATCCAAAACTTATCCTTTAATTTTAATCAGTATGGCAACTCTCAAACTAACAATTTTCAAAGCAAAAGTTTTAAAAGATGGCAGACATAAAATTAGAGTGGCCGTTTGCCATAAGCAGGAAACTTGCTACATTATCACTCGGTTTATCATAGATAATCTCTCCCAGTTCAAGAACGGACAGGTGGTAAAACGCCCGGATGCCGCAATGATAAATACAAAATTGCGTAATCTTCTCAATAAGTATCAGGAAAGATTGGACAAGATAGATAATCCAGGTATCTATTCATGTACACAGTTGAAGGATTTCATCTTAAGGGAATCTGTGGATACACAGGGGGAATCATTTAAGTCTGTGTGTGATGCATATATTGAGGAACTGTTTAAAAACTGTAAAACCAACTATGCTAATATGATGAGGGAAAGTGAGGCTCATTTCTTGAAGTTCCTGCGTGGGGATGTACGACTTGTCGATATTACCCCGGAACTTATAGAGCAATATGCAGCGTATCTTGAAAAAAAGAATTGGAGCCGGGCGACATTGGGGATAGTAATGAGAAATACGCGGACAATCATAAACAGGGCGATAAAAAAGAGAAAGGTTTCATATAATGTACATCCTTTTGTAGATTATTCTATTCCGCAATCTCCTGTACGCGATGTCAGTATCAGGCTGGAGTCTTTGTCCAAGATACTTAATGCTGAGGTTGACAGTAATTATCTGTCAGTAGCCAGAGATTTGTTCTCTCTTTCATTTTATCTCGGAGGTATTAATATGACTGACTTGATGGATATGGATTTTAGAAACTTTAGGTATATACAATACTCCCGTAAGAAGATTATGGGGCGGACTTCCAATGCAAATGTCATTATATTGCCTGTTCACGAGAAAGCAGCCTGTATTATAGCAAAATGGATGAATCCAAGAACCGGTAAGCTGGATTTTCATTATAATTTCACTTATAAGAATTTTTCTCGTCATATATCACGGGGAATAGCGAAGCTTGCAAAGGAACTTGGGATAAAGGAACGTGTGGTTTACTACTCCGCCCGGAAAACCTTTGCACAATTAGCTTCAGAACTAGGGATACCTGATGGAGTGATAGACTACTGTTTAGGGCATTCGGACAAGAGTAGGGGAGTGATACGCTATTACGCTAAGGTAAGGGAGAAACAAGCGGAAATAGCCGTCAATCGGGTGATTGATTATGTGGATCATCCGGAGAAATATAAGGAGTTTTTGGAAATGAGAGCAGACATCATGCTGATGAAGTCCTAACCTAAAAATCAAGCGGTTATCTATAAAAGACGGCCGCTTGATTCGTTTACTGAATAATAAAAGAATATCATTTACTGTTTTCAATATTTGCTCTGATTTGTTTCAAAATCAGAAACGGCCCTCCCATCTTATAGTTCCCTAAGTTTTGTTTTGCTTGCATGATACAGCTTTCAATAGTAAGTTTCAAATCCGGGGTAAAAGCCGCTTTGTTAATCTGCATTTCTTTTGGAAGTTCATTGGTATGGTTATTGAACCATATGATCATTTCATTCAATTCCTCTTCGGAATAAGATTCTTTTTCAGCCATGATACATAAGTTGATGTTAATAGTGTGCAAAGATAAAGGAACATATAATTCATGGGGTATCTTTTAACAGAAATATTATCAAAATAAAACTGTCCCTACTTATCACAAGCCGGAACGGTTCAGATTATTTTCGTTTTTGACAATCTACTTCATATTTTATTGAATAAGATACCAATGGATTTGTTCAAAGGGATTTGCCTATTTCTAAAAATATTTGTTGTCACATTATTACGTATTACAAAAAAGGAGGGCATCGTGCATCACGAGCCCCCCCAGTCCAATTTATAAATTTAAAGTCTTATGATGAAGATTGTCTGTTGCGCCAATGCTTTACTATCAGTATAACGACAATCAAAACGGTTACACAAACACAGGCAAAACCGATTTGTTTAAGCAAAGTGGATTCTTTTTTATCCTTTACCCCTTCAGTCTTGGTTTCTTCATGTTTGGTGGAAGTGGCTTCCTTGTCAACTTTCACCTCCGTACTATCTTTGGTTGCAGTTTCCTTCCTTTTATTCTTGCTGAAATCACCTTCCACATGACCGTCTGCCAATAACGGAGGTTTCCCGGTCAGGCTATCGGGTGGTTTTCTTGTATCATAGATACGGAAATCAATTACATAGTTGCCATTAGTGGTAATGAGTTCGCTCAAAGAAGCGGTTGATCCGTGTA
>OATJ01000621.1_pt1 | contig 18859 bp, 10 predicted proteins | sample 1516661 | NCBI WGS metagenome assembly OATJ01 (sample SAMEA2579951, study PRJEB22360) | human gut metagenome
CACAGTGAACTTGAGGAAAGTACTGCACTTGGAATCTATGAAAAAGAACAGTACCATCGCCTTGCCAGTGACAATGCGAATGAAGTAGACTGCCAGATGGGATTACAAATCTTATCTCTGTTGCTGCACAAGCATTATGGACAAGAATGTATTATCATTATTGATGAATACGATACACCGATCCAGCAGGGACATCATTGCAATTTTTATCCGGAAATTGTGAATTTCATGCGTAATTTCTTTTCCGGCGGCCTGAAGGATAATCCACATCTGGCTTTTGGCTTTCTCACGGGAATTCTCCGCGTGGCGAAAGAAAGCATTTTCAGCGGCATGAATAATTTGAAAACCAATTCAATTTTGGACGACAGTTACAGTGAATATTTCGGCTTTACGACTGAGGAAGTAAAAGAGATTCTGCACTACTATGGGAAAGAGGACAAATATCAGGAGATCTGCAGCTGGTATGACGGATACCGATTTGGTCATACAGAAATCTTTAATCCATGGTCTGTGATCAATTACATTACCGATCAGTGCTTCCCAAAGGCGTTCTGGCAGTCTACCGGCAGCAACGAAATCATTGGTGAGATTATCGCGACAGCTACACCCGAGATAACGGAAGGACTTCATAAACTGCTCTGCGGTGAAAAAATCACTACGTATATAGATACCAGCGTGATCTATCCGGAGATCCAGAATAATCCATACACGATTTATAGTTTTCTTCTTGTTGCGGGTTACTTAAAAGTTGCAGAAATTTATCCACAGAATGATGGAAATTTCATGTGTGATGTTGCAATTCCAAATAAAGAGATTGCCTGTGTCTATGAAAAAGAAATTTTGAATCGGACGAATCAGAACAGCGTCGCGATTTCTATCAATCAGGCGATATTCTCCGGAAATGCAAAAAAGCTTCAGTCTTTGCTGGAGAGTTTTATGCTGCAGAGTATTTCTTCTATGGATGGGGCAAATGAAAGTTTTTATCATGGCATGATGCTTGGATTATGTGCGATCCTTGGAAACAGGTACCAGATTCGTTCCAATCGAGAATCGGGGCTTGGCCGATTTGATATTCAACTGAATCCATTAGTAAAAGGAATTCCGGGATTCCTGTTTGAATTCAAACACACAAATGATGATCATGTGGATCTGGATGCGCTGGCAGATCGCGCCCTCCAACAAATAGATGTGAAAAAATATGACACGGAATTGCGGGATGCAGGTGTCCGGCCGATCATAAAAATCGGGATTGCTTTTCGTGGAAAAACAGCCGTTGTAAAACGAAAATAATGAGAAGGGGCTGCCGCACCAATTTTGGCAAGCGGCAGCCCCGTTTTCTATAATCATGTTTCTTTTTTATCCCAGTCTTCTCACAAATTCCTCATACCCAAAGGTTTTCACCACACTGCACTCCCCATTCTCATCCATTCGCGCGATGGACGGCAGGCACATGCCGTTGAAGGTGTTGTTTTTTACCATGGAGTAGATCGCCATGTCCTCGAAATAGAGTCTGTCACCGATCCGGATCTCGTGGTCGAAGGAATAATCGCCAATCACGTCACCCGCAAGGCAGGTCATTGATGAGAGGCGATAGGTGTACTGCTTTTCGTCCGCTTCGCCGGAGTCTTTTAACGGCGGACGGTAGGGCATCTCCAGCACGTCCGGCATATGGCAGGCGGCGGAGGCATCTAAGATCAGTGTCCTGATGCCGTTATCCACAATGTCCATGACTTCCGTCACGAGATATCCCGCATTTAATGCCACGGCTTCCCCAGGTTCCACATAGACAGTGACGTCATATGTCTCCTGCATATGGCGGATGCAGCGTTCTAAACGGTCGATGTCGTAATCGTTTCTCGTGATATGGTGTCCGCCGCCCATGTTGAGCCATTTGATATTTGGAAGCTTCAGGTACTTTCTGAATTTTTCCTCCACCGCCTTCAGAGTCGTCTCCAGATCATCCGAGTTCTGCTCACAGAGGGTATGGAAGTGGATCCCGTCAAGCTTTTCCACGAGATCTTCCCGGAAATTTGCCAGAGTCACGCCGAGTCTGGATCCAGGCGCGCATGGATCATAGATCGCGTGGTCGCCCTGAGTGGAGCACTCCGGGTTTACGCGGATGCCGATGCTGACGCCTTTTTCCTTACAGAAGTCCGCGTATTTTTCAAGCTGGGAAAAGGAATTAAATACCAGATGTTCGCAGATATCGGTGAGTTCCCCGATCTCCGACTCCTTGAAGGCCGGAGCGAACACGTGATTTTCTTTTCCCATTTTTTCATATCCAAGCTTTGCCTCGAAAAGACCGCTGGCTGTGGTACCGTCCAGATACTGCCCGATCAGCGGGTACTCAAAGAAGTTCGAAAATGCCTTCTGCGCAAGGAGGATCTTGCAGCCGGTGCCATCCTTGACTTTCTTTAAGATTTCCAGATTCTTCCGAAGCTTTTTTTCATCAATTACATAGCATGGAGTGGGTAATTCATTAATCTTCATCTTGTTCTCCAATTGCTGACTCGTTCCCGATACACATTTCAGTCCTACCAGAAAACGAAGTTCATTTTTACTGCCGTATCACAATACAGCAACACCCCTGACAACTCGTTCCTGCCAGAGGTGTTTTCTGTACTTGAAACTGTTCCACATTCCGTATTTTTCCCACGGACAGCACGAATCTGCCGAACAGTCATTCATTTTCAATTTTTTATTTCACAATCTCCGGATTCTCATCCACAACCCACGGAAGTCCCCACTTATTCAGCGCTTCCATATACGGATCCGGATCGAACTCCTCGACGTTGAATACACCTGCGCCCTTCCAGGTTCCGTCTACTACCATCATGGAACCGATCATTGCCGGTACGCCAGTCGTGTAGGAGATGGCCTGGGAGCCGACTTCCTTGTAACACTCCTGATGGTCACATACGTTATAAATATAGATCGTCTTCTCTTTTCCGTCCTTCACACCGGTAAAGATACAGCCGATGTTTGTCTTTCCGACGGTTCTCGGACCTAAGGATGCCGGATCCGGAAGAAGAGCCTTTAAGAACTGGATCGGAACGATCTCCTGTCCGTTAAAGTTTATCGGGGAGGTGGAAAGCATTCCAACGTTCTCTAAGCATTTCATATGGGTCAGGTAGCTCTGGCCGAAGGTCATGAAGAAGCGGATGCGCTTTACGCCCGGAATGTTCTTTGCGAGAGACTCGATCTCCTCATGATGTAAAAGGTACATATCCTTCTCGCCGACCTGCGGGAAGTTGTACTCGCGCTTGATCTCCATCGGCTTTGTCTCTACCCAGTGGCCGTTCTCCCAGTAGGAGCCGTTTGCGGATACCTCGCGGAGGTTGATCTCCGGGTTGAAGTTTGTAGCGAACGGATAACCATGGTCGCCGCCGTTGCAGTCTAAGATGTCGATGGTGTGGATCTCATCGAAATAGTGCTTTAACGCATACGCGGAGAAGACGCTTGTGACGCCCGGGTCAAAACCTGTTCCTAAGAGTGCCATAAGTCCAGCCTTTTTGAATTTCTCCTGATATGCCCACTGCCAAGAATAATCGAAGTATGCGGTGAAGCCCTCTTCCTTGCAGCGTTTCTCATAGATCGCGCGCCAGGTCGGATCGTCGGTGTCCTCCGGCTCGTAGTTTGCGGTATCAATGTAGTTCACGCCAGCCTTTAAGCATGCGTCCATAATCGTCAGGTCCTGATACGGGAGTGCAACGTTTAACACTGCATCCGGCTTGTAGCTTTCCATTAAAGCGACCAGCTCGTCCACGTTGTCAGCATCCACTTTCGCTGTCGTGATCTTCGTCTTTGTCGTTCCCTGAAGTTTCTCCTTTAAAGCATCGCACTTGGATACGGTACGGCTTGCGATCATAATTTCTGTGAATACATCACTGTTCTGACAGCACTTGTGGATCGCTACGGACGCAACACCTCCGCAGCCGATGATCATTAATCTGCTCATATTTATTTTTCCTCCTCTTTTAAAAGATCCTCAACATACTTCGGCAGCATGAATGCTCCCATGTGAAGATGTGTCGTGTAATACCAGGTTTCGATATTTAATGCATCCCATTCCCGGGGCTTGAAATCCTTGATGGGATGATATTTCTTTGAAGCGAAGCCGAAGAGCCAGTATCCGGACGGACAGGTTGGAATATGTGCCTGATACACACGGCTGATCGGGAAGGAGCGGAATGCCTTTCGGTGCATACTGCGGCAGGCCAGCTCGTCCTCATCGTAGAATGGGCTTCCGTGCTGGTAGACCATGATCCCATCTTCCTTTAAGGCGCTGTAACAGCTACCGTAGAATTCCTTCGTGAACAATCCCTCCGTATGACCGAAGGGGTCTGTGGAATCGTTGATGATAAGGTCATACTTTGCCTTCTTGTTTCTTAAAAATCTCAGACCGTCATCATAGTGAACCTCGACGCGCGGATCATCTAAGGCACAGGCCACCTCCGGGAAAAATTTTCTTGAAACCTCCACAAACATCTCATCCGTCTCCACGACATCGATATGTTCCACGCAGTCATACTGCAAAAGTTCTTTCGCGACACCGCCGTCGCCGCCGCCGATGATCAGTACGTCCTTCACGCACGGGTGGACTGCCATCGGCACATGGGTCACCATCTCATCATAAATAAACTCGTCCTTCTCGGAGAATACGATCTCCCCGTCCAGAGAGATAAATTTTCCAAATTCCTCGGAATCGAACACGTCGATCCGCTGATATTCACTCTCCCCGGAAAACAGCTGCTTTTCGATCTTGATGGACAGCTTTACGTTTCCGGTGTGCAGTTCTGAAAACCAGAATTCCATATTTTGTGACTCCTTGTATCGTATTGGCCAAAGCCTGTATGCAGGCAGACAGCCTGTTTTCCTACAGTCAGGTCCTGCGCCTTGAAAAATTCATGCTATATGTTTGCCAGCACCATCAGATGGTCCACCGCCGGATCCTCTGTTCCCTGCATGGAGCATCCTTTTTTCTTCGCATACAGGATATACTGGACCACGTCGTCCGTGATCATCTCACCCGGCGCCAGAATCGGGATTCCCGGCGGATAACACATCACAAACTCCGCACAGACTCTTCCTGAAGACGCTTCCACCGGAACGGAGACCTTCTCGGAGTAGAACGCTTTCTGCGGGGACATAACAACCTTTGGAGAAATGTACTCGCCAGAGAGCAGTCCGGAGCTGTCTTTTTTGTAGAGACGCTCGATATCATCCAGAGCACCAACAAGGCGCTCGATGTCCTGGATACGATCTCCGATGGAGATGTAAGCCAGAATGTTGCTGATGTCACCGAATTCGATCTGGATATCATACTCGTCGCGCAGAAGATCATAGACCTCGATTCCTGCAAGTCCGATGTCTCTTGTATATACGGAGAGCTTCGTCACATCATAATCGAAAATGCTGTCACCGTTCACCAGTTCTTTTCCATAAGCATAATAGCCGCCGATGGAGTTGATCTCCCGTCTCGCGTATTCTGCCATCTCAACGACCTTCGCGAAGGATTCCTCACCGCGGAGAGCCAGATTTCGTCTTGAGATATCAAGACTGGAAAGAAGCAGGTAGGATGCGCTTGTGGTCTGGGTCAGGTTGATGATCTGGCGCACATAATCGGTGTTCACTCCCTTATTTAAAAGAAGAAGCGAACTCTGGGTCAGGCTTCCGCCGGACTTGTGCATAGATACCGCCGCCATATCAGCTCCCGCTGCCATTGCGGAGATCGGAAGATTCTTTCCGAAATACAGGTGGGTTCCATGGGCTTCGTCTGCGAGGACCTTCATGCCCCTCGAATGGGCAAGCTGTACGATCGTTTTTATATCAGAGCAGATGCCGTAATAGGTCGGGTTGTTGACGAACACCGCAACCGCGTCCGGATTGTCCTCGATGGCCTGTTTTACTTTTTCGACCTGCATTCCCAGTGAAATACCGAGTCTCTGGTTCATCTCCGGATTTACATAGATCGGGATTCCGCCGCAGAGCACCAGAGCGTTGATGACGCTCTTATGTACGTTTCGCGGCAGGATGATCTTATCTCCGGCTTTTACCACCGAGAGGATCATGCTCTGGACCGCAGATGTCGTTCCGCCTACCATCAGATAGGCGCTGGCCGCTCCGAATGCCTCCGCCGCAAGCTCTTCCGCCTCACGGATCACGGAGACCGGATGACAGAGGTTGTCAAGCGGCTTCATGGAGTTTACGTCCAAAGACACACATTTTTCGCCTAAAAGCTGTACCAGTTCCGGATTTCCGCGTCCTCTCTTATGTCCCGGTACGTCAAACGGGACAACTCTCTTCTTTTTAAATGCCTCGAGCGCTTCATAGATCGGGGCTTTCTTTTGTCTCTCTCTGTCCATGGTTTTGTTCCTCACGCATTTTATTGATTGCGCATCATCTGAATAATAAAAAAGCAGATGACGCCAAAACCATCATCTGCTCAAAACGATTCTATTCCATTGGGGTCTGGGGCGCGTCACTCCGCTCCCGTCTGCCTCTGAGCTTTATCGTTTTTTCTTCCAAGTCTGCAATCGCAAATATATTGTCCCTGCACTTATTGACCGATTCACAAGATGATGTGTTTTTCAAACACTGATTATAAAGTAATCAACTTATAAATTTGAGCTTTTAACTCAATCAATAATGTGGGCTTAACCCCACGCGGCGCTTGACCCGCCTGTCCGATGGGCTTAACTTCCGTAGTCTGTTCTGCGGGAGTGGTCATTACATACATTTGCATGAAAACGATAAATGTCTCTTCACACTATTTCTATCATACATGAAAAAACATAGAACTGTCAAGTAAAAATTTCCATTTGTCCTATGAGAAGATAAAAGCAGGGATCCATCAACCATAAAAGTTGATGGATCCCCATGAAACAGAATCACACGCTATCATTCTGTATGTTTCCGGTCACCATTGCACCGGTCTTTGGATCCAGATAATAGAGATGTCCATCCTGCGGATCTGTAAACCAGCCGGTCTTCATCGCTCCCTGGGTACCGTCAGATACCGGGTTCAGATAATACCAGTTTCCATCCGCATCTTTCAGCCAGCCGGTCTTCATCGCTCCCCGAGTACCGTCGGAAACCGGATTCAGATAATACCAGTTTCCGTCTGCGTCTTTCAGCCAGCCGGTCTTCATGGTTCCCTGCGTGCCATCAGATACCGGATTCAGGTAATACCAGTTTCCATCCGCATCTTTAAACCAGCCGGTATCCATGTACCCGTCCGCACCAAAGTGATACCAGAACATGGTTCCCTCGTACAAAAGCTGTTTCCATACATTGAATACACGACGTCCATCGCTATCATAGTAGCTCCATCTGACTACGCCATTGACTTTCTTTGTTTTCCATGCATTTCTGGCCACATTCCGGTCGGTATCCTCTCTGTCACTGTCAGAACCGGTGTTCCTGTCACCTTTCGAATCATCAGGAGTTTCAGAACTGCTGCTTTCCAGGACTGCCTGCGCCGTCACACGGTGTCCTTCTGCCTGATCCAGCGCATCCAGGAGTGCTTCGTTCACAGTTGTATACAACGTGCCATTGATCTTCCAACCCTTGAACACAGCTCCATCCTTGCTGACTGTCGGAAGCGCTTCATCCATCTGCTCCAGGGTATAGCTCCGCTCTCTGACTCCATTATCAAATGCAACCGTTCCCTTTCGGCTGTCTGAGAGCAGCTCAAAGGTACTAAAGCCATCCTTGTTGACAAACTCTGCCATCGCACTTCCCTGTTTTACCCTTACTGTTACAGGATAATATACAATTCTTCCATTATGAAGCAGATGGCGGATAAAGAGATCCTCGGTCGGATAATCTGCCGGGAGTGGCAGGGTGATCGTAACCGGGATTCCCACCTTCTGTGGGATCGCTGAGCCGATCAGAACTGTATTCTTACCGTTGCCTTTCTCCTGCATGGTCTCATTCTTTCCGGCTGTTGTGGCTTTTACATTGTATAATGCGGTGATTTCAAAAGTGATCACATTCACTCCCTGTTTTTCGGTCACACCCTTTACTTCCACCGACATATACGGCTCAACCACCAGTCTTACCTTCTTTCCTGCGGTATCGACTCCTTCCTTCTGAAGTTTTTCCTTCGCCTCCACTCCGGAAATCGTCTGATCTTCTCCTGTTTTTACGATCACATCCCCGTTTTCTGTTTCCCGGATCAGATCTGCTGCCACAGTATCCAGTCCGGTAATCTCCGGGGTCTTCTCTTCCAAGAAGTTAGCAATCTTTTTTACCTCCTCCGGTGCATCTGCAGGAACCGGTGCAATCTTCGACTCTGCCACGGAAATCTCCGGTGCCTGTGCTTTTCCAACAGTAATTTCCCTGGTCACCGTCGTTCCATTGTAGTCACTATCCCCGGCAACCTCAGCCGTCACAAGGACCGTTCCGGCTCCGATGATCTTCGCCTCTGTTTTTCCGTTCACTTCTGATAGCTCCAGAACTCCATTTCCGTCAGGAACGGAGAATTTCACAGCTCCGGTTCCCTTCTGTCCGGTAAGTTCCAGTTTGAATGGATCATCTCCGTAGAGTTTCCCGTCTACTTCTTTGATCTGAATCTGATCCTCATCTGCTTTTTCGACCTCGAAGCTGCAGCTTACCAGTGCAGGCTTATTGTAATTCTGCTGCTCTGCGCCATCGACCGGAAGCACATATTCTGCCGAAATTTCATGCGTACCGGCAGAAGGAACCGAATATTCCATGGACGCGGTTCCATTGGTCAATGTGATCGGCGTCTGATTGAGTTGCTGTCCATTTTCATAAAATATTACCGTTCCGGCCAGCACATCCTGATAAGCTCCCTTCGCTTCCAGAGTCAGAACATAAGTATCTTCCACATTTCCAAGAACTGCCAGGAGTCCCTGCATCAGATCTGTTTTCTTTCCGGCTTTCAGATTCAGGGAAATGGTTCCCTTCTGAACGGTGATCGGTCTGGAATTATTACCTGTCGTGTAATTGGTACCATTTTCCATACGAATCGTTACATTTGCCGTACCTGCGCCATGGATCGTTGCCTGACCATCTTCATCCACCGTCAGTACATTCGCAGAGTCGCTTGTCTTGGTCACCGCTCCATCTCCAACGGTGGTAACTCCAGTCAATGGAAAATCAGGATCGCCATATGTTTTCGTTCCCGGCCACTCTGCATCATTGATCGTGATCGAAGATGCGGCTTTTTCGATCGTTGCGGTTGCACTGGAAGGAATGTTGACCTGGTAGTTATCCGGATCGGCTGTTGCTCCGCCACCGCTCGCTGCTGCTCCTGTTATCACTGCCTCCGAAGCATCGATCACAACCTCTTTATCGCTTCCGGCATTTGCATTATTAAAAGCGGCTGTTAAGCCTGTAATCTGCAGTTTTTCATTTCCGGCAGCTGTATTCACACCAGTGTCTATCATGAATGGCTGCTGTACAGTTGCTGTTGTCGTGCCATCATAGGTCTTATCTTCTACCGCAACTGATAATTGCAGTTGGTACTTAGAAATTTCCGGTACCACGGAATCTGTTAATGTCCTATCGTATGAAGCACTTGAATCTGTCGGTGTAAATTTCACGGTATAAGCCTTGTTACCTTTTACATTCGGATAAATGCCAGATGCTGAACTACTATTTTCCGGTTCCCAGCTCCAGGTTCCGGCTACCAGTTGATTTGCACCATTATACACACCATAACCAGAAGCCAGGGAAACAGGAATCTGAGCAAGTGAAACCCCATAAGTCCCCTTCGCATCCCACTTTTGTGTTCCGTTTCCTACAATTCTCAGTGTATCCTTGGTAGACACATTAAGCGGTTCCGTTCTCTCAGAAGCAAATGCATTCTCTTTCGCCTTCATTCTGCTGGTTACCTGATATCCATGTGCCGGATATAATCCCTGAATTTCCGTACCGTCAATCCATGTAAATGCTCCGTCTGAATCTGCATCACGGTATCCATACTCAATGCCATTTTCCGGATTCGTTCTGTTTATGGTAATCGTCGTACCGGTTATAGTCACCTCACCCTCAGTTATTGAAGCCGGTGCTGCCGTTCTTTTAAGAATCGTGATACTTTCGGGTTTTCCGGCAAATTTCTTATCCGTGTTGCTTGCAGCAACCCGATAATAAACCGTACTCTCATGATCGGAAGAAATGATGTCTGTAATCGAAATTCCTGATCCACTGCCCATTTTTGCAGATGTCCAGCTTGGAGAGGTATTGGTTCCGTTTACAATCACATACTGTAAAGATGAGGAAATTGTGATTTCTTCCTTCCGATAATCAATATTCGGCTTGTTCGATTCTTCCGGAATCGCCTGTGTTTGCAAATCCGCCGCCAAAACCGCTTCACTGGCTGACATGGACGAGGATGCTTTCTTGCGAATATAGACTGGTACAGACCCACCATTTTCACGAATGTTATTCAGCAGCCCTGTCAGACGAACCATACTACCCTGTCTTATAGTTGTCCATGACTGTGCATCCTTAGAAGCAGCATACTCCAGATCGCAGGAAGCTTTATTCTCTAAAGTCTCCTGTTCGTAATTGATAGAAACATCAGCAGCATTAGGTGCCTCCTGCCGCACTTTTTCTGTCTGGAAATTTACATAGGTTACATCAAGAGATAACTTACCCTCCTTTTGAATCATCAATCTGACATGATATTCTGTGTCCGGAGCTAAATCCTCAATAGTATACTCATAGTTTCCGGAAGAGCTTTCCGTAAGTGGCGTTCCTTTCGAGAACATATCATCTAATGTTAATGTCTGCTCATCCTCGCCGGAGGTTAAGAAAAACTTAACCTCTGCTCCGGGAGTTCCTGTTGCCTTAAGTGTAGCAGTCGCTTTTTTTTCAGAAATCGTCTTAATATCCGTGACAGCTGCGGAAGTGATACTTGCCGCATTATTATTAGAATATGTACCAGTAGTTTGATCATAATATACCGTCTTACTGTACTTGCGGAAATGCGGGTAATCCTCCGTTCCGATCACCTGTCCCCACGTACCATCTGATTGATTACCGTTTAATTTATAGGCAATTTCTCCGGATTTCAGTTTTTCTTCGCTTATAGTAGTAATACCACCCCAAGAACTAAAATTACCCTTTGTTGTCTCATAACAGTTCGTAAAACTAGCCCTATTAGTCATCGAGGACGTAGTTCCTTCCAGTTTTCCTGATACAGCCAAGCAATTAGTCACCGTTCCGTTTGAAGAATTATTTAAAAAATTTGTTCCTACTACAAAACAATTCTGAATATTGGTACCAACAGCGGTATGACACAACCCGAAAGTCCAACCATCTTCCAACACCAGCCCTATATTTTGTACACTCCCATCTTGAATCCTTGCCACCAGTCCCCGCTTATGACTTGTACCGTCAGCAGCAGGTCGCAGTCCGGAGATTACATGATAATTTCCCTCAATATTCCCCCTGAAATACTTATTATCTATGTTTCCAATGCTTGTCCAGGCATATCCGTCCGGGATCTCAATATCCTTCATCAGCTTCAGATTGCTGTTATCAGGGATTTTACTATCATTAAACTGCTTTGCAAACCAGAAAAGCTGACCGGCATTATAAATCTCATAATATCCATTCCACGTTCCTGCCTCCTGATATGCACCACATGCTTCACAAAATCCATCTGCATTATAGTGCTCATGACTACAAAAGGTATCACCATAAAACATCGTAATTTCATTTGGTGTTGTCGAAATCGTCTTACCTGATACTGTGATCGGATTGCCGTCATTTAAGCCCGGTACCGTCACCGAAATCTCTGTTTTATTCTTATTTTCCGGCAGATATACCGTCAGATGTCCCGTGTTCACTTCATCATACGAAATCTGCTTGGAAGGAATGACCATAGCTGCACTTTGACCTTCTTTATTGATCAACGGTTCACCATCCTGCTTGATCGTGATATCGGTTGCCTGTAATACCTGATCGCTCGTGATCGCCGTGGAAACAAATTTTAATCTTGTCTCATAAAGAGGAATTCCGGTCTTCAAAGTGATCGTTGCATTCCCATCATCAACGTCAGCTGCCATCTGATAAACATAGTTTTCGCCAACCGTCACCTTTACCATTACCGGTGTCCCTGCCGTTAATGATTTCAGATAATTGGATGCTGTAAGTGTGCCTTGATAACCGCTCACCTTCATCGTCCCTGCATCCCAGGTAATCTCTCCCACGCTGATCGTCACCGGATAAGTGCTTTCGATGAATCGTACATCCGCAATCGTGCCCTGAATGGTATAGTTTTTCAGTCCGGAATTTTCACTTTTCGGGAAATAATCACCACCATTTAAGTTGACTACTGCCTGATCACTGATGGAAATAGAGCCATCCAAGGTACTGCCCTCCGGCAGCACATAATCCGGTTTCACTGCGATACCGATCGCATATACTTCATTCTGATATGCAATGGCCGAAACCGTTCCGCCATTGATCGCAATCTCACCATACTTGTATCCACCGTCTACCGCTTTGGCTTCCTGCGTTCGTAGCATATCCTCCATAGGCCGTCACATTGCCGCCATTGATCGCAATCTTATCCACGCAGCCGTTCGCTCCACCGCCAATTCCTGCTCCACCGTATACATTTTGAATATCCTTGTAGTAGCTTCCATGTCCGCCCTTGGCGTACACAGTACCGTCGTTGATGATAATGGTACCGCTGCCGCCCTCTGCACTGCCGCCAATACCTGCTGCCATCATGCCGCCATAAGCTTCGATATCGCCTTCTTCGATCACAATCGTCCCCAAGGAACCATTTCTCCTGCTTGACGCACCAATTCCGGCGCCTTCTCCACCGGTTGCTTTTAATCTTCCCTCTCCGCTGATCGTCAGGGTGCAGCCTTCCGGCACCTCAATAGCAGCACACATATCACCGCCCTTGAGCGTGTTTTCTCCCTCCAGAATCAGATTCAGTTTTGCACCATTCACCAGTCGGATCGCCGGTACCCAGGTACTCGCTGTCTCATCGTTCTTATCGTGAGGTATCTGAATATCCAGATTCGAAATCGTGATTGTAGCCTCCACACCATTAACCAGAATAACATTGGTCGTACTGCTTCCCGTGATAGTCGCATGATTATACTGTTCCAATGTGTTGCTGTTGATGTTGATACCGCCATTCGCAATATTATAAGTATCTGTTGATGCCAGCAAAGCGATTCCGCCGTCCATGCTGACCTCGATCTCCGGAAGCTCCACGCCCGCTGCCAAAATATACTCACTAGGAAGAACCGGAAGATAATAATAGAAACCGCTTTCATCTTCCCGGTTCTCATCCGGCTCCCAAGTAACGCTGATATCCGTCAGCACCGGGATATCTTCTGAGATTTCCTCATCTTCAAACTCATAATCCTCAAGAAAATCCCCGGCATTGCTGTCGGTAGCGATCAGAAACGTACCCTGCTGGTCTTTCTGCAGGTCTTTCTCCTGAACTTCCTGTTTATCTGCTTCCTCCTCATCATTGCTATCCGGCACGTTTTCTGAATTTTCTGTTTCCGGAGTTTCCTCCTCATTCAGATTTTCTTTCTTTGCATTACTGCCGGTAGCAATTTCCGATTCTTCTTTCTTATCACGGTCGTCTGCTGCCGCTTTCCCATCTTCCGCTCCCTTATCGCGATCCGCATTATTTTTCTGATGATCCACGTTCTTATATTCCACCACCGAAGCCTCGATCGTCTCCGGGAAATTCAGATAATCCTCAAAGTTTTCTCCGGCATCCGCAGGGATCTGAATATGCGCGACCTCCTCCGGTAATTCCGTAAATCCCGTAATCACTTTCAACTTTTTTGTAGGAACTGCAGCAAACGTTGCAGACGGTATGCATAACTGCATCGCCATCATTGCCGCCAATGCTGCAGATACGATCTGCCGTTTCTTCTTTTTATACCTCATATCCATTTTCTCCTGTTGTCATTATTTTCTATATAGCGTGACGGTTTTGTTCTCTCCGGTAATATTTTTATTCATACTTTTCCTCCTCACCTGATTCATTACTTCCCCTTTTTCCCTGAAGAAGCCGGGAGACTGCTTCCCCCAGCTGATGCTCTGTAACGGGCTTCACCCAAAAGTCATCTACCCGCAGCCTGCGGCTTTGGGGTTTAAATTCTGCCTGATCGCTGATCCAAAGGAGCGGGACATCCCTGCTGTAGCCTCGTATGCTCATGCAGAAATTCATCCCCCTGGCTCCGTCCTCCATGACCACCACAGCATCATAAGGCCCATCCCGCTGCATGGCATAGACGCAGAATACGCCATTGTCAAAGCGGTCTACTTTGCCAAGCTTCATCAGTAACGCCGTTTCTTTCTCCTTCTGACTATAGCTGCATAGCGCAATTCGCATTTCCATACCTCCGTTTCCTGATGGACTCCATCGCCTCATATAGATCCTGATCACTACAATCTATGGAGAGGAATGCCGGGATACGAAGCTGATACGCAATCAGGGCGAAGTTTTCATCATCACTCCACCAGACAAGCGGTACTTCCGGTGCCAGCTGCTTTGCCTGAATGGCAGCCTCCAATCCCCTTGCCCCGGTCATTGCGATGACAACCGCATGATATCGGCTCCGCCGCAGTGCCTGAGATAGCTGCTTCTCATTCCATAGCTCGTCGATGACAAGCTGTCCGTCCCCAGCAAAAAGGGAGCGCAGCCTGCTCTCAAACCATTCTGCATTCCTTAATTCCGTACAAAGTGCGATTTTCATGCTGAGTCTCCTTTCCCGAAAAGAAAAATGAAAAAGAATCCTGCTTGCAGGATTCCCCGCCTGCGGCGGGGCGCGACAGCGGCACTCTTCCTTTCCGCCGCAGTGCGATCCTCGCGGAGCGTTTTTGATTTCATAGGACGAACTTTCCTATGAAATCAAAAAATCAGACCTTCTCACCTAAAAGTCTGGTAATATAATTAGGGTAGCATCTTGTCAAGAGAACTGCAACCGACTTTGTTTAAGACGCAGGTTTCCTGTTTAAGACGCAAGTTTTTTCCTGCGGTTTTATGTTATACTAATATTGGATTATTGTGCAAAGGAGATGGCACGATGCAGATTGCGATTGTGGATGACAGAGCAGATGACAGAGCAGAACTGTCTGCCTGCCTGGAAAATTATATGAAAAAGCATCAGCTGGACTATACGCTGACAGAATTTGAAAACGGAGAGAATTTTCTGAAAGCTGCCGCCCAAGTCAATTTTCAACTTGTCTTTATGGACATCTATATGGAGAACATGGATGGAATAGAGGCCGCCAGAAGGCTGCGCCAGAAAAACAGGCTCTGTAAGATCGTTTTTCTGACCATTACAGAAGATTATGCCCGGATGGGGTACAGCCTGTCCGCCAGCTATTATCTGCTGAAGCCGCTTTCGCTCCATCAGGCAGAATTTGAAGAAGCGATGGAGCTGTGCCAGCTAAAACCGCCCTATGAAGTGATGACACTTTCGGTTATGGCTGACCGTCAAAAGCTGGAACTTCCCACAGAGAAGATTCTATACATAGATTATCAAAACCGTATGACACGGATTCATACGGCGGAACGAGTGATACCGGTGAGCGGAGGGTTTCAGGAGGTAACGGCAGCGCTGCAAAAGGACAAACGCTTTTTGGCCTGCTATCGCGGCATTTTGATCAATATGGATCATATCAGCCATGTCGACAGTCAGACCTTCCGTCTGATAAACGGAGAGGAGCTTCCGATCTCCCTCCGAAACAGAAAACAGCTGCGTGAGGTCTACCGCCAGTATGTTTTCTCCGGAATGGAGGGAATTGTATGATAATAAAGCGGACACAACAAAAACGATTTCCCGTCTTCTGTCTGATCTGCTGTCTGACCTGCCTTTTCTGTTTCATCGGCAGCATATCCGCCTTTGCCCTTCAGACTGCCACCCCATCAGATGCCGATAAGATCAGGATCACAAAAATACAAAATGAAGATGAGCTTCTCGCCCTGCCGGATTTTACGCTGCCCCTTAAAAGCAGCCCCTCCGACGATGACATGGAACCCATTTATCTCTTTGCCCTTAAATACCAAACGGTTTCCGCCACTGTAATTGAAAATAATGAAAGCCGGTCTGAAAGATTTTCCGTCTGCTGGGATTTTTCGGCCATTGACCAGACCACTTTGGGGGATTACGCCGCTACCGGCAGGATCGAGCTGCCAGAGGGATATTGCTTTGGCGAAAATGTATTAAAGGAGCTTGTGATTTCCGTCCATGTAGAAAAAACACCTCCTGCTGTCATTATTTCCATAGAACAATGGTATCCTTATACGGACGCTTTTGCACTTCCACAGGGCAGTACAGAAGAAACGCTGAACCACCTGCTTCGTTTTTCCCCGTATCGTCTGGAATGCTATACGGAAAACAAAACCAGCTATTCCGCTTTGGTGGAATGGGATCTTTCCGATATTGATTTCGATACTGTGGGACTATATCAGGCAAAGGGACGGCTTGCCGCACCTGAAAATACGGAATTTGCGGACGGGATCGTTTTCCCGGAAATATCGATCCCCGTTTCTATACAGGCCCCCGGCAGACCGGATATCAACTGTGTTATAGCTGCCAGAGGAAATCTATGCTTTCCATGGGTCACACCGCCGGGAGATCCGGATAAGATCAACGTATGGCTATCCGCAAACGATGAACCATGGAAACAGCTGGAAGATGGCGTTTATGCAGGGAAGGAAATGCTCTCGATCAAAACGTATCTGCTGACATCGGGTAACAGCTACCGTCTTCAGGTCGATTACGATGGCGGACAGACCGGCATCCTGTCCTTCACTTACTCAGATGAGCTTGTCCTTGAGGGGTATTATAAGGGTGATCGCGACGGAGGGGACGCAAAAGGAAATCCGCCTGGCAGCATCACACAGCCTCCGCCCGAACAGAACATTGATCAGAAGGTTGAACAGAACGGGGACGAGAACAAGGATGAGAATCCCGATCGAGAAAACGATCCAACCGACCGGACAGAGAACGCCTCCTCTATGAAACCGCTCTCTAAAGCAGAGGCGGCTTCAGATCCTAAAGAGCCTTCCTCCTCCGAAATAGCCTTTACCGAATTTTTTGATGATACCACTGACCGGATCTCCGGCACGCGCTTATTGATGATGCTTCAAACGGGAAGACAAAAAGCAAGCTTTTCCAAACAGGGCATCACCATCCGCGTCCCAAGAGCTTCTTTACCAAAGGACATCCAAAATAACGATCAGATTGAGGTCATCATCAAAAAAATCTCTGACCGCAGTTTTTCTTTTTCCTTTTGCATCAACGGAGTTTCCTTTGACTCTCTGCCGGGTGCCTCTGTCATGCTGCCCTATCCGCAAGAGACGGCCGCGGATAGCTTATATCTCTGTGACGAAAGCGGCATAAAAATCCCGGTTTCCGACTATGATGATGCAGCAAAAGCCGCTTCCTTTCCGATTGATCATACCGGAACCTACACCATGGCAGCCTCGAAGGATCCTGATTTCCCGGCACAGACAGCCACGAAGGATTTTGCCTCCTTGGCTATGGCAGGCGGGAAGAAGCCTGATTCCTCGACCCAGACAGCCACGAAGAATTCTGCCTCCTCGGCTATGGCAGGCGGGAAGGATCCTGCTTCCCCGACTCTGACTGCGGACGCCGAGCGCGGCAGATCCCCTCTGCTCTTTTTGCTCCCGGCTTCCCTGCTTCTTTTGTCCGCCGGTGTACTTTTTCTGCGTAGGAGGTGGAAATAGCTGATGTCTTCTGCTATAAGAAAATATGCTGCCTTATGTATCGTCTGCCTGTGTTCATCCCTGTTTTTTCTTGGACTGTATCATTTCGATAATAAATATAGTCAGAATACGATCCAGGCGGCAAACGGCATTTTGGCTCTCTCCGAGAATGATCTGAAAAAGTCACCGGTACGATTTCTGGTATCCGGCTGGGAATTTTATCCGGATGCTCTTTTGACTCCGGAAGAAATACAGGATTCCGACCACTATATGCGCTATCTTTCCATTGGCGAGATGAGTAATTTTTCCAGTCCGGCAGATTCCTCTCCCTACGGCTGCGGAACTTACCGGATGACCTTCTTTTTGCCGGAACGGAAAGAGGCGTATGCCATTGAACTCCCGGAAGTATTTTCTTCCTATACCCTTTATCTCGACCATGACCGGATCCTGCAGCTTGGAGATCCGGAGCAAAGGATCCCTTTGGTTCAAAACCGAATGGTCACTTTTTATGGAGGAAAGCCGGTCACACTCACCATAGCGGTCAGCAACTATGACCACTTTTATGGCGGGATCGTTTATCCGCCTGCTTTTGGGACGATGCTGGCAGTAAATACCTCCCGGGGGATCCGTTTTGCATTCTGCCTGTTCAGCTGCACAGTTACCTTCGTCTGTGCCCTGCTGTCTTTTTACTTCAGTCACCGGATGAAACAGAAAAATGCCTTTCTGTTTGGACTTATCTGCCTTGCTATGTGTGGTCTGTCCTCTTATCCTGCACTCCACATGCTGATGGCACTTCCTGTCTTCCCCTGGTATGCGCTCGAGCTGTTCTGTATCTATCTGGTCACCTTACTGATCATAATTCTGCAAAACCGGATCTGCCGCCCGGGCTTCCTTCTTTCCGCCATCAGTAACGGAGCAGGCGCTGCCTTCCTTATATATGCACTGGGATATGGTATGATGGCTTCCCGCCTTTCCCTTGGAGCCATTCGTTTCTTCTCGGCAGCCGTCTTTTACTATAAAGCGGCATCGGCACTCTATCTTCTTATCATATCCATTCTTGCCATCCACCGGGGAGAAAAGCGACGCAGACCGATCTTCTATGCCACAGCCGCCGCCACCTGCGCCCTTATATGGGATCGGCTTCTGCCGGGATATGAGCCG